>JACDJA010000751.1_pt1 | contig 33545 bp, 29 predicted proteins | sample 7449241 | NCBI WGS metagenome assembly JACDJA01 (sample SAMN14253289, study PRJNA609438) | sludge metagenome | isolation source: initial anaerobic sludge | collected 2018-12-20 | reverse complement strand
TCGCTGTGAGCACGGCGATCAACAGCAGGGAGACGAGGATCGCGCTGGCGCGCCACAGGCGCAGGCGGCGCAGCAGTCGCTGGGATTCGTTCGGTACCGGTTCCGGTACGTGCACGGGGCGCATATCCGCCTCCGGCGACGACAGGTTCGGCTCCATTCGCTGCGTCGGGCGGTGCCGGCGTGCGGGTGGCGGTGCCGCGGGCGCGTCGACTGCTGCCGGTTCCCCCGGTTCCCCCGGCCCCGCCGATCCCCCCGATCTCTCGGCGGGTGTCTCTGTCGCCGGCAGCGTGACGCTGCCGGCGCCGCGCACGTCGGTCTGCGCAAGTGTTGCGGCGCACAGCTGGTTGATCCGCCGGGGGAGGCCTTCACCGTGTGCGTAGAGGGTCGCGATGGTATCCGGCGGACACAGATCCTCGGGCAGCGACGCTGCGCGCAGACGGTGACGGATATACCCCGCGGTCTCGGCCGCAGACAGGGGGCCGAGGGCGTAACTGCGGTCCACCTGCGGCGCCGCGGCACCGACGCGGGCGGCCAGCCATGCGGTGGGGTCGTCGCTGCTGGCGAGGACGACACTGGCGTGGCCTCGTGGGAAGAAATGGAAGAGCAGATCGAGGTCTTTCGGCAGCAGCCTGTCCGCCGAATCGATCAGCAGCAGCGGCCGGTTACGGCGCTGGTCCGAGGCGATCAGACGCATGCCCAGCCGGCGTCGTACGGTCGATTCATCGTCGCCCGGCACGTCGACGTGCAGTGCCTTGGCCGTATCGAACAGCAGCCGTCCCGGTGTCGGCGCGGAGATCAGGCCGATGACCGCCACGGGTGCCGTCTCCCGCAGCGCCTGCAGGACTGCGGTCTTGCCGCTGCCCGGCGGGCCGGTCAGGCACAGCAGGTGCAGACCCGCGGTGATGTCCTGCTGCAGGCCAGCGAGTGCCCGCTGCTGGCTGTCGACCGGGAACAGCGGCACCCGGTCGGGATTGAAAGGGAAAGCGTCCCTGGTGCGGGTGGCCGGGGTGCGGGCGGCCGGGTCCTGAGCCATGTGCTACTCCTTCCTGCGGCAGTTGGTGGTGGAGGTCGCCGCACGGTTTTCACCTGTCAGTGCCAGGGTAACTATACAATCCGGACCGGTGATGCGCATGCCAGAGAACCTCTGTAAACGTCCATCAAGAGGATGGTCGGCACCGGCGGCAGGGTCCTTTTTTCTGCCGTCTTATCCCGTGACCTGGTCCGGGGCGTCGCCCGGACGCTCAGCGTCCTTCAGCGCACGCAGCCTGGCGATGGCCGGCGGCAGAGGCTGGAGTGGTTCGATATAGGTCCCGGCAGGTGCGCGCAACACCACGGCACGTACCTGCGCCGCGGTCACGCGCTCGTCGCCGCGTCGGCCGGCATCCATCAGTGCAATGGCACACAATCGGTTGATGCTGCGCGGCAGCCCCGCGGTATAGGCATGCACCGCAGCGTTCGCCTCGCCGTCGAACAGATGGGCGGGCAGACACGCCTGTGTCAGCCGGTGGCGGATGTAGCCGGCGGTATCCGCCGGGGCAAGGGGTTCGAGCCGGTGGATATGTTCCGCGCGGGGCAGGGTGGAGCGCGGCTGCGCGTGCGTGAAGAAGCTGGCGAGCACCGGCCGGCCGGCGAGCAGGATGTGCGCACAGCCTGGATTGAAGAAGTGGAACAGCACGTCGAGATCCGCTGCCTGCAACCGATCGGCATCGTCGATGAGCAGGGTGAGCGGCCGGCGATGACGACCGGTGGCCGTCAGGGTCATGGCGAGACGCCGCCGCACGGTGGTCGTCGTGTCGCCGCGCACATCCAACCCCAAGGTCTTGGTGAGATGCTGCAGGAGGGCTCCGGGCACCGGCGCGAGCACCAGGACAGCGGACGCGCCGAGGTCGGTGTGCAATGCCTGCAGGAGTGCCGTCTTGCCGCTGCCCGGCGGACCGGTCAGACAGTTGAGGTGATGGCCGCCGAGGAGACTCTGCCGCAGCCGTTCCAGCAGCTGCCGGTGGCCGACAGCGGGATACAGTGGCCGCTGGTCGGCCTGTAGCGGGAAGGCCTTGCTCGCACGGACGGCGAGTTCCATGTCCATGGTCGTGATCCTGGTGTACGCAGCCCCGGATACCTTAACTGGGGCGGACGCGCCATTATCGCAGCTGCGAGTGCCGCGGGGTAGCATGGAGTGAGGCGTGAGGCGTGAGGCGTGAGGCGTGAGGCGTGAGGCGTGAGGAGTGAGGAGTGAGGAGTGAGGAGTGAGGAGTGAGGCGAAAAGATATTGGCCACGGAAGCACACGGAAGAACACGGAACAATGGGTTGTGCGCGAGGCTGTGGGCCGGGCTCTTCGAGCCGCTGGTCGTGGTAAAACCATTCCACTCCCGGGTTTTCAATAATGAATGTTTCCGTGTATTTCCGTGTGCTTCCGTGGCCATAATGGGTTTTACGCCTAACTCCTCACGCCTCACGCCCAGCCCCATGACATCGACAGATCGGGGCCGGTCACGAAAAGCCAGGACCGTTTCAGATCCCCAAACGCTCGAGCCGGGAACAATGCCTGTACATCTTTGGCAATAAATTTTTCCGTGTATTTCCGTGTGCTTCCGTGGCCATAATGGGTTTTACACCTCACTCCTCACGCCTCACACCTCACGCCCAGCCCCATGACCCCCGATACCCCTAGCCCTTTGATCGCCGTGATCGGCGGTGGTCCCGCCGGCCTCATGGCCGCCGAGGTGCTCAGCGGGGGCGGGATGCGTGTGGCGCTTTTCGACGCCATGCCGTCGGTGGGGCGCAAGTTCCTGCTGGCCGGCAAGGGCGGCATGAACCTGACCCATGCCGAGCCGCAGGAGGCCTTTCTGCAGCGCTATGGTGTGCATCGCGGGCGGATCGCGCCGCTGCTGGAGGCCTTCGGCCCCGCGGATCTGCGGGCCTGGACCCACGATCTGGGCATAGAGACCTTCGTCGGCACCTCGGGGCGTGTTTTCCCCGTCGACATGAAGGCGGCACCGCTGCTGCGTGCCTGGCTGCAGCGCCTGCGCGCCGGCGGGGTACGCTTCCATGTGCGGCACCGCTGGCTGGGTTGGGCAGATACCGGTGCGTTGCGTTTCGCAACACCACAGGGTGAGTCGACGCTGGCGGTGGACGCGGTCGTCCTCGCCCTGGGCGGCGGCAGCTGGGCGCGGCTCGGTTCGGACGGCGCCTGGGTACCGCTGCTGGCCGGGCGGGGTGTGACGGTCGCGCCCCTGCGGCCGTCCAATTGCGGCTTCGACGTCGGCTGGAGCGAACATTTCCGTACGCGTTTCGCCGGACAGCCGGTCAAGTCGGTGGTGGTGAACTGTGCGGACGCGCAGGGCCGGACGCTACGCCGGCAGGGCGAGTTCGTCGTGACCGGGAGCGGTATCGAGGGCGGCGTGATCTATGCGCTGTCGGCCGCCTTGCGGGACCGTATCGAGGCCGATGGCAGTGTCTGCCTCGAACTCGATCTGGTACCGGGGCGGGATGCGGCGCAGCTCGCCGCGGCCCTGGCCCGGCCGCGCGGGTCGCGCTCGTTCGCCAATCACCTGCGGCGCCAGGCGGGCATCGCAGGCGTCAAGGCCGGGTTGGTGCGCGAGTGCCTGGCGGCGGAGGTCCACACCGATCCGGTGCGACTGGCGGCGGCGCTCAAGGCGCTGCCGTTGCGACTGCTCGCGCCGCGCCCGCTCGACGAGGCGATCAGCAGCGCCGGCGGCGTGCCGTTCGAGGCACTCGATGAACGGTCGATGCTGCAGGCGCTGCCCGGTGTCTTCTGCGCCGGGGAGATGCTCGACTGGGAGGCCCCCACCGGCGGTTATCTGCTGACGGCCTGTTTCGCCAGCGGCCGTGCGGCAGGGACGGGCGCGCTGGCCTGGCTGCGGGCCACCGCACCGGTTGTGAACAGGTCGCCCCCGTCCGATGCCAGCCGCGATGCGCCGCTCGGCAGCAGTTGATTCAGGCGTGGTTGGGTATCCGTGCCCCCCTCCGCGGCCATCCACTTTCGCCTGCGGGAACCTTTCTCCGCCCTCGTGCATCTTGCCGGTAACGCCTTCACAGGTAACTGCACAACTGGAGAATCGCCATGAAAGACCTGACCGGTAAGACCCGTGTGACCACGGACATCATCGACATCCCCCGCCGCCGCTTCGTCTCGGGCGCCGGCGGCCTGACACTCTCGGCCGCCGCCGTGGCACTGCTCGGCGGTGCGCCGCGCCTGGCCCTGCGGGCCGGTGAGGTGGGCAGCGGCGATATCACCATTCTCAATGCAGCCATCGGCTCTGAGTTGGAGGCGATCGCGGCTTACCAGGTCGGGGCCGAGAGCGGTCTGCTGGGGAAGGACGCGAAGCGGCTGGCGTTGCAGTTTCAGGGCCATCACCGCTCGCATGCCGACCTGCTGCGCGGCACGGTGATGCAGCTCGGTGCGACGCCGGTCGAGGCGCGCGACCGTTACGATTTTCCCGTCGATCAGCTGAAGAACGAGGCCGATGTGCTGCGTTTCGCCGCCGGGTTGGAGCGTGACGCGGTCAGCGCCTATCTGGGGGCCGTGCCGCAGTTCGGTGATCGCGCGCTGGCCAGGGCCGCGGCCAGTATCCTGGGCGACGAGGCCATGCATTGGGCGGTGCTGCGCTATGTGCTGGGCGAGGACCCGGTGCCGACGGCGTTTGTGTCATGAGCACGACCGTCGGCTATGCTTGGATGATCGCGGCTGGAGGGACATTCCCATGACAGAGCAGGCACTGTGGGCACAGGCTGCGCGCCGTGCCCCGGCGGTAGCGGCGGACGTACCCGATGACGCCACACTGGTGGCACAGGTGCGTGCCGGGGATCTGCACGCCTTCGAGTTGCTGATGCGCCGCCACAACCGCCGCATGTTCCGTACGGCACGCAGCGTGGTGCGCGATGCGGATGAAGCTGAGGACATCGTCCAGGAGGCCTACGTACGGGCCTGGCTGCGGCTCGCCGAACTGACGCGCCCGGCCGGCTTTGCCGCCTGGGTGGCGCGCATCACGGTCAACGAGGCGTATATGCGTCTGCGACGTAGCCGCCGGCTGACCCTGGTCGGCGACGAGGAGCAACTGGAGATGGCGACAAGCGACGATGGAGCACGCTCCACCCCGGGCCCCGAGCAGCTGGCCGGCCGCGCCCAGCTGCGGGGATTGATCGAGGCCGCCATCGATGCGTTGCCGCAGCCGTTTCGCAGCGTATTCGTGCTGCGGATGGTGGAGCAGCTGGATACCGCAGAGACCGCCTATTGCCTCGATCTGCCGCCGGCCACGGTGAAGACACGCTTGCATCGGGCACGCCTGCTGCTGCAGCGTCAGCTGGCTGAGGTCGTGGATACCGCGGCCGCGGATGCCTTCGAGTTCGGCGGTACGCATTGCGACCGCGTGGTGGCGCAGGTGCTGGCGCGGATCCGTGGCGAGCCCCAGCCGCGATGAAGTCGCTTGCCGAGGTCGTGCGCAGTGCCTGTGTGGAGGCCGCGCTGGCCGCCTACGAAGAGGCCGGCATCCTGGGGCTGTGTCATGAAGGCCGTTGGGAATATGCGCTGCAGGCGATCAAGGCGCTGGATCTCGATCGTCTGGCGGCCGGGATCGATACCGTCGCTAGCGACGCTGTCGATCCCGGTGCTTCGGCAGAGGGTCGCTGACGGCCCGATCGGCCGCCACGCACACGGAACGCGTCTAAACAGCCCGAAAGCAACGTGTGCCCGCTGTCCGAGCACCAGTATCTGAATGGATGCGGTGCAGCGCTGCGGTGCACGCCACCGCTATACCCCACCTGGAATGTTTCGTCTGGGCGTCTTCGCCCGCACCCCCAGCCAATGCGTACCGTGCCCGGCGGCCGCGGCCCTGAGATCGGCGTCAAGTTTGGCGACACGCGTGGCGATCCCCGCTTGATTTGTGATGACCGCAGTCACTAGTATCGCTGGGTCCACAGGGGTGGGTCGGTGGCCCGCGGCTGCGGATCGAGGCTGAACAATATCAAAAAAGGTGGGGTGGGAGACGTGAACCGAATCTTCGAATGGATCAAGGCCAGTTGGAACGACGAATCCAATGTCGGCAAGGCCAAGCTCGCGGCCGTGGCCGCGTTGTTGTTTCTGGTGATCGCATCCTTGTTGCCCGATCCGGAGCCCGGCATCGAGGTGCCGGACCGCGGTGCGGTCGTACGGGAGGATGTGGACGGGGATGCCGCGCGGCAGGCGGCGCAGACCTACGACAGTTATGAGGCGCGGATCGGTGAACTCGAGCGCGAGTCGCGGTCGGCCGAGGAGCAGGCGGCCGCCGCCTATCAAGGCTACGAGGCGCGCGTGGCCGAACTTGAACAGGAACGGCTGCAGTTACAGGCCCGGCTCGACGAGTACGAACCCGGGGCCACGGCCGCGACGGAGGCGGCTGACGCCTACCGCAGCTACGAGGTGCGCATTGGTGAATTGGAACAGGAAAAGCGCATCCTGGCCGAGCAGATGGCGAAGCTGGAGGCCGGCGGAGACGCGGCCCGCGAGGCGGCCGCGGCCTACGCGAGTTATGCCGCCCGGGTCGCGGAGCTGGAAGAAGCTATGGCCAGCGGCGCGCGCGAGGCCGCGGAGACCTATGACAACTATACGGCCCGCATCGGTGAGCTCGAACGCGCCAACGCGGCACTCCAGGCCGAGAATGCAACCCTGCGCGCCGCCCTGGAGCGTTTCCAGGGCCAGGAGACGGCAACGCCGGAGGATGGTGAAACGACACCGTGACCGCTGCGCCGGTCGCCAGGGGACAGAACATGGCCGGGATAGTGTCGACCGGCCGAACCACGGTGATCAGAGCCGCTCCAATCACGCCATGTCACTCTACGTCGCTCCATACCAGCTCTATACTGGAGGTAAGGCAATGATGACAACCGCGTGGTTGAGGAGGCGGAAATGAACACCATCTACATCCATATCAACGAAGAGCTGGATGCCCGTCAGCTCGATGACATCGGCGCAGAACTCCGGCAACTGGCACATGTGACCGATGTGGAGGTCAATGCCGGTCAGCCGCACGACCTGCTGGTGGAGTACGACCCGCATCGGAGTATGCCGATGTCCATCCTGCGTCAGCTCAGCCGTCTGGGGCTGCATGCCGACGTGATGCCCTGCTGAGGGCGAAGCCCCGGCGGACCGTTCGGTCACGCGAGACACGGGCCATGCGGCACGGCGGCGCCGGCGTGTGGGTCTCGCGGCCGATGCGGCCTTGCGTGCCCCCGGAAATCCTGTCAAAACCCCCGCAGATCGCCCGGAAAACCGCTCGAATGCGTCGACGCAGACCCCATCCGGGGTCTGATCCGCCGGCCGGCGTGGTATCGTATGGCACTATGAAACTCGCTGTCCTCTCCGACATCCATGGGAACGTCCCGGCGTTGGCCGCGGTCCTTGACGACATCGAGCGCTGGGGCGCCGAGCGGCTGATCGTCAACGGCGATCTGGTCAGCCGCGGTCCCTACAGCCTCGAGTGTCTGCGCCTGCTCCAGGCGCGCGCGCCTGATGCCCATTTCCTGACGGGCAACCATGAAACCTATGTGTTGCGCTGCGCTGACGAGCCGGCCGATCCGGAGAGTCCGACCCACGACATCGACCGCTTCGCCGACTGGGCCCGGCGGCAGTTGGGTGCGGCCGTGGACGAGATCCGCACCTGGGGTGACCAACTCGACCTGACGGACCTCGAGGGCGGTGCGACCGTGCTCGTCACCCACGGCTCACGGCTCGGCAACCGTGACGGCATCTCGGTGCGTACCCGCGACGACGATCTGCCCGCCAAGCTGGGTGAGCCGCGCGACCTGTTCATCGGCTCGCACACCCACAGGCCGCTGCTGCGGCGTTTCAACGGTACGCTGGTGGTGAATACCGGTTCGGTCGGCCAGCCCATGGACGGTGATGCGCGTGCCGCATATGGTCGTTTCACCCTGATCGGCGGCCGCTGGCAGGCCGAGATCGCACGGGTGGTCTATGACAAGGCGCAGGCGGAACGGGATTTCATCGACAGCGGCTTTCTGGTCGAGGCCGGCCCCATCGCGCGGTTGATCTATCTCGAACTGCGGCAATCGCGCACCCATCTCGGACCGTGGCGGCAGCGCTACCTCGAGGCAGTCAAGGGTCGCGAACTGAGCGTGACCGCGGCGGTCGATGCCTATCTGCGTGCACTCTAGGGGCCTGCCGGCACAGTGGATCAGCCCCACGTCCGACAGGCCCCTGGGAGCGCCGCTGCAGTCGCACGATCCTGAGTCCAGCTACCGGCGATAACCGGTATCGCGGCCGATGGAGCCGCCGAGGATCGCGCCGGCCACGGTGGCGACATCCTTGCCGCGACCCTTGCCGACCTGATTACCGAGTACGCCGCCGATAATGCCGCCGACGATCATCGGCGTGGCCGAACGGTACCCGTCCGCGGCCGGCGGATAGCGGCCCGGTTCGTCGCCGTAGTAGCGCGGCTCGTCATAGTAACGGGCCGGTTCGTACACCGGCCGCTCCACCACGATGACCCGCTCGACCACCGGTTCCGGATAATAGTGGTGTTCGTGCACGACCGTCCGCTGATGTTTGCGCCGGTGCTTGTCGTGGCGTGGGTGACGGCGTTCGTCGTAGCGGTAGGCGTTGTCGTGACTGCCATAGTAGTGGTTGTTCACGATCACCTTGTCCGCGTGTGCCAATGGGGCCGCGGCCAGGGTGGCGCCGCTCACGGCGAGACTGATCAGGACGCGTTGCAGTCGGTTCATCGCTTGTCTCCTTGTGGTGTCCCGGCCCGGGACCCCCGGGCGTTGGCAAGCAGACTAGCAGCCTGAATCTGAACGCCACCTTAACGGCACTGTCACGTACGCAGACCATTCCTGGCTACGGAAGCACACGGAACAACACGGAAAAGGCCTATTGTATAAAGCCCTCAAACCAACTGCGGGCCGCTCCTGGGCTTATCTATTGAATCCGGTCCGTGTTGTTCCGTGGCCATTGCTCCAAGACATCGGCTTACGTACGTGTCATTACCCGCCGCCGTCGGCACGGTGCGTCCCGTGGTGGCGGTCAGCCGCCAGCGGTACTCAGGCCTCTTCTTCCGCGCTATCGATCCAGGCATCCGCATCGTCCCGATCGCCCCCTGTGTCAGGATAGAAGTCGCCCCGGCCCTCTTCGTCGGCGGGCTTTGCGGCTTTTGCAGGAGCGGTGTGCTCCGGGATGTTCAACGGGCGGGCATGGGTATGCTTGAAGGTACGCCGTGCCGTGTCGTAGGCGGCGTCCAGCGTATCGATCAGCTTGGCCTCGGCTGGTTTCAGCTCGCGCAGCTTGGGCTCGACGACCGCGCGGGTGTACTCGAGGATCTCGTTGCGTGCGAGATTGAAAAGATAGGTGGTCTTACGGTTGCCCGTGTCCAACTGTGTATCACGGACGACGGCAGTACTCTTGTCACCGGCCTCCAGGTAGCCGTACCAGAGGGCGCCTCTGTTCTTGGACGATCCCGACATTGTGTTCACCTGAACGCTGAAAGATGGACTCCATGGGTGCGCCCGCCAGGGCGCGTGGCGGAATATTAGCCAGCTGGAGCGATCTGTCCAGGAAAACTTTGGGAGGGGTGCGGCCGCCCCGGGCGAGCGGCGTCCGGGTCAGTCCCGCAGGCCGAGGGGGTCGTTCGGGTCGAGTCCTTCCATGAAGGGCCGGCGGCGGTCGGCAGCGGTGGTCTGGTAGACCTTGCCAACCCAGTTGTTCAGGATCGCCTCGGCGGTGTCGTGCCAGGTGTTGTCGATCTGCGGCACGATGAGCGCCTCGGGCAGTTCCGGCGGTGGCCGGCCGGTGGCGAGGGCGGCCTCCAGGGCCACGCGGTGTTCGTCCAGGATGGCCTGGGTCTGCAGGCCGAAGTAGTTGTCGGGAAAGGGTGGATAGTCGGCACGCGCACCGCTGGCGTAGCGTTGTACCTCACGTTTGTATTCCTTGAGCAGGCTGATGCTGTCGTATTCGGGGTGCCCCTGCAGGAATACCAGCCGGAAGCCGTCCTCGCTGACGGCGAGGTGCACCCCGGCCGCGGCGCTCTCGGCCAGCACGGTGAGACCGGCGGCCTCGAACTGACTGCGGTCGATCTGGTTGAAGCGCGAATGCGGCACGTCGAAGCGTGTGTTCACGCCCAGCACCAGCGGGTGGCGGCGATCGACCAGCTGGTGCGAATACACCCCCCAGCGCTTGAAGCCCAGCGGCCGGCGCTTCTGATGATAGCGGAACTGCAGCACCGCATGCGTCGCCAGGCAGGAGCACAGCGTCGAGGTGACGTTCTCGTAGGCCCAGTCGATCACCTCGATCAGCGGCTCCCAGAAGGGCTGTTCGGCGAGTTCGGTGCCCTGGACGTTGGCGCCGGTGACGATCAGGGCATCGAGGCCGGCCTCCTTGATCTGGCCGAAGGTCTCGTAATAGCGCTCCACGTGCGCGCGCCCCTCCGTGCCGCGCTCCAGTGCGTCCAGGGTGAACGGGTGCATATAGAACTGCGCGATCTGGTTGCTCTCACCGACCAGGCGGAAGAACTGCCGCTCGGTCGCGGCCAGGGCGGCGTCCGGCATCATGTTCAGCAGGCCGATGTGCAGCTCGCGGATATCCTGATGGACGGCATCCTCGCCGGGCACGATGGTCTCGCCCTCCTCTTGCAGGCGGGCGAAGGCGGGCAAATCTGAATTGGCGACCAGGGGCATGGGCAGAATCTCTCCAGCGGATGTGCGGCGTCGTAGCGGTGCGGCAGGCACATTATCCCAAAAACATCGTTGCGGCCACGGAGGGACACGGGAAACGCTGATAAAGCCATACGCTTCACGCGGGCTGGCACCACTCGCGAGCTGGTGCGCAGCCACTGCAGAGATGTTCTGTGTGTCAGTGGCTCGCGCGTGCTTCGGGGTCGCAGGCGATAATCGGGATTATATCGGAGATGCGGTGGTCGGTGTGCTGCATGCCGGGCGGCCGGCTACCCGACGATGCGGGCTTCGAGCGTAGCGGCCGAGCCCCCTAAGAGACCCCTCCCGGGCGGGAGGGGTCTGCTCTCGGACTTGGTTCAGAAGGTGAAGTCGGCCATCAGCCAGAACTTCTGCACGTCGGTGCGCTGAGCGGGGTTGCGGGCGACGTTGGTGGTGTTCTTGTCGGCCGAGTAGTCCGCGTATTTGGCAAGTACCTTCAGGTTTTTATTGATCGGCTTGACCGCCAGCAGATTCCATTCGTCGCCGTAATCGTAGCTGCTGTTGTCACTCTGGTAGTCGTGATAGACCGCGGTCAGTTTGACACCCGCGACCGCGGTGCTTGCGGCTACGCTGGTATCAATCAACCCGTCGACAGGATTGGCGAGGAACTTGTCGGCCCAGCCGTTCTGCGCATGTACGGTCGCCAGCGGCGTGCTGAGGCTGTAGGTACCGTTGCCGCTGAGCCGTTCCTGATTGAGCTTCACTTCGAACTGCTTGAAACCCAGGCCCAGCGTCAACCAGTAGTAATCCGCGTCGCCGGGCCTGCCGTCGGCGTAATCCGTCTGATCGGCATATTCCGCGGTGTACAGCAGCTTCATGGTGTCGCTGATGGCGTGGCTGCCGTCCAGGCGCAGACCCAGGGTGCGCGTCGACAGCGCCTCGAAGGCCGGGTCCTGAAAGTCGAGGAAGTAGCCGTAGCCGACGATCTTGGCGAAGGCCAGACCGTTGTAGGTGACGTGGACCAGGTGGCTGTTCATGTCCCAGTCGCTGAAGGTCGGATGGTCCTCACCGAACAGGCGGTTCACGTTATCGACGTAGCCATAGAAGATCGTGGTGTCGGGCAGGGACTGATTGGATACCGTAAAGGCATCCATGGTCACGGAATTCTGCCGCCAGCCGACCGGGCCCACCCAACGCTCGTTGTCGAAGGAGATGTATTGCCGGCCCAGCTGCAGCGTACTGTCGGCCAACCCCGAATAGGCCAGGAAGACCTGGTTGACCTCGGTGGATTCCGGGTCCAGCACGACCGGATACTGCGTGTGGCCGTTGACGGTGCTGTTGAACTTCTCGCTGCCGAAGGCGCGTACATCCTCGAATTCCACCACGGCACTGAACCGGTTCCAGCCGGCGGTCTTGTAGCCCAGCCTGGTGCGCATCGTGAACGCATGGGCCTTGTCGCTGAGTACCTCGTCGTCCACGAACTCGTAACGCGGTCGTACCTGGCCATAGGCCTTGCCGTCGATCACGGCCTGCAGCAGGCTGCCGGCCTGCGGGTGCTGATCGGCAGTCGCGGTGCCGCCGATCAGCAGCAGTCCCGTGCAGGCCGCGACCCCTGCTGCAACGCGGGTGATGGTGAGTGACATGTGCATCGATCTCCTGTGGGTGATGGTGGTATGCATTGCTCTTATGGTTGTTTGCTGGCGTGTGTTATATCCACCGCGCCTCCCATCGCCGCGCGGTACTCGGTGCAGGCGGCGAGCAATGGCTGTGCCAAGGCCATTCGTATCGGAATTTCCAGTGCTTGCGCGCCGCACTGTGTGTTTTCGCCCGGGCGCGTTCCAACTCGGAACATGCGTATGAAACATTGGTGCGTGCTGAAACAGGCGGCCCACGGATTTGCCGGAGATTTTTCCGTGGCATGGATGTTGCTCCGAGGCAACTGGGCGCGCTGCTGCAGCTGGCGGGCCTATGCCGAGGAGATGACATGACTGGAATGGCTTTCATGAGACGTCTGTGCGCGCTGTGCACGTTGCTGCCGGCCGTCGTCTACGCGCACAGCGACGCGGGCGCGTTTGCCGGCGGCGCCACAGCGATGGGGGCCGTCGCGCAGGATGTCGGTCCGCCGCGCTATGCGGCACAGGTGCGGGTCGATCCCCGCGAGGTCGTCGGCGTGGTGCTCAAGGTCAATGCGCGCATCGTCGCACTGCGCAACCTCTATCCGGGGCGGGCCGTTACGCAGGGTGAGGTGCTGGCGGAATTCGAAAGTGCCGAGCTGGAAACCATTCAGCGGACCTACGCCGAGACCTTCGCCAACCTCGAACTCGTCAAGGCCTTCAGCACCACGGCGGAGGAGAAACTGATCGAGGGCCGCATGGGCCTGCAGTGGCGCGGTCTCAGCGAGGACGACATACGTGCCGTGGAGGATACCCGCGCGCCGGTACCCCGCGTGGCTATCCATGCGCCGCAGGATGGTTACCTGGTCGATGTCTCCCTCACCGAGGGCCAGGTGATCAACCCGGGCGCCCAGTCGGGGTTGTTCAGCCTGAGTGGTACCACGTTGTTCCGTATTGCCGATCCCGAGGCCTTTTTGATCGAGGCGCAGCTGCCGCTGGCACAGGCCGCGCGCCTGCAGCCGGAAGACACGGTCTGGTTACACCTGTCTCCGGAGACGGCGGCACTGGAGGCGTCGATCGAGGAGATCGTGCCGCTGGTTGATGCGACCGGGATGCGGCGCACGGTGCGCCTGCGGCCGCTGGCCAGCGCATCGCTGCTGGGACTGCGCAACGGCCAACGTCTTACTGTGTCGTTGGAGCTCGGGGAGGAAGAGCATGCGCACTGAACTGTTTTGTGCCGTTCTCCTGGTGTGGTGCGCCGGTCCCGTGCTGGCCCACTCGGACGCATCGGCGTTCGCCGCCGGCGCCGGGCAGGGTCCTGCGGGGGCCGCTGCCGCGTCTGGTGAGATGGCGGGCGAGGTTGTAAATGAGATTCGGGCCGACAGCGACCTCATCCGGGTGGCGGCGGTAGAGGCCCGCACCGTCGTCGAGAGCCGTGCTGGTATCGGTCGCGTCATCGCGCCTGCAGCGGCGGTGCACGATGTCAACGCCTTCATCAGCGGTCAGGTCAAGGAGATCTACGTCCGCCCCGGTAGCCACGTGCGTGCGGGTGATCCGGTTGCACTGATCGAAAGCCCGGAATTCGTGCTCGTCCAGAAGGCCTTCGTCGCGTTGCTCGGCAACGAGGAGAGGCTGGATATCCTGAGTGGTGAGGGACGACTTCCCAATTTCATGAAGGATGCGCGCGAGAACTTGCGCTGGTGGGGGTTGAGCGATGAGGACATCGAGCAGCTCGAAAAGACCGGTGAGACGCTGGAAGGCATTGTCGTGGATGCGGCCATCGATGGCGTAATCAGCGAGGTGCTGGTACAGCCCGGTGAACTGCTCAGTGCCGGCGATCGTACGATGGCGCAGTTCGTGGTCATGGGGCGCGCCATCGCGCGCATCATCGCCGACGATCGGCCACTGTGGGTCGAGGGCCTGTTGTTTCCGGACGACCTTGCCGGCGTACGCCCCGGTGACGTGCGCGTACGCTTGCGGCTGCCCGACGGTAAGACCGCCGAATACCCTGTACACGACCTGTCGCCGGCACTCGATGACCTGCGCCAGTTGGGCCGTGTGTTCGTGAAGCTGGAGGAGCGGGACGGTCTGTATCCCGGCCAGCCCCTGGACATCGAGGTGCTGTTGCCGCGCGCGGAGGAGGCCTGGGCCCCGCGCGCGGCCCTCATGGGCCAGGGCCTGGACACAGTGGTGTTCGTCCAGACCGAACCGGGGACTTATGTCCGGCGCATGGTAGAGCCGGGTCCTGCCGTCGGCGATTGGGTCCCGGTGGCTGGTCTGCAGCCGGGCACTGCGGTCGTAACTCATGGAAAAATGGCGCTCGAAGGCGCCTATCGGCTGCTGCGCGCCGGCATCCACGCCGACGATCACCATCACTGAGGGGGAGAGATGTTCGACTGGATCATTGGTTGGTCGCTGCGCAACCGTGTCGTCATCCTGCTGCTGTATGCCGTGCTCACGGTTGCTGCACTGTTCGCCCTTGGGCGCATGGTCGTCGACGTCTTCCCCGAATTCGCCCCACCACAGGTGCAGATCCAGACCGAGGCGCCCGGCTTCGCGGCACGCGATGTCGAGCTGTTGGTGACGCGACCGCTGGAGGTCACCTTGCAGGGCATGCCGAATGTCGAGCAGATCCGCTCGAATTCGTCGATCGGCCTGTCGCGCATCACCATCGTCTTCGCTGCCGATACCGACATTTTCCATGCTCGTGTACTCGCCCAGGAACGCCTGCAGCTCGCCCGCGCCAGCCTGCCCGGCAGTGTGCGCCCACCGGAGTTGATGCCGGTGACTTCGGCGATCAGCTGGTTGCTCAAGTTCGCGCTGGTCGACTGGTCGGGTCAGGACCGCAGCTACGAGTTGCGCAGTCTGGTCGACTGGGAGTTCCGCAACCGTCTGCTGGCCCAGGAGGGTGTGGCCTCGGTGGTCGCCGTCGGCGGTGAGGTCAAGCAGTATCAGGTGCAGGTCGATCCGGCTGCCCTGATGCGCCTCGGGCTGCCGTTCACACGCGTGGTGGACGCGGCGCGCGATGCCAACAGCGTCGCCCCGGCCGCCTTCGTGTTCCCGACGCCCGAGGAAGAGTATTTCGTACGCGGCGAGGCGCGTGTGCACTCACTCGCCGATATCGGACGCAGTGCCCTCGGTCTGGTGCAGGGCAGTCCGCTGACCATCGGCGATGTCGCCGAGGTGCGTTTTGGCGGCGAGATCAAGCGCGGTGACGGTCAGATGTACGGCGGGCCGGCGGTCATCGGTACGGTCTCCAAGTTGTGGGGCAGCGACACCCTGGCGACCACGCAGCGTGTCGAGGAGACATTGCGCGACCTGGCGACCACGCTCCCCGAGGGTGTCGAGCTGGTCCCCAATGTATTCCGTCAGGCGAGCTTCATCGACCGTTCCATCGATAACCTGGAGGATGCCCTGCTGCATTCCTCACTGATCGTCGCGCTGGTACTGTTTTTGTTCCTGGTGCGCTGGCGACCGACGGTCATCAGCCTGATCGCCATACCGACCTCGCTGATGATGGGTGTCCTGGTGCTGTCGTTGCTGGACATCGGCCTCAATGCGCTGACCCTCGGCGGCCTGGTGTTCGCTATTGGCGAGGTGGTCGACGACGCCATCATCGATGTGGAGAATATCCTGCGGCGCCTGCGCGAAAATCAACAGGCCACAGCACCGCTGCCGACGCTGGAGATCGTCTTCGAGGGTTCCAGTGAGATCCGTAACTCGGTGGTGTTCGCCACCGTCATCATCGTGCTGACCTTCCTGCCGGTGTTCTTCCTGAGTGACATCGAGGGGCGGGTGTTCGCGCCCCTGGCCATCGCCTACCTCGCGGCCGTTGCCGGCTCGCTGCTGGTGGCCCTGACCCTGGTGCCGGTACTGTGCTCGTACTTCTTCGGTGGCCGTTATGCACGCGAGCGGGTCGGCCTGGGCAGATTCGTGACCTGGTTGCTGGGGGTCTATCGGTGTGCGCTGGCGTATACCATGGCGCGCCCGCGGGCCATCCTCGGTGCCGCCCTGGGCGCCAGCGCCCTTGGCCTGGTGCTGATTTTCACGCTGGGCCGTTCGTTCCTGCCGGCCTTCCATGAGGGGAACATCGTTATCGCCATGACGCTGATGCCGGGCACCTCCCTGGAGGAAAGTCTGCGCATCGGACGTCAGGTGGAGAGCCTGGTGGGTGCGATGCCCGAGGTCGCCATGGTGGCCCAGCGCGCTGGGCGTTCACGCCTGGACGAGGACGCGCAGCCGGTGAACTTCAGTGAGTTCGACGTGACGCTGAAGGAGGACGTACATGACGTGGCCACGGCGATGGATACCATCCGTGGGGAGCTCAGCGGGATCCCCGGTGCCGCCATCAACGTCTCGCAATTCATCACCCACCGCATGCAGGAGATCATGTCCGGTGTACGGTCACAGATGGTCGCCAAGGTCTATGGCCCGGACCTCGATGTATTGGCGCACCTGCAGCAGGAGCTGCTCGCCGCCGTACAGGACGTCGCCGGCGTGGTCGATCTGCAGGCCGAGCCGATGGTGATGGTGCCCGGTGTCGATCTGCGGGTGGATCGTGAAGCCGCGGCCGCCTACGGCATCACCCCCGGTGAGGTCGTGCGCCAGGCCGGCGGTGCGCTCAATGGCGTGGTGGTGTCGCAGGTGCTGGAGGGCGACCGTGCGTACGATCTGTACGTGCGCATCGAGGCCTCTGCCCGCGCGGACCTCGATGTGTTGGGCAACCTGCCGCTGCAGACCGCGGCGGGCGCGGTCGTGCCGTTGCGGGCCGTCGCCCAGGTGGACGTGGTGCAGGAGCCCTACATGATCAACCGTGACGGCGGTGCGCGCCGCGCGGTGGTGCAGTGGAACGTCGCTGGTCGTGATCTGAGTGCAGTGGTGGACGACGTGCGCGAGCAGGTCGAACAGGCCCTGGTGCTGCCCACCGGCTACACCCTTGAGTACGGTGGCGACTGGGAGGGGCAGCAGCGCGCCCTGCGCGACCTGCTGATCGCCGGAGGTATCGCGATACTGCTGGTATTCGCGGTGATGTTGCGCGCCTTCCGGCAACTGCCACTGGTGGGACTGATCCTGTCCAATCTGCCGTTCGCGCTGGTGGGCGGCGTGCTGGCGCTGGTGATCGCCGGCGAGACGTTGAGCGTCTCGTCGCTGGTCGGCCTGATCGCCCTGTTCGGTATCGCCACGCGCAACGGTATCCTGCTCATTTCGCGCTACCAGTGGGTCGCAGCCCGTAACGGTGACGCCTCCGCCGACGCGGCGGCGCTCGCCGTGCAGGGTGCGCTCGACCGCATGCTGCCCATTGCCATGACAGCGCTGACCACCGCACTGGCGGTTATCCCATTCCTGGTGGGGGATCCGACCGGCAAGGAGCTGCAGCGGCCGTTGGCGATCGTCCTGCTCGGCGGCATGGTCAGTTCCACCTTGCTGAATCTGTTCGTCTTGCCATCCGGATTCGCCTGGGCGCTGCGGCGCTGGCCCAACCTGCTGCGCGCACCGGCCGGACCCTGAGGCTGTGTGGTTGGCAGCCCGGTGGGCGGTTGCTATGCTGAGCCACCAGGATTTTCGCGGTTTTCGCCAGGCAGTGAGGCGTTATGAATTATTCCCTGATGGCAGGTCAGCGGCACCAGGATAAGGTGATCGGCCACGGTCAGTGGCAGAATTGGCTGCTGTATAGCTGGGTCCTGCTGCTGGTCGTCTCGCCACTCCTGCTGCTCGGGGGGGTTGACGACAGCGCGGGCCCCGCGCGTTACATCGACGTCCGTACGCATACCATTGTCGAACTGTTCTGTGGGGTCACCGCGCTCCTGATCGCCGCCCTGATCATGGCGCTGTCGCGCCCTTATCAGGGCGGCTCGCTGAACCTGTTCGCGCTCGGCTTCCTGCTGATGGGGCTGCTCGATATCCTCCACGCCGTCACCCCGCCGGCTGAACACCCGGGGCTGTTCGTCGGATCGCACACCCTCTCCATCTTTTTCGGCGGTGCCCTGCTGTGCATGGGTGCGGTGCGCTATTATCGCGCCCACCGACCGCCCACATCGGCACTGCGCCTGTCCAGCGAGATCGCCTTCATGCTCGCGGCGCTGGTCGCGGTGGCCGTCGCCTACCACACGGTCCTGCCGGATGGGCATGTCGACGGTATGTATGACTTCTCGGCGCTGGCGCGTCGTACCCATGAGCTCTCTGGCGCGCTCTACGCCGTCGCTGCCCTGTTGGCGTTTCTGTTCTACCGCGCCACCCGGCAGCGGCTGGTGCTGGTCGCCGCTGGCATGCTCATGCTGTTCGGCGAGAGTGCGTACCTGTTTCGCTTCTCGCACCTGTGGGACTCCACCTGGTGGACCTGGCACGCCGTCAAGGCCAGCCTGTACATGGGCACCGTGGTGGTGATCGCCGCCGCGTTGGTCGTGGCGTTGCGGGCGGTCGAGCGGGCACGGGTCGCGCAGGTCGTCACCAACCGCGAGCTGCGACACACGCATGACGAGCTGGGCCTGATGCACTATGAGCTGCAGATACGCAACGCCATGGTCAATGCCAGCATCAATGCCCGCAGCCTGGATCAGACGCTGGCTGCTATCGAGGTCGCGTTGGTGGAGCTGTTGGGGCCGTGTCGTTACACGCTCATACTGCGGGTGCCAGATGATGAGGCGGCGGAGCTGGCGCGTGGCATACGGCATCAGGGGTTACGTTGGGAGGTCGAGGTCAGTCCCGAACATACGCCCTGCGTGCGCCTGGCGCGGGCCGTGGGCGGCAGCGGCGACGAGCTGGTGCATACCTGCACACCGACCAGCCTACCCCATACCTGCATGTGCCTGGCGCTACGTGCGCACGATCAGGTGTTCGGCTATCTGCGCATGCACGTGCAGGAAGATGTCCCGGCACGTGTGCGGCACGGGCAGCTGGATGCCGTGGCCGCCGAGATCGGGTCGATCGTGCACAATGCCCTGTTGCACTACCGTTGGACCGAGGCCGTAGCCTTCCGCTCCGCGTTGTCGCGGGTGGCGGCGATGCTCGGCTCGACGCTGGATCTGTCACAGCTGCTGGAGGCCGTCTGCAGAGAGAGCGCGCAGATGTTGCACAGCGAGGGTTCGGCGATCCTGCTGGCCGGGGAGGACGGCACGGGCATGCACATGGCCAGTCGGTGCTTGCTGGGTTCCGCGGTGCTCGATCCGGCCACCGGACAGCCTACCTGGGTGGTGTCAGACGAAGGGACGGCGCTGTTCGCGCAACTGCGCGAGTCGGGTCGGCCGCTGGCGCTGCTGAAACCGGAGCCGGCACAGGCGGCACCCTTTCCACTGGGTACGCCCGGCTGTGTATGGGGGGCGCTGGCCATATTCCCGCTGCTGGACGGCGCCGAGCTCATCGCGGTGATGCTGATCATGCGGCTGGACCGTGTGCCGTTCAGCAGTGCCACCCTGGAGCAGGGTGAACTCCTGGCCGAGCAGGTGCGCGTAGCCATCGCCAACGCCCGCGCCTACGCGGCGGTGCGGCGCACCAACGAACAGCTGCGGCGCTCCGAAGAGGACCGCGTGCGCGCCGAGCGCCTCGCCGTGCTTGGCCAGATGGCCGCCAGCGTTGCCCACGAAGTCCGCAACCCCCTCAGTGCCATCAACAATTGCCTGGCCGTGCTGCGCCGCAGCATTCATGGTCAGCCCGAGGCCGCCATGCCGGCTATGGAGATCATCGACGATGAGGTGCGGCGGCTGGATCGCCTGACACGCAACTTCCTCAGCTTCGGGCGCTCGCCGCGGCAGATGCGGACACGGGTGCACCTGGACACGCTCGTCGGCCGTGTCTGCGAAGGTGTAGAGCAGCATATCCGCCACGAAGGCCTGCCGGTCGCGGTGGAGCAGGAGATCTGGGGCGAGTGCGGGGCGGTGTTGTTCGATGCCGACGGTTTCCAGGAGTTGCTGTGGAATCTGCTGCTCAACGCCGCGCAGGCCATCAAGGGCGCCGGCCGTGTCCGGGTGCGGTTGGTGCAGCGCGACAGCCACGTCTTCCTGGCCGTGGCCGACAACGGCCCTGGCATCCTGGCAGCGGACCGGGCCCATATCTTCGAGCCATTCTTCAGCCAGCGCTCACAGGGGGCCGGGCTTGGCCTGGCCATCGTGCGCCAGCATGTCGAGGGTTGGGGTGGACGGCTGCGCGTATGGGGCCCCCCGGGCGCGTGTTTCGCGCTGCGGTTTCCCGTGTCCACGGTGGTCGCCGCAGCGGATGCAGAGTTGGTGTCATGACGCTGCGGGCCCTGGTCGTCGACGATCAACGCAGTCCGCGCCGCAGTCTGGTGCTGCTGCTGGAGAACGCCGGCATGCAGGCCGGTGAGGCCGCCAGCGGCGGCGAGGCGCTGGCACTGCTGGAACACGCGCGCTACGACGTCCTGATCACCGATCTGCGTATGGATGGAATGTCCGGCAACGAGCTGCTGCGGGAGGTGAAGACTCAGTACCCGCAGCTGCCGGTGATCCTGATCACCGCCTACGGCAGCATCGAGACCGCCGTCGAGGCCATGCGTCTCGGCGCTTATGACTATCTCACCAAACCGTTCGGCGAAGATGAAATCCTGGAGAAGATCCAGCAGGCACATGCGCTGGCAACCGCGACACAGCCCGATATTGTGTCGGCCGCAGGTACCGGGCTGGTAGCCGTCAGCCCGGTGATGCAGGGTGTATTGATCCGCGCCGAACGCATCGCCCGCACCGAGTTGAGTATCCTCATCACGGGTGAGACCGGCACCGGTAAGAGCATGCTGGCGCGCTACATCCACGAGCGTGGTCAGCGCGCCGAGCAGCCCTTCGTCAGCCTCAACTGCGCCAGCGTGCCTGAGCAGCTTTTGGAGAGCGAGCTCTTCGGGCACGCCAAGGGGAGCTTCACCGGCGCTACCGAGACCCGCCAGGGTCTGTTCGAGACGGCCGACGGCGGCACCATCTTTCTCGATGAAATCGATACCTTGTCGCTGGCTATGCAGGCCAAGCTGCTCAGTGTGCTGCAGGAGCGTGAGATCCGCCGCGTCGGTACCAATCGCGCCCGCAAGATCGATATCCGGGTCATCGCAGCGGCGAATCGCGATCTCTCGGAGCTGATCACCAACGGTGAATTCCGGCCGGATCTGTACTACCGCGTGAATGGTTACCGCATCAATCTGCCGCCGCTGCGGGAACGTGGCGAGGATCTTGAACGCTTACTGGAAAGCTTCCTGCACCAGTACGCCAAGAAGCATGGTCGCGGCCCGCTGACACTGACACCGGCGGCGCTGACCAAGGTGCTGGACTATCCCTTCCCGGGCAACGTACGCCAGTTGGAGAGTATGGTCGAACAGATGGTGGTGTTCGCCGCCCCCAACGGCCGCATCGATATCGACGCACTGCCCGAGGAGATCCTGCAGCGCGCCGGCGGCACGCGTGGAGGCCAAGGCGGGCATGGTGGGCATGGTGTCACGGAGCCTGCTCCACCGTTGAATCTCGCCGACAGTGAGCAGCAGGCCATCGAGGCGGCACTGGATCGCTATGACAATCTCTCCGAGGTTGCGCGCAGCCTCGGCATCGGCCGCACCACGCTCTGGCGCAAGCTGCGGCAGTACGACATCCGCCGCGCCCCGCGGGGCGCGGCGCGGCGTCGATAGCGCGCGTCACCCGACCAGCAGCGCGAATGCCGCGTGCGTGGGAGAATCCCCACAAACTGGCAGGAGCAACCTCCGTTCCGTTCCTTCCTGAAACCTACCGCACCCGTTCCAATCGTTCCAATGTGGAACGAGTGAGCGCGGCAAATCCCACACCTCACGCTCATTCCCCATGAAATCATGGACCTATATCTCGTGGTCATACTGGCACGGGACTTGATATAGGTTACCTTCGACAGGCCACTGCGACGCGGCGCGTTCGGGGGCCGATTGCGGGGGGCCCTGCGTGGCGATGCTGGTCATCACCCTCAAATGCACAATGAACGGAAGGAGGTTTCAACATGACAACATCCAGACAGCCGGCCAATCGCAGCCGGCTCCATGTCGGGTGTTCGGTCGTCACGAGTGCGCTGCTGCTCGCTCTGTACGCACCGGGCCCTGCGTTGGCCGACAGTAAGGACGGCATCTTCCCGACGGCCGATCAGGTCGGTGGCGAGGTCTATCCCCAGGGTACTCAGGCGGGCGACACCTTCCCAACTGACTGGGAAATCTACAGCGAAGATGGCAAGAAGCTCGATGTAAGCAAGCTGATCAACGGTAAGCGTACGGTGCTCGCATTCTTCATCTCGTCCGTGGCCGTATCCGTAGATGAGCTGAAGAAGCTGCAGGCAGCCAACAAGTCGGGTGACTCCGATGCCCAACTGTTGTTTGTGAATGCGGACCTGGTGGGAACCGGGCTGCTCGGCGGCGACCGCATCAAGGAGACGGCGCGTACCGTGCGCGTAGTGAAACGGGAGCAAGGCATCAAACTCCCCATGTATGTCGCACCCAACGACGCACTGGACCCGAAGGGTCTGTCCAACAAACTTGGTTTCCGCGGTCTGCCGACTGTGTACGTGATCGGCGCGGACGGCAAGGTGGAAAACGTCTATGTCGGTCCGCAGGACTGGTCTAAGGCGAGCATCTGAGCAACATCATCGACCGGAGGACAACAGGAATGAGTATTTCCAGACGCAAATTCATGAAAGGCGCAATGGCCGCCAGCGTGGCCGGCGCCGCCGGTGGGCTCGGCATGCGTTCCGCCTCGGCTGCCGTGCACGATGCCTCGGCCGAACGCCAGCACAGCCTGTTCAAGGAGTTCAAGGGCAACGTGATTCTGCTGCCCGGCAAGTACAGCGGCGCCGTTTCGGCCCTGGACCTGAGCGTGCCCGAGACCCTGGCCTGGTTCAACTACGGCCTGCTGGGTATCGACATGCCTATCCCGCACCACATCGCGGCCCTGCCGTCGGCGGATCCCTACCAGAGTTTTGACTTCTATCAGACGATGCAGCCGCCGGCCGCCCCGTACGTCAATGAGAACTCGCCGGAGTGGCGTGACCGCGGTCGGTTCGGCATGTGGAAGATGCGCTATGACGGCAGCGGTGCGCAGAACAAGATCTCGATGGTCGCCGACTTCGGAGCGATCACCGGCATGGATCTGGGTGTGCACGTGTCCATCGGCGTCGGCGTGAACGCCAACAAGTACGTGGCCTTCGCCGATGGTCAGAAGGACATGGTCCTGATCACCGACATCAGCGACAACCCGAAGATCGTCAAGGCCTTCCGGGTGGACTACGATCCGGTCGCACGCCAGGTGAACATCTCCCATGTATTCCCTGACCAGTCGACCGGCAAGTTCGACTACAACGACCGCAAGGGCATGAAGACCAGCCACGAGGCGATGCTCGGCGAAGAGCTGATGCCGGCCGATCCGACCGCGGTGTTTGTCGATGCCTTCACCTGGCACCCGGAATTGCCGCTGGGCGCCATCCTGATCCGCCGGCATGGCTGCTGCGCCATCATCAACACCGAGACCTGGGAAGTGCTGACGCTGCTGTCCACCGCCAAGGGTGCCCCGGACAGGTTCCCGCTGGTCAAGCAGCAGGGCTACACCTGGACCTACTCGGTGCCGTCCGTGCTGACGCCGCTCCACGAGGCCGGTTTCATCACCAGCGGCGAATACTTCCTCGCCTGCAACAACGTGCTGCAGAACAACATCGCCGTGTACCGCTCGACGGATCCGGATCCGCTCAAGTGGAAGAAGGAGGCGTTCGTCGAGGGCTTCGGCAACAAGTATCTGCCGCTGCACATGGGCAACGTACCGGACTCGCGCTGGGCGTTCTTTACCATCTGGGCGCGCAAGCCGCACAACGGCTTCATCTGCAAGGTCGATCCCAAGACCTGGAAGGTGGTGGCGAAGTGGGATACCGGTCCGGATCCGCACACCTGCGACTGCACCGTCGACGGCCAGTACATCACCACGGTGTACAGCGGTCACCAGGCGGGCCAGTCGGGTCTGGTGGTAATCCACGCCGACTCCAACGAGATTGTCGCACGCCTGCCCAGCCCGGGTGGTATGCACGATCACGTGGTGGTGCCGGAGAGTTGGGAAGGCCTCAAGTCTTCCCGCAGTACCTCGGTGTAGTACCCATGGATGCGGCCCGGGTAGCCGGGCCGCATCCCCTAATTTCCTGGAGCTTGCTAATGCTTGAATATCGCAATCTTCTCGCACGGATGCTCTTGCTGATGTCTGGTCTGTTGCTGGCACCGTTGGTGGCGCAGGCACATACCGATGAGATCCTCGATGCCATGGGTGGTACACACGGCGGCATGTTGCGCATGTCCGGTCCGTATCACCTGGAGCTGGTCGTCGACGAAGGCAGCGTCACCGTCTGGGTGATGGATCATGGCAATGCTCCACAAGCGACCGCGGGCGCCCGTGGCCAACTTCTGCTGCTGCAGGATGGTGAGCGCATCATCGTCGAGCTCGAACCGCAGGGCGAGAGCGAATTGCGCGGCAGTGACGCGCGCATCGTCGCCACGCAAGCACCGCGTGCCGTGCTCACACTCAGTATGCGCGGTCAGCCGCCGCTGCAACTGCGCTACGCCGAGGTGACCAAGCCTGCGTCCGCAGCCGACGGGGACTCCGGGCACTCGCATGCGGACCATTGAACGCACGGCTCTGGCCCTGAGTCTGGCACTGCTGCTGATGCCGACCGGCGCGTCAGCCGCAGAGGCCGGTCAGGCGGCGGTCGAGAGGCTGCTTGCCACCAATGCCTGTCCTGAGTGTGATCTGGATGAGATGGATCTCTCCGGGACCAACCTGATGGGTGCGGATCTGGAAGGTGCCACCCTGCGGGGGGCGAATTTGCAGGGGGCGGTGGTGACAGGGGCCTATCTGCGCAATGCCGATCTGAGTCGCGCGAACCTCGCTGGCGCGATTCTCGGCGGTGCGGACCTGGCCGACGCCGCCCTCACGGAGGCGAATCTCCAGGGGGCCTTTTTGACCATGGCGCGGATGGAACGCGCAAACCTGGACGGCGCAATTCTCGTCCAGGCACGCGTCGACAACGTGAACCTGGACGGGGCGAGCCTCGTGGGCGCCGACCTGACCGAGGCCGACCTCTACGATGCGCGGTTCTTCTTCGCCGATCTGCAGGATGTGCGCCTGCAAGGTGCGAATCTGAACAACGCTGATTTCGGTGAGGCCAACCTCGATGGGGTGGTGACGGATACGAAAACCGTCTGTCCCGATCGCAGCAACGGCCCCTGCGAATGGTGATCGCTGAAGTTCATTTCAGCCACGGGAGCACACGGGAAAATACGGACGAGATCATACGCTTCACACAACAGCGCTCCTCGCCCGCCAGGGGTGGAGCCGGAGTTCCACGGTGATGTGGGATTTCAGTGTCTTCCGTGTGCTTCCGTGGCAAATGCAGTTTTTAGGTAGTTATTCTGTTGTTGTAGGTACCACTCCTCCCTTTCGGGGCCGCCAGGCCCCGCTTTTTATTCTGCCGGTGGTCGCATAGCCGGACGGCTCAGGCCGATCGTTCGAGTACGGTTTCTATAAGGCGCAGGAAATCTGCCTCATCGTTGACCTGGGCGAGTTCCGTCGTCGTCACGGTGTAGCCGTATCGGTCCACGATCGCCTCGTAGCGCGGAATCCGCGCATGGAACAACCGCGGGAACATCCAGCGCACGAAATCGTCAGGGTCGATCAGTGCCACATAGGGAAGACTGCGTCCCTGCATATAGATAGCCAATTGTTCGTCCAGGAAATCTTCCCGGTAATAGAGTGGCTTGGGGTCGGCCTCGGCACGGTGGATGAGTTTCTGTTCGTCGGCCTCAGTGGCCTTGAGGTAGAGGATGAGGGTGTGTTCCGCCAGGACTTCGATGGTGGTCGGGTCGTCGAGCTCGCAGACACTGCCCCCCGCATCGTTGACGAAATGCCGGTAGCCGTAGATCTGCTGCGCCTTGCGGATGAATTCGGGCACATCGCGCATGGCGGCGATCTCGGCGCTGTGATGCAACGCCTGGCGATGCTTGAATTCCCGCAGCCCCAGCCCCCCCATTTCCGGATTACCCAGCTTGCCGAGAAAACTCGCGACCGGTTGTAGATTGTCGACGCCGATATTGTGGAGGATACGGATGGAATCGGAGCGCAGCAGGTCGCGGAGGAAGGGGATTTCCATCACTTCGCGCTTGAGATTGTCGAGGATAGGCTCGTCGAGGTAGCGGGTGCCGATACGGTAGTCGCCCGAATAATGAAACCAGTCACGCTTGCGCAGCATATTGGCAAGCCGGGTCTTACCGACACCCGACATACCGAGCAGGCTGATGCGTCGGTTCTGCCAGTTTCTGAACTGTTCGGCACTCAATTTCACTGGGATGCTCCGCGGCGGGCCCGCCGGCGGCGGGGCGATGGCCTACTATACCGGGGCGTTGCCGGACGATGAAGTCGGCTGCTGTTCAGCGGTGGTGATTTGCCGCATCATAACGACTGCCATGAGCGCGTCCCTGTTCCCCGACAAGTCCCGCCTGCACGTCCGTGCCCTGTTCGTCGGCGAGCGCATCGACGTCCGCGCCTTTCAGGGGGCCGCGCGTATCGCGGAAGGGCCCTTGCTGGTGCGGGCTGGGGCGGAAGGCTATGCGGTGCTGTTCCGCTACGGTGCCATCGTGCTGTTTGGACTGCAGCCGCTGGAGGAGGTCACCTTCCTCGCCCAGCTGCAGCCGCTGATCGGCGGGGCGTTCACGGTCCCGGAATCCGAGGAAGCCGAGCTCGATAGCAGTGGGGAGAGTGACCACCGCCCGGACGCGTCGGGTGTCCTCCGCCTGGCGGATACGAGTACGCCACGCCTGCAACTGCTGGCGGACGTGTTGGCCAAGAGTATCGTCCTGGCACAGTACGAGCGCCAGGTGACAGAGGTCTTCGACACCATCGAGCCGCTGGCGACCGGACTGCGGCGTGGCGGCCGCGTCGGCTTCCGGGCGCGGGAGCTGCTGCGCCAGATTGGCGATGTACTCACGGTCGAACACAAGATGGTCGGCCGCGCCGAAGTCGCGGAGAAGCCCGATCTACTCTGGGACCGCCCGGAACTGGAGCGGCTGTATGCCCATCTGGTGGACGAGTACGAGCTGGTGGAGCGCCATCGCGCTCTGGATCGCAAGCTCCAGTTGATCTCGCGGACCGCCGAGACGGTGCTGGGGCTGCTGCAGGCCCAGCGCTCGCTGCGCGTCGAGTGGTATATCGTCCTGCTGATCCTGATCGAGATCATCCTGTCGCTGTACGCGTTGTTCATCGCCGGATGACTCGCTGCACGCAGTTCTGCTGAGGGTGTGATCGGGTCGGGGATCGGGGATCGGGATTTGGGGATCGGGATTCGGGATTCGGGATTCGGGATTCGGGGATCGGGGGCGTGGCGGGTCGTGGTCTGCGGCGATGACCAGCCTGCCTGGCGACAAGGCAGCGGGAGGCAGGCCGGTTGCCTGAGGTGCGGGCTTGGTGGACCGCACCGCGCTAGGCATAATGGGTCGCGCGGCGGTGTCGCCGTAGTCGATCCGGGCCGCAATACCATGGAAAAGCCAGCGCTTGATCTCCGGGTCGGTTCCACGCTCCAGCTGGAGTTGCCTGGCCGCGGCGGGGGGCTTGTACCGGCCACGCTCATCGGCTACGTCCCGGGCCGCAGTCTGCTGGTGAGCCTGCCGCCGGAAGCGGCATCTCCGGCGGCCGGGGAGCCCTGCAGTGCGCACTTTCAGGTGGACAACCACCAGTACAGCTTCGATACCCGGGTGTTGCACATCGCCAGCCAGCCCTTCTCCTACCTGCATCTGGCCTATCCAGAGGGTATTCAGACCGGTAGCGCACGTCGCAGCCAGCGCGTCCAGATCAACGACATGGTGATGATGCTGGTGATGGAGGAGGCCGGCAGGAAGCTGTCGGTGGCGCTGGCGGACATCAGTATGGCCGGCGCCCGCCTGGTGGCCGGCAGCCGCCTGGGCGAGGTCGGCGAACGCTTCGCCATCGAGATCCCGCAGCTGGAAAGCGACGGTTCCATTGCGCTGCCCTGTCAGGTCCGCTATGTGCGTGAGGAACGCAGCACGACGGTAGGCGGCAAGCGCGTCTACCATCACGGCGTCGAGTTCACCGGGCTGGATCGCCAGGCACTGATCTTCATCGAGCGCTATATCGGGGAAAAGGTCGCGCAGCTGCGATTCTAGGAGCCCGTCGGACTTGGGATTGATCTACTCATACTGATCAATGCCGACCTTCGGAACATCGTCGGTGCCGGCCTGATCTCGCGGTTGTCGCCGCCGCTCGCGCTGACTGCGGGTATCCAGCAGGATGCGCTGCTGCCCTTTGCGGCGCTCTCCCGTGCGCCGTTCCGGACCCTGATAGGTGGCGGGGGGGTGGGCTCCGGATGAGACCGCCGGCGGCTGATCGGTAACCGACTGGATGGCGGTCGTGGCGGCCGGCGCGCTGACGGCCCGCACCGACCGGTCGGCCGTATTGTCCGTTTTCAGTGCCTGCAGGCCGCTGTCGTCGGGGCGGAAATGCACGTTGGTCATGGAGATCCGGGCTCCCTGGTCGAATCCGCGCCGCTGGCTCAGGCGCGTGCCAGCAGCAGACCGGCCGTTTCCGTGAACTGCAGACCGGCCTCGCCGATCACGGCATCGTAGTCGAAGGTCGCCTCGTCGACCCCGATGGCGGTCCAGGCAGAGGCATCGGCGACGGCCTCGGTGTTGGGTGCTTCGCAGAATGCGCCCAACTGCGAACGGTTGGCGAGGTTTTCGGCCAGGTGCACGATGGATGCCTCCAGTTCCGCCTGCATCGCATACGACGGCATGTGGTGATAACCGACCGCCTCCTGCAGGGTCGCGGGCAGCATCCAGGTACCGAGTAACGCCCCTCCCAGGTCGGCATGAGTGAAGCCCAGCTCCGCCAATTCTGCCTGATGCAATATACCCTCGTCGCCGTCGCACACCAGCAACAGGTCGGCACAGATCTCGGGCATGCGATTGTAAAGGACGAGGCTGCCGATATCGTGCAACAGGCCGGCGACGAACATGCGTTCGGGGTGCAGAATGCGGCAGCGTCTGGCCAACGCCCGTGCCAGCAGGCCGGTGTAGATACCGTGGCGCCAGAAGGTGTCGATGTTCACCAGGCTGTTGGGCAGGTTGGAAAACGACTTGATGGCCGAGACCGCAATCACCAGGCTGTAGAGCTCCCGGATACCGACGATGGTGATGGCCCGCGACACGGTATCGATGCGCCGGGAAAAGTTGAAATAGGCGCTGTTGACCAGTCGCAGCAGATGCGCCGTCAGGCTGGGGTCGTTGCTGATGACACTCCCGATCTCCTGGGCGGAGGCCTCGTTGGACTCCACCAGCTCGAACACCTTCACGCACACATCCGGTGGCGATACGAGGCAGGTGACGTCGTCGAGCAGGCTGGCGGCCAGGTCGCCGGCCAGTTCACGCGTCGCATGGGACTGGGTCTGAATCATAATACGCCTTCGACAGTCAGAGCCTGATGTACTCAGGCTAGCGGCGGACGGCAGTCTGGGTTGAATACCTCCAGGTTCCTGGGGCCCGAAGTGCGGCACGTCTCACAAATACAACAAATACCCCGTGTTACTAGTCTGGCAGGGGTAAAGATCCGGGGGGGAATTCCGCCAAGCTGGCTACCCCCCTCACGGTGTTGTCGAGGCGTATTCCATGACCGTCATCCGCATGAATGAATTCGAACTGGCGCACAAGGGTGTCAACAGCCAGTTGGCCGTCGGTCTGCTGCGGGAATGCCGCGAGGTGACCATCCAGCGTCTGAGTGCCGCGCTGGTGCGGATGATGGGTAAGGTCGACGATGCGCTGTTCGAACTGGCGGAAAAGGCCGAGAGTAATGCGGTCCAGACCCTCTATTTCGATGCCATGCGGGAAGTACGGATCAAGCGTGTGAGCATGGAGATCGGCTTCAAGAGCCAGCTCATGGAGGGATTCAATCGCGAGATCCGTAAGGAGAATACGGGTGCCGAGAGCGAGGCGGGGCTGTCGCCGCGCATGGAGGATCTGGATCTCGTCGAGCACGACACGCTGGAGGAGTCGCTGGCCGTAACCAACATGGTCAGTAAGATCTATGTCGCCTGCAAGGAGGAAGTCGGGCTGCTGAACCGGCGTATCGGTTTCCTGCTCAAGGATCCTGAGCTGCTGCGCGCGAAGAATCCCATCGGGCCGGAAGTCGTCTGTAATGCCTTCCGCGAGGCCTGCGGGGATGTCGAGTCGGGCATCAAAGTGAAGCTCATCATCATGAAGCTGTTCGACCGCTACGTCGTCAGCGAGGAAATGCAGCCACTGTATCGTGATATCAACAAGCTGCTCATCGAGCGCGGTATATTGCCCGAGCTGCGTCATGAGGTGCGGCGGACCGGGTCATCGCGGCAACAATCGGCGACGACCGCGCCGGCTACCGCAGCCGGTCTGCCCCAGGGCGGTGATGCGGTAGCCGATGAGGACGTTTTCGCGACCCTGCAGCAATTGATGTTGAGGGGCCTGTCCGGGGGCCTCCCGAGTGGCACTGTAGTGGGTGGTGCATCGGGTGGTGGTGGGCAGCTGTCGAGCGGCTCCACGGGTACGGGTGTCGTGAACACCCTGACCCTGTTGCAGCAAGGCAACAGTGAACTGGTCGCAGGCGGCATGGGTAACTTCAGCAATGCCGACCTGGTATCGGGATCGGTCAACGTCATCCGCAACATTCAGTCGAGCGGTATCGTCGGTAATGTGGGCGCGGTCGATGGCATGATCATCGATGTCGTTGCCATGCTGTTCGACTACGTTCTGGACGATGAAGATATACCAGCGGGCATGAAGGTGCTGATCGGGCGCCTGCAGATCCCGATGCTGAAAGTCGCCATGCTGGACAAAGGCTTCTTCTCCCGCAAGTCGCACCCGGCGCGGCGCTTGCTGAACGTCATTGCCGAAGCGGCCGTGGGCTGGGATGGGGAGCAGGACCAGGCGCTGTACCAGCGCATCGATGCCGTCGTGCAACGCGTGCTGGTGGAATTCGAAAGCAACATCGAGCTGTTCGCCGAACTGCTCGAAGAGTTCGAGCACTTCCTGGCCAAGGAGCGGGACAAGGCACGCCATCACGAAGAGCAGTCTGCCCTCATGGTCCAGGGTAAGGAGCGCCTGCGCGCGGCCAAGCAACGGGTTCGCACCGAGGTGGGGCGCCGCTGCCGCAGCAGTCTGCCGAAATTCGTACGTCAGTTCCTGGTGAGCTATTGGCAGAACCTGCTGCTGGTGACGCTGGTCAAGGAGGGTGACGAGAGCATCGCCTGGAAGCGTGCGCTGACGGCCATGGATAACCTCGTCTGGAGCCTGCAGTCGAAGGCCACGGTGGAGGAGCGTGATCGCCTGGTGAATCTGCTGCCCAGCCTGCTGCGCGTTCTGCGTGAGGGCATGCTGCTGATCTCCATGCGCGAAGACGATTTTCAGGCCTTTCTGGAGCAGCTCGCGTCTTACCATGCCGCCATCGTCAACGCCGTGCCGCGGGGTGCGGAGGCGGCGAACGACGCACCCGTGATCCCGGCGTCGAGCGACGATCCGCTGGCCGATCCAGCCGATGATGAAGCGGTGGTCGAAGATACGCGTGTCACCACCGCGACCATTCATCGCCTGGTGCAGTCCGGCATCGTTGATGTCGAGGAGATCACTCTGGCCAACGAGGATGATACTCCGCAGGCCGCGGTGGAAGATGAATTCACCGAACAGGTGCGGTCGCTGCAACCGGGGACGTGGGTCGAATTCACCCAGGACGACGGCGGTGCACTGCGCGCCAAACTCACCTGGGTGAGCCCGGTGACCGGTATGTATCTGTTCACCAACCGCCAGGGGCTCAAGTCCTGCGATAAGACGCTGCATGGGCTTGCTGCCGAATTACGCCGCAGTGCTGCGCGCATCCTCGCCGATGCACCGCTGTTCGATCGTGCAGTGAGCAGTCTCATCGACGGATTGCGCAAGACCGGGACGTGAAGTCGGTTCCTGGGAGCCTGTCGGATTTGGGCGATCGTAGCGAGCCGGGTGGGAGGGCGAAGTCATTTTTTTGATCCTTTGAGGAGAATAGCCGTAGCTATTTGACGAGAAGGATCGGAAAAATGGGCTGCTATCCCGCCGGCGCAGTAGATCAGACCCAAGTCCGACAGGCTCCTAGTGGCTCGGCAGTTGTGCCCGCAGGGCGTCGCGGTCGTACCACCAGTCGCCGTCCACGATCACATCCAGCATCTTGCCGAGCCGGGCGAGCAGTTCGCCCGGGTCGTTGAGCTGCAACACCTCGATCCAGGTTTTGATCATGTCCTCGCCCTCGATCCCACGGTGGCGTTTGGCGACGCGCGCCAGCACCTGGCCGGTGAAGAAGGTCAGGCTGTCGTGGGCCTCGCCCTCGGTGCGCAGATCGGCGACGTAGTGGGCCGCCATGGCGGCTACGGCGCCACCATCGGATTTGTCCGGGGTTTCATCGACGATGTGGTGCAGCAGTGCGACGGTGGTATGCGGCTTGATCGGGTAGGTCACCGCCAGCCACACGCCGTTGGCCAGTGCCACGGTGCTGCCGTCCAGTCCGCTCCGGAAGAGGATGTCGCAGGCCTCTGCCGCCTCCTGCCAGGACTCGGTCGCCAGGCTGTGGTCGAAGGCCGCCCGGGCCTGATCCCAGGCCTCCTGTACGCGGTTCAAACCCAGCAGGGTCTCGGCGATATCGAGTTCGATATGGATCCGCTCGGCCGGCGACGCCCCCTCCGGTAGCGCCGCCAGGTGCTGGCGTTCCTCCGCCAGCTGCGCCTCCAGTTCAGACTTCGATTGGCCCTCGTCCATGATCAGGGTGGGATTGGCCTGTAAGATCCTGTTCTGGTCGTTCATGGGGTGTCCGCCGTCTGCTGGGATGGTGCGGCCGGAAGGCCGCTGGAGTAGGTTTTTTACCGGACCTGCGCCGCTATGGCAACCGGTGGAAGTGCACGGAAAGCGGTCGGGCCCGGCCGCCTGCGGCCACGACTCGATCTTTACCGGACCGTTGCCGGGTCCTCTTCGTCACGCCGCCTGGTCCCGACCGATGCCTGGGTGGCTCAACGCAAGGCTGCCATCAGCGGTCACTGCCCCCGTCTTCGCGGGGGAGGCCGCGGCGCCAGTGGCCGGATTTGCCGCCCCTCTTTTCCAGCAGCCGTATCGCCTGCATCGTCATGCCGCGATCGACGGCCTTGCACATGTCATAGATGGTCAGCAAGGCGATCTGCACCGCCGTCAGGGCCTCCATCTCCACGCCGGTGCGGCCGTGCGTCTCCACGGTCGCGCGGCAGCAGATGCCGGG
>JACDJA010000750.1_pt1 | contig 33571 bp, 36 predicted proteins | sample 7449241 | NCBI WGS metagenome assembly JACDJA01 (sample SAMN14253289, study PRJNA609438) | sludge metagenome | isolation source: initial anaerobic sludge | collected 2018-12-20 | reverse complement strand
GCCGGCGCGTGCGTCCGGCGTCCTTTCTGCCGGCGCGTGGTGCTCACGCCCGGCTTGCGTTATCATCGCACCCGTTGCGGCAAGGCCAGGCCCTGCCGCCACTCCGGCGCCGTCGCCAGTCTCTGCGCCGCATCTTCCCGGCATCCGCCGGTTCGAAGTCCCAACCTCGATTCGTCTGCCCGCGACTGGCGTCGCAAGCCGATGCGCAATCCGCGCGTCGCGCCGACAGGCCGATGTCGCTGGAGTTTCATGTCCTTTTCCGCACTGGGCTTGTCCGAAGCCCTCGTCCGCGCCGTTTCCGAAATCGGCTACGACACCCCCACGCCGATCCAGGCGAAGGCGATTCCCGCCGTTCTCGCCGGCGGCGACCTGCTCGCCGGCGCACAGACCGGAACCGGCAAGACCGCCGGCTTCGTGCTGCCGATCCTGCAGCGGCTTGCGGCGAACCCGCCGGCCGCACGCGGCACCCGGCCGATCCGCGCGCTGATCCTCACGCCCACGCGCGAACTCGCCGCGCAGGTCGAGCAGAGCGTCGTCACCTACGGCAAGCACACGCCGCTGACGTCGACCGTCGTGTTCGGTGGCGTGAACATCAACCCGCAGATCGATCGGCTGCGCCGCGGCGTCGACATCCTCGTCGCGACGCCCGGGCGCCTGCTCGACCTCGCCGGCCAACGTGCCGTCGACCTGTCCAGGGTCGAGGTGCTCGTGCTCGACGAAGCCGATCGCATGCTCGACATGGGCTTCATCCACGACATCCGTCGCGTGTTGAGGCTGTTGCCGCAGCGGCGGCAGAATCTGCTGTTCTCGGCGACCTTCTCCGAAGACATCCGCGCGCTCGCCGACACGCTGCTCGATCGGCCGGTGATGATCGAGGTTGCTCGCCGCAACGCGCCGGCCGAGAGCGTCGCGCAGCGCGTGCTGCCGGTGGACCGCGCTCGAAAACGCGAACTGCTCTCGCACCTGATCCGCGAGCACAACTGGTTCCAGGTGCTCGTCTTCACGCGCACCAAGCACGGTGCGAACCGGCTCGCCGAGCAGCTGGAGAAGGACGGCATTCCGGCGCTGGCAATCCACGGCAACAAGAGCCAGAACGCGCGCACGCGCGCGCTGGCCGAGTTCAAGACCGGCACGCTGCAGGCGCTGGTGGCCACCGACATCGCCGCGCGCGGACTCGACATCGTCGATTTGCCGCACGTGGTGAACTTCGACCTGCCGAACGTCGCCGAGGACTACGTGCACCGCATCGGCCGCACCGGCCGCGCCGGGGCCGAGGGCGAGGCGGTGTCGCTCGTCTCGCCCGACGAGAGCGGCCTGCTGCGCGACATCGAGCGGCTGCTGCGTCGCGAGATCGCGCGCGAAACGGTCGCCGGCTTCGAGCTCGACCCGAACGCTCGCAACGAGCCCGAGGTCGACGACCGTCCGCCGCGCCAGCTGCGCGCAGGCCAGCGTCGTTCGTCGGCGGCCCCTCGCGGTGGCTCGCCGGCGCAACCGCGCGGCGCCGGTTCGCCGCAGCCGCGTGGCGCGTCGTGGTCGCAGCCGCGCCACGCCGGGCCGGCACCGGCGCACGCCAGCGCCTCGCCGGCACAACCGCGCGGCTCGCGCGGCGCACCGGCTTCACGTGGCTTCGGTGCGGTCCGCGGACGCGCGACGCAACGCGGGCGCTGATTGCGCTTCGGGCGCCGCCATCGTTTCCTGGCGGCGCCCCACCCACCAGCTCACGCCGACCCAGGCGAAGGACAGCGGCACCGCCACGAGCGCGATGCCGCCGATGCCCAGTCCGGCCCAGGCGAGCGCCGCGTACGACCAGCTGCCGATCTGGTCGCCGGCCCGGTAGACGACGGTGTCGATCGCGTTCTTCGCCTTGTACTTGTCCTCGCGCGACAGGACGGTGAAGAACAACTCGCGCGTGGGACGCGCCAGGCCGAAGTTCAGCACGCGGCGCGAGAGCTGCGCGGCCACGAGCACGGCAACGGTGGGCGCGAGCACGAGCGCGCCGAAGCCGACGACCGACATCGCCGGCAGGATCGACGCGGTGCGCGCGACGCCGAAGCGGCGCAGTACTCGCCCGGTGAAGAGCAGCTGCACGAGCAGCGTCGCAGCGTTCACCGCGAGATCGATCGACGCGAAGAACCGCGTGCGCGCGGCGCGTTCGTGGAACTGCTGCGCGACGATCTCGGCCTGCAGGAAGTAGAGCAGTGTCGACGTGATCGAGAACAGCAGCATGTAGCCGCAGATCGCCAGCAGGTACGGCGAGCGCACGACGTGCGTCAGGCCCGCCCAGGCGCTGCCGCCGATCGGTGCGGGTTCGTGCGACGATCGGTCGTCGGCGAGGGATGCGCGCTGCGCGTTCCCGCCTGCGTCCGCGCTTCGGCCGGCTGCCTTCGCCGAGCGCCGCGAGACGACGATCACGCAGCCGCAGGCCACGAGCAGCAGCGCGGCCGATGCCAGCATCAGCCGGCTCGCGCCGATCGCACCGGCCAGCGATGCCGTCGACGACGAGCCGAAGATCGCGCCGATCGTCGCCCCGGCGGCGAGCAGCCCGAACAGCCGCTTGCCCTGTTCGCCGGTGAACACGTCGACCATCAGCGCCCAGAACAGCGAAACGACGAACAGGTTGAACACCGAGGTCCAGACGAAGAAGACGCGGCCGATCCACGGTTCGCGGGCCGACGGAGCGGTCTCGAACGCCACCGCGAAGGCGACCAGATTCGCCGCGAAGAACAGGTAGGCCAGCGGGACGAAGCGATCGCGCGGCATGCGGCGCACCAGCGCCGAGAAGGCCGGATTCAGCGCGAGCATCGCCGCCAGCGTCGCGGTGAACAGCCACTGCAGGTTCTCGACGCCGCCGAGCACGCCCATCTCGTCCCGGATGGGGCGGATCACGTAGTAGGCGGCCAGCAGCGAGAAGACGAGCAGCAGCGACCAGCCGAGCAGCGCCCGCTCGGCGGGGCGCACGCCGACGAGACGTCCGAGCGCGTCGCTCATCGCCCGTCGTCAGAGCGCGTCGACGAAACGCTCCATCCGCCGACGTTCGGCGGCGTCGGGCATCGCGCCGCGAGCGGCCGCGGCGTTGTCCAGCGCGTGCTCGGGCTTCGCGGTGCCCGGGATCGCGCAGACCACGGCCTCGTGCGAGACGATGTACTTCAGGAAAAGCTGTGCCCAGCTGGTGCAGCCGATGTCGGCCGCCCATTCCGGCAGCGCCTTGCCCTGCACTGCGCGAAACAGCCGGCCGCGGCCGAAGGGCAGGTTGATCATCGCCGCCATTCCTCGCTCGTGCGCGAGCGGCAGGATGCGCTCGCCGGCGGTCCGGTTGTCCAGTGCGTAGTCGACCTGGATGAAGTCGAGCCGCTCGCTTCGCATCACGCGCTCGAAGTCGGCGTACTGCGAGTCGAACGAGGTGGTGATTCCGACGTAGCGGATGCGTCCGTCGTCCTTCAGCGCGCGCAGGGTCTTCAGCTGCGTGTCGACGTCGCGCAGGTTGTGCACGGCGATGAGGTCGATCGGTGTCGTGCGCAGCCGGCGAAACGACTGCTCGATCTGCGTACGGCCGGCTTGGCGCCCCTCGGCGCCGACCTTGGTCGCGACGAACAGCCGTTCGCGCAGCCCGGCCGCCTCGACGAGTTCGCCGACGACGGCTTCGGCATTGCCGTACGAAGGAGCCGTGTCGACCACGCTGCCGCCTGCCGCGGCGAAACGCCCGAGTGTTTCGCGCAGCACCGGCGACGGCTCGTCGTAGCGGCGCGCGGTGCCGAGCCCGACGACCGGAAGCAGCTCGCCGGAGGAAGGCACGGCCTTGCGCAGCGGTTGCGCGTCGGCGCTTTCGCCGAGGCGCTCGGCGGCCAGCCGCTCTACCGGCAGCGCGGGCGGCACGACCGCAGCCGCCTGTGCGTGTGCGCGGCCGGCGCCGGCCAGCGGAATCGACGCTGCAGCGAGAACCCATCTTCGGCGATCGATCCGCATCGGTCTTCTCCGTTGCGTCCTACGTCTGTCCGGCGATCGGCGGTGCCTGGTCGCGCACGAGCTCGAGGATCGCCTGGCCGTAGGTTCCGAGTTTGTGTGCGCCGATGCCGTTGATCCCGGCAAGCCCGTGCACCGACTGCGGTCGTTCGCGGGCGATCTCGCGCAGCGTCCGGTCGGGGAAGACCACGTAGGGCGGAACGCCGCGCTCGGCGGCTTGTGCGCGGCGCCATTCGCGCAGTCGCGCGAACAGCGCCTCGTCGTGCGGATCGGCCGGGTGCGCAGCGGCTCCGACGTCGATGCCGTGCGCCTGGCCCGCGACGGCGCCGCGCCGCGCGCGCGTTGCGCGCGCGCGTGCGCTCGCCTGCGGGCGGCGCATCTGCAGCGCGCGTTCGCCGCGCAGCAGTCCGCGGCTCGCTTCGGTGAGCACGAGCACCTGGTGCCGCGCGTGGTCGACCGACACCAGCCCCTGCGCGATGAGCTGGCGCAGCACTGCGCGCCAGGCCGCTTCGTCGAGGTCGGCGCCGATGCCGAAGGTGCTCAGCGAATCGTGCCCATGCTGCACGACGCGCGGCGTCGACTGCCCGCGCAAGACGGCGACGATGTGCTGGGCGCCGAAGCCGAAGCCGCTGGCCTGGCGCACGCGGTAGATGCAGGAAAGCAGCTTGCGCGCGGCTTCGGTCGCGTCCCAGGGCTGCGGTGGCTCGATGCAGTTGTCGCAATTGCCGCAGGCCTGGCTCGCCTCGCCGAAGTAGCCCAGCAGCCGCACGCGTCGACATCCGATCGTCTCGGCCAGCGCGAGCATCGCGTCGAGCTTGCCGGTGGCCACACGCTTGTGCGCGTCGTCGGCATCCGACTGGTCGATGAAGCGACGTTGCTGCACGACGTCGGCCAAACCGTAGGCCATCCACGCTTCGGCAGGCTCGCCGTCGCGGCCGGCGCGACCGGTTTCCTGGTAGTAGCCCTCGACGCTGCGCGGCATGTCGAGGTGCGCGACGAAGCGCACGTCGGGCTTGTCGATTCCCATGCCGAAGGCGATCGTCGCGACCATCACGATCGCGTCGTCGCGCAGGAAGCGCATCTGGTTGGCACTTCGTGCGGCGGCACCCATGCCGGCGTGATAGGCGAGCGCGTCGACGCCGTGCGCGACGAGCCACGCGACGGTGTCGTCGACCTTCGCCCGCGTGGCGCAGTAGACGATGCCCGCCTCGCCGCGGTGCTCGCCCACGAACGCGAGCAGCTGGCGGCGCGCGTCGGACTTCTCGACGATGCGGTAGCGGATGTTCGGGCGATCGAAGCTCGAGACGAAGCTGCGCGCGCCCCCGAGCGCAAGCCGCTGGGCGATCTCGGCGCGCGTGAGCGCGTCGGCGGTGGCGGTGAGCGCGATGCGCGGCACCTGCGGAAAGCGCTCGTGCAGCACGGCGAGCTGCAGGTATTCCGGGCGGAAATCGTGACCCCACTGCGACACGCAGTGCGCCTCGTCGATGGCGAACAGCGCGATGTGCGCGCGCCCGAGCAGCTCGAGGCAACGCGGCGTGAGCAGCCGTTCGGGGGCGACGTAGAGCAGGTCGAGCGCGCCGCCGACCAGCGCGCGCTCGACTGCGGCCGCCTCGCGCGCGCCGAGCGACGAGTTCAGGAACGCCGCGCGCACGCCGAGTTCGCGCAGCGCGTCGACCTGGTCCTGCATCAGCGCGATCAGCGGCGAGACGACGACACCCGTGCCGTCTCGAACGAGCGCCGGGATCTGGTAGCACAGCGACTTGCCGGCACCGGTGGGCATCAGCACCAGCGCATCTCCGCCGGCGGCGACGTGCTCTACGACGGCGGCCTGGTCGCCGCGGAACGCGTCGTAGCCGAACACGTCGCGCAGCACGGCGAGCGGGTCGCGTTCGCGCACGACGTCGACGAGAAGGGAATCGGTTCGCATGGCTTCGCCGAGTGTACCGGCGCGCCGGGCGTGGCGCGAACGGCACGCGGGGACGATCGGCGTACTAGACCTGCGGTCCGATCCGGCCGGCGGCCGCCGCTGCAGCGCCGCCCGATGCGCGCGCCGACTGCGCACAGACGGCGCACGACGGGTCGCGCGGCACCCGCACCTCGTGCCAGCTCATCGTCAGCGCGTCGATCATCAGCAGCCGCCCGACGGCGGACTCGCCGAAATCGCCGGCCAGCTTCAGCGCCTCGGCGGCCTGCATCGTGCCGATGATCCCGGTGAGCGGTGCGAACACGCCCATCGTCGCGCACAGCACCGGCTCGACTTCCTCGCCTTCGGGGAACAGGCAGTGATAGCAAGGAGAGTCGTCGCGCCGCGTGTCGTAGACGGCGACCTGTCCGTCGAAGCGGATGGCAGCCCCCGAGACGAGCGGCACGGCATGCGCGACGCAGGCGCGATTGATCGCCTGGCGCGTCGGGAAATTGTCGCAGCAGTCGAGCACGACGTCGGCTCGCCGCACGAGCGCATCGAGCGCCTCGTCGTCGAGCCGCCGGACGATCGGCTCGACCGCGATGCCGGGGTTCAGCTCGAGCATCGTGCGCCGGCCCGATTCGGCCTTGGCTTCGCCGACCCGGTCCTGTCGGTGCAGGATCTGCCGCTGCAGGTTCGTGAGGTCGACCGCATCGTCGTCGACGAGGACGATGTGCCCGAGACCGGCCGCCGCGAGGTACAGCCCTGCGGGCGAGCCGAGACCGCCGGCGCCGACGACGAGGGCGGTTGCGTCGAGCAGGCGCTGCTGCGCCTCGACGCCGATCTCGTCGAGCAGGATGTGCCGGCTGTAGCGAAGCAGCTGTTCGTCGTTCATGAAAAAGGCCGCGCGGTGCGCGGCCTTCGATGATAGCGACTCCGGCGCTGCCGCGATCAGCGTGCCGGCTCCTTCGGAGCGGCGGCGGCGACGATCGCGTCGTCCTTGCCCGCGACGACGACCTCGACGCCCTTCAGGAAGTTCAGCGCCTGCTGCAACTGGTAGTCGTCGTTCGAGCCGTACTCGACCGGCTTGCGGTCTTTCTGCTGGGCGAACTCGGCCGGGTCGGGGATCGCCGAGCGGATCTCGGTGTCCTTGTCGTTGCTGAGGTGCCGGTTCAGGTCGGCCTCGCGCAGGCGAAACGCGTTCAGGTCGCCCTCGGGCGTCTCCTCGACCAGGTAGTCGGGCGTGATGCCCTTGGCCTGGATCGAGCGCCCGTTCGGCGTGTAATAGCGCGCCGTGGTGAGCTTGATGGCCGTGGTGCTCGACAGCGGCAGGATCGACTGCACCGAGCCCTTGCCGAAGGTCTGCGTGCCCAGCACGACGGCGCGCTTGTGGTCCTGCAACGCCCCGGCGACGATTTCCGACGCAGACGCCGAGCCGGCGTTCACCAGCACGACCATCGGCGCGCTCTTCGCGGCCGCCGGAACCTTCGCGACGACGTCCTCGCGCATGCCGCGCAGGTAGTCCTCGGGGCTGGCGACGTACTTGCGACGCGCGTCTTCGGTGCGGCCGTCGGTGGTGACGACGACCGATTTCGCCGGCAGGAACGCGGCCGACACGCCGACGGCGCCGTGCAGCAGTCCGCCCGGGTCGTTGCGCAGGTCGAGAACGATGCCCTTCAGCGAGTTCCTGGCGGCCAGCCCGTCCAGGTGCTTGACCAGATTCTCGACGGTGTGCTCCTGGAACTGCGTGACGCGCACGTAGCCGACGCCGCCGTCGAGCGCCTTCGACTTCACCGACTGCACGCGAATGACGTCGCGCACGATCGGAACGATCAGCGGCTGGTTCTCGCCCTTGCGCGACAGCGTCAGCGTGATCGTCGTCTGCGGCTTGCCGCGCATCAGCTTGACCGCGTCGTTCAACGACAGCCCCTTGGTGGGCTTGTCGTCGATGCGCACGATCAGGTCGCCCGCCTTCACGCCCGCGCGCGCGGCCGGCGTGTCTTCGATGGGGGCCACCACCTTGACGAAGCCGTCCTCGGTGCCGACCTCGATGCCCAGGCCGCCGAACTCGCCCTGCGTGCCGACCTGCAGCTCCTTGAACGCCTCGGCATCGAGATAGGCCGAGTGCGGATCGAGGCCCGACAGCATGCCGCCGATCGCCTCGGTGATGAGCCTCTTGTCGTCGACCGGCTCGACGTAGTTGGCCTTGATCGCGCCGAACACGTCGCTGAACTGGCGCAACTCCTCGAGCGGCAGGATCGAAGCGGGCTCGCGCTGGGCGAGCGCCGTCATCCCGAGGCTGACCAGGACGCCGGCGATGGCGCCGGCCGACAGCAGGCCGAGAGGCTTGAACGTTCCCTTCATTGGATTCCTTTCGGCAGAGCGGCCGGGACAAGAAACGCGCCCGCGAAAGACGCCGTCTGCAAACCCGAAAAAGTATAAACCGCAGTCGTCCCGCGGCAGGCAACTTTCTGGACCGGCCGTCCCTCGGAAAACCCGTCGGTCAGCGTGCCTTGCCCTGCGCGGCGACGGCGGCGGTCGCGGCCTCGATCTCGGCGGCGTCGCCCAGGTAGCGATGACCGATCGCGCGCAGCGAATCGTCGAGCTCGTAGACGAGCGGGCGACCGGTGGGGATGTTCAGGTCGACGATCGCCTCGTCGCTGATCGCGTCGAGGTACTTCACGAGCGCGCGCAGCGAGTTGCCGTGGGCCACGACCAGGACGTTGCGCCCGCTGCGAACGGCCGGGGCGATCGCCTCGTTCCAGTAGGGCACGACGCGCGCGACGGTGTCGCGCAGGCATTCGGTGCGCGGAACCTGGTCGGCGCGCAGCGACGCGTAGCGCGGGTCGTCCTGCGCCAGGCGCGGATCGCCGTCGGCAAGCGGCTCGGGCGCGATCGCGTATGCCCTGCGCCAGACGAGGACCTGCTCGTTGCCGAAGCGTGCGGCCGTCTCGGCCTTGTCCAGGCCCTGCAGTGCTCCGTAGTGCCGCTCGTTCAGGCGCCAGTCGGGCACCACCGGAATCCACATGCGGTCCATCGCGTCGAGGACGATCCACAGCGTGCGGATCGCGCGGCGCAGCACCGACGTGAACGCGAGGTCGAACTCGAAGCCTTCGGCCTTCAGCAACTCGCCGGCTCGGCGCGCCTCCTCGCGTCCGGTCTCGGTCAGGTCGACGTCGGTCCACCCGGTGAAGCGGTTTTCGAGGTTCCACTGGCTCTGGCCGTGGCGAAGAAGGACGATCCGGTGCGTCATGACGGGCGGGGCCGGCGGGTGGCGAAGACCGCTATTCTATAATCCGCCGTTTTCGGGTCGCAGCGCGCGCCGTCTTCCGTGGATTTCGTTCTCGACAACCTCGCCCTCATCGCGATTGCCCTGGTCTCCGGCGGCATGTTGTTGTGGCCGCTGCTCGCGCGGGGTACCGCCGGGGGTGCGTCGCTCGACACGCTGCGCGCGACGCGGCTGATCAACGACTCGGGCGCCGTCGTGCTCGACGTGCGCGCACCTGCCGAGTTCGCCGCCGGGCACCTGCCGAACGCGCGCAACATTCCGTTGGCCGAACTGGGCAAGCGCGCCGGCGAGCTGCCGGCGAACAAGCCGGTCATCGTGTGCTGCAACTCGGGCGCCGCGTCGTCGCGGGCCGCCGGCGTGCTGCGCAAGGCCGGGCGCGCCGACGTCTTCAATCTGTCGGGCGGCCTCCAGGGCTGGCGCCAGGCTGGGTTGCCGGTCGTCAAGTAGGCTTGCGCGGCCGTCGCGCGAAGGGGATTTCGATGAACGCCAGGGTCGTCATGTACAGCACCGCCGTCTGTCCGTACTGTCAGCGTGCCGAGCAGCTGCTGCGTGCGCGCGGCGTCGAGAGCATCGAGAAGGTGCGCATCGACCAGGATCCGGCGCAGCGCCAGGCCATGGTCGAGCGTACCGGGCGGCGCACGGTGCCGCAGATCTTCATCGGCGAGCAGCACGTCGGCGGCTACGACGACCTGGCCGCGCTCGATCGCGCGGGCAAGCTCGTGCCGATGCTGCAGGACTGAAGCCCTGCGGTTGCGGCGCAGGCCGCGCCGTTGGCGAATTTCCACCCGACCGGCCGCCAGCGCCGGTCCTCTCGAGGACCCCCCATGACCGAGCAGGCGCAAGCCCCCACGTTCGCGATCCAGCGCGTCTACCTGAAGGATCTCTCGGTCGAGATCCCGCATGCGCCGCGCATCTTTCTCGAGACGCAGCAGCCGAACGTCGAAATCCAGATGGACGTCGGCAACGAGCAGATCGCCGACGGCATCCACGAATCGACGGTGACGATCACGATCACGACGAAGGTCGGCGACAAGGTCGCTTTCCTGGTCGAGGCCCGGCAGGGGGGCATCTTCGAGATCCGCAACGTGCCCGACGAGCAGATGCCGCTGCTGGTGAACGTCGTCTGCCCGAACATCGTCTATCCGTACCTGCGCTCGAACATCGCCGACATCGTGCAGCGCACGGGCTTTCCGCCGATCCACCTCGCCGAGATCAATTTCGAAGGCCTGTACCAGCAGCGACTGCAGCAGCAGATGCAGGCCGGGCAGGCACAGGCCGGGCAGGCACAGGCCGCCGCCCCGGGTGGCAAAGGCTCGGGCGGCAACGGGTCGGCCGGCAACGGATCGGGCGGAACAGCCGCGGGCGGCGGCAACGGATCGGGCGAGTCGCGCTGAATGCCCACGAACGGGCGTCGACCCCAGGCGGCCTGGCGCGCGCACCGACGGCAAAGGCAAGCGCTCGCCGGGTTCGGGCGCGCGCTGCGTGCCGTCGCAAGCTTCGTGACTCTCGCCGTCGCGGCGTTCGTCGTCCTGGGGGCCGCGCCCGTCGCGGCCCGGGCGGCCGAGTTTCGCGAGGTGACGAGCGCCGCCGGCGTGCTGTACGACGGTCCTTCGGAACACGCGCGCAAGCTCTTCCTCGTGCCGCGCGGTACGCCGCTCGAACTCGTCTCGGCGGTGGCGGGCTGGGTGAAGGTGCGCGACCTCTCGGGCGACATCCTGTGGATCGAGCACGGCGCGCTGGGCGCCGCCCGCCACGTCGTCGCGAATTCGCTGGCGGCGATTCGACGTGCGCCGCAACGCAACGCCGAGTTGCTCGTGCAGGTCGAGCGAGGCGTACTGCTCGAGGTCGTCGACGACGAGGCGCCTGCCGGCTGGGTGCATGTCCGGCACCGCGACGGACCGGTCGGCTACGTCGAGGCGACCGAGGTCTGGGGACGGTAGCCGTGCGCATCGCGATCTTCGGGGCCGGCGCCTGGGGAACGGCGCTTGCCTGCCACGCCGCCTCGCAGCACGACGTCGTGTTGTGGGCGCGCGAGCCGGCGCTGGTCGAATCGATCCGGCGCGAACGGCGCAACGAGCGCTATCTGCCCGGCGTCGCGCTCGATGCGCGCATCGCTGCCGAAGCCGATCTCGACGCGGTCTGCGCCTGGCTGGGCGAAGGCGGCCCGTCGCTGGCGGTGGTCGCCACCTCGGTGGCCGGTCTGCGCCCGACGCTGGCCGCGCTCGACGCGCGGCTCGCGAGCGGTGCTGCCTGTGCCGGCGTCGTCTGGCTGTGCAAGGGACTCGAGGCCGACACCGGCCTGCTGCCGCACGCGGTCGCGGCGCAGACGCTGCGCGGCGTGCCCGGCGCCGTGCTCTCCGGGCCGAGTTTTGCCCAGGAAGTCGCAGCCGGCCTTCCGGCGGCGCTGACGGTCGCGTCGCTCGACGATGCACTGCAGGCGGCGAGCGTGCAGGCGCTGCATCACGGCGCCGTGCGCATCTATCGCAGCGACGACGTCGTCGGCGTCGAACTCGGTGCAGCGCTGAAGAACGTCATGGCGATCGCCGCCGGCATCTGCGACGGCCTGGCGCTCGGACAGAACGCGCGCGCGGCGCTGATCACGCGCGGACTGGCCGAGATCGCACGCCTGGGCGCGGCGCTCGGCGCGCGCCCGGAGACCTTCATGGGGCTTACCGGGCTGGGCGACCTGGTGCTGACCTGCACCGGCGACCTTTCGCGCAACCGGCGCGTCGGGCTTGCACTGGCGGCGGGCGAGCCGCTGCCCGCGATCGTCGCGCGGCTCGGACACGTCGCCGAAGGCGTCGCCTGCGCCGCCGCGGCCGGTTCGCTCGCTGCGCGCCACGACGTCGACATGCCGATCGTCGCCGCAGTCAATGTCGTGCTGCGCGGCGAGGTCCACGCTCGCGAGGCGGTCGACTCGCTGCTGTCCAGGGAACCGAAGGCCGAGTCCGGCGTGCAAGTGCGCTAGCTGGCCAGCCGCCGCATCGCGGCCTCGCCTGGGCGCAACGAGCGAACAGGGCGGATTCGTTCACGGCTTCGTTCCGCCGCTTCTTCACAGGGCGCCCTCGAATCCGAACTGACGCCAGGCCTCGAACACTGCGATCGCCACCGCATTCGACAGGTTCAGGCTGCGGTTGTCCGGTCGCATCGGCAAGCGCAGTCGGCGCTCGGCGTCGAAGAAATCCAGTACGGGCGCGGGCAGCCCGCTCGACTCGCTGCCGAACACCAGCGCGTCGCCGTGCTCGAAGCGCGTCTCCCAGGGCGAGCGACGCGCCGACGTGGTGAAAGCGAACAGGCGCGTCGCACCCGCCTGTTGCACGAACGCGGACCACGAGCGGTGTACGCGCATCGTCGCGTGCTCGCGGTAGTCGAGGCCTGCGCGGCGCAGTTTCGCCGAGTCGAGCGCGAAGCCGAGCGGCTCGACCAGATGAAGCGTGGCCCCGGTGTTGGCGCACAGGCGGATCACGTTGCCGGTGTTCGGCGCGATTTCCGGGTGGACGAGGACGACGTGGATCATCGTTCGGGCGTGCGGGCGACGACGCAGTTGATGACGGATGCCGCGCCCGCGCGCACCAGCGCCTCGGCCGCAGCCTCGAGTGTCGCACCGGTGGTCATCACGTCGTCGACGACGACGACCACGCGTCCGTCGGCCCGCAACGGCGCGCCGAAGGCGCCGCGCAGCGCGCGTCGACGTTGGTCCGCGTGCAGCGTCGACGCCGGTGCGCTGTCGCGCGATCGCCCGAGCAGACGATGCTCGAGCGCCAGCGCGCTGCCGCGGGCGAAGGCCCGAGCGATCTCGAGCGACTGGTTGAAGCCGCGCTCGGCCAGGCGCCGCTGCGACAGCGGAACCGCGGTGACGACGGCCGTTGCGCGCAGCGCAGGCGGCAGCGTCGCGAGCGTCTGCTCGGCGCGCCGCGCGAGACGTCGTCCGAGCGCCGGGGCAAGCGACGCGTCGCGGCCGAACTTCAGCGCGTGCACGACGCGATCGAGCGGCGCGGCGTAATCGGCGAGCACCACGGTACGATCGAACGCGGGCGCTGTGGCGATGCACGCGTCGCACCGGTCGCCGGCGTCTCGTACGCGAATGCCGCAGCGCACGCAGCGCGGACTCGTCGAGCCCGGCAACGCCGCCTCGCAGCGTGCGCACAGCCCCGAGGGCTCGTCGGCGGCACAGACGACGCAGCTTGCCGGCAGGCACGCATCGGCCAGCAGCGCGAAGCGGCGAGCCAGCGCGCGCCATGCGCGCGGTGCGGAGACCCCGGTGGAACCCGGCATGCCGCACATTGAACCGCGTCGACGCCTATACTGGAATCGATGCTCAGCCCACCCGACATAGACCCGTCGGCGGTACGACGGCAGTTCTCGCGGCGCGCCAGGCGGGAGCCGCGCGGCGACTTCCTGCTTCGGGAGGTCGAAGCGCGGATGCTCGAGCGGCTGCCGCTGGTGCGCCTGGCGCCGCGTCGCATCGTCGACGTCGGCTGCGGCCGCGGCGAAGGACTGCTCGCGCTGAAACGCCAGTACCCCGACGCCGCGCTCGTCGGCGTCGACGCGTCTCTCGGCGCCGTCCGCCGCGCGCGCGAGGCGCTCGCGCCGCCTTCGCGCGGCTTCTTCGGTCGAATGCTGCGACCCGGCGTCGAGCCGATCGCGGCGCTCGTCGCCGGCGACGCGCAGGCGCTGCCGCTGGCGAACGGCAGCGTCGACCTCGTCTGGTCGAACCTGGCGCTGCACTGGTTCGAGTCGCCGCAGGACGCGCTCGACGAGTGGTACCGCGTGATGCGCCCGGGCGCATTGCTCGACTTCTCGTTCCTCGGCGTCGACACTTTCGTCGAACTGCGCGCACTGGGCGCGCGTACGATGTCGTTCCACGACATGCACGACATCGGCGACGCACTGATGGAATCGGGCTTCTCGGAGCCGGTCATGGACATGCAGCGGCTGACGCTGTCGTGGAGGTCGCCGCAGGCGTTGCTCGACGACGTGCGGGCGCTCGGCGGCAACGCGCTGCGCGGGCGCTTCCGCGGGCTGCTCGGACGGTCCGCGCGCGACGAATGGCTGCGCGCGATCGAATCCCTGCGCGGCAGCGACGGCCTGATCCGCTGCACCGTCGAGATCGCCTTCGGCCACGCGTGGTGTCCGCAGCGAAAGCGCCGCAGCGACGGGCTCGCATCGATCGAATTCCAGCCCCGTCGCCGCGCCGCCGACGCAGGATGATTTGCCGGCCTTCGGGTGCGCTCCTATAATGCGGGCCGCCGAGGGACGCCATGATCCTGATTAAGGAAACGGCGCGTGGGTTACCGCTGGTCGTACATCGTCGACGCCGATCGACACCAATGGTTGCTCAGGCGCAACTGCGCATTGCGCCCCTCGCAGCTCGCTGCGTGGTTCGTCACGGTCGCGCTCGCCGCATTGGCGATCGCCGCCGTGTGTGCAGCGGGCGGGGCCTGGATCGTGATTCCGTTCGCAATCGCCGAAGCGATCGCGTTGACCGCCGCCTTCGTGGCCTACGCGCGTCACGCAACCGACTACGAGCGAATCGAGGCGACGGCTGACCGGCTCGTCGTCGAGCTCGCTCGCGGCGCGCGCGTCGACCGCATCGAGCGCGACGGACGGGGGATCCGGGTCGTTTACGACCCGCGCGCGCCCGAGCCGATCCGGCTCGTCGCCGGTGGCGAGTCGATCGCGGTCGGCCGGCACGTGCCGGAAGACCGCAGGGCTGCGCTGGTGCAGCAGTTGAGGGGGGCGCTCGTCGCCGGGCAGTGGGCCTGAGGCGGCGGGTGGGAACGAAGAACAGCGATGGAGCGGACGGATGAAACTCGAACGTGCAGCGGGCATTCTGGCCGGAGCGGGCCTGGGCGCCTGGTCGATGGCCGCATTCGCCGTCGAAGACCTCCCCGGCGGGCCGAAGCGCTGGGGAATGAACCTGCAGGAACCCGTCACCGCCATCGCTGCCGACCTGCACTGGATCCACTGGTTCGTGATGTGGGTCTGCGTGGCGATCTTCGTGCTGGTGTTCGGCGTGATGGTCTGGTCGATCGTCCATCACCGGAAATCGAAGGGCTACCGGGCGGCCGAATTCCACGAGAGCACCGCGATCGAGATCACCTGGACGATCGTTCCGTTCCTGATCATCGTGGCGCTGTCGATCCCGGCCACGAGGATGGTCGTCGAGCAGAAGGACACGGCGAACGCCGACGTCACGGTGAAGGCCACCGGCTATCAGTGGCGCTGGGGCTACGACTACCTGAACGGCGAAGGCGAGGGCATCTCGTTCCTGTCCACGCTGAAGACCCCGCGTGACCAGATCGACGACCGCCTGTTCCCGGGCGCCAAGGAGCGGCGCGAGGCGAACAACGCGTACCTGCTCGAGGTCGACAATCCGCTGGTCGTGCCGGTGAACAAGAAGGTGCGCGTCGTGATCACCGCCAACGACGTGATTCACGCGTGGATGGTGCCGTCCTTCGGCGTGAAGCAGGACGCGATCCCCGGTTTCGTTCGCGACAGCTGGTTCCGCGCCGAGAAGGTGGGCGTCTACCGCGGGCAGTGTGCCGAGCTGTGCGGGAAGGACCACGCGTTCATGCCGATCGTCGTCGACGTTCGCTCGCAGGAAGACTACGCGAAGTGGGTCGAGGAAAAGAAGGCCGAGATGCTGGCGAAGGCCGAAGACCCGAACAAGGTGTGGGAGCTCGCCGACCTGCAGGCGCGCGGCCAGGAGGTCTACGCGGCGAACTGCGTCGCCTGCCACCAGGCCGACGGCAAGGGAGTTGCCGGCGCCTTCCCGGCGCTCGAGGGGTCGAAGGTCGTTCTCGGCGATCCGCACGGGCAGATCGACGTCGTGCTGCACGGCCGCCCCGGCACCGCGATGGCGTCGTTCAAGCAGTTGTCCGACACCGATCTCGCTTCGGTGATCACCTATACGCGCCACGCCTGGGGCAACGACGCGAAGGACGGGCTGGTGCAGCCCTCCGAGATCGCGGCGGCGCGCCAGTGATCGCTCCCGGAAACGATCGAACCGCAGGGCGCACCGGCGCGACCGGCGCGCCGAACGGAAAACAGCCAGTGAGGAGTACATCGAAATGAGTGCAGTCATCGGTCAGCACGGCGGCGCCGCACACGACCACGCGCACGACCATCCCCGCGGCTGGCGGCGGTGGCTGTTCGCGACGAACCACAAGGACATCGGGACGATGTACCTGGTGTTCTCGTTCGCGATGTTCCTGGTGGGCGGCGTCAACGCGCTGCTGCTGCGCACCGAGCTGTTCGAGCCGGGCCTGCAGATCATCGAGCCGGAATTCTTCAACCAGCTCACGACGATGCACGGGCTGCTGATGATCTTCGGCGCGATCATGCCCGCCTTCGTCGGCTTCGCGAACTGGCAGGTGCCGCTGATGATCGGCGCCTCCGACATGGCGTTCGCGCGGATGAACAACTTCAGCTTCTGGCTGCTGCCGGTGGGGGCGCTGCTGATGATCAGCTCGTACTTCGTTCCCGGCGGAGCGAACGCCGCCGGCTGGACGATGTACGCGCCGCTGTCGGTGCAGATGGGGCCCGGAATGGACCTGGCGATCTTCGCCATCCACATCCTCGGCGCCAGTTCGATCATGGGCGCGATCAACATCATCACCACGATCCTGAACATGCGCGCGCCCGGCATGACGCTGATGAAGATGCCGATGTTCTGCTGGGGCTGGCTGATCACCGCGTACCTGCTGCTGGTGGTGATGCCGGTGCTGGCCGGTGCGGTGACGATGGTGCTCTTCGACCGTCACTTCTGAACGTCGTTCTTCAATGCGGCCGGCGGCGGCGACCCGGTGATGTTCCAGCACATCTTCTGGTTCTTCGGGCATCCCGAGGTGTACATCATGATCCTGCCCGCGTTCGGGATCGTGAGCGAGGTGATCCCCACCTTCGCGCGCAAGAAGCTCTTCGGCTACAGCTCGATGGTCTACGCGATGGCGGCGATCGCGATCCTGTCGTGCATCGTCTGGGCGCACCACATGTTCACCACCGGCATGCCGGTGACCGGGCAGCTGTTCTTCATGTACGCGACGATGCTGATCGCCGTGCCCACCGGCGTGAAGGTCTTCAACTGGACGGCGACGATGTGGCGCGGGTCGATGACCTTCGAGACGCCGATGCTGTGGGCGGTCGGCTTCATCTTCGTGTTCGTCATCGGCGGCTTCACCGGCGTCATCGTCGCGCTCGCGCCGCTCGACCTGCAGTTGCACGACACCTACTACGTCGTCGCGCACTTCCACTACGTGCTGGTGGCCGGCTCGCTGTTCGCGATGTTCGCCGGCGCGTACTACTGGCTGCCCAAGTGGACCGGCCGCATGTACGACGAGAAGCTGGGCAAGTGGCACTTCTGGCTGTCGATGTTCTTCTTCAACCTCACGTTCTTCCCGATGCACTTCCTCGGCCTGGCCGGCATGCCGCGTCGCTACGCCGACTATCCGATGCAGTTCGCCGACTTCAACGCGATCATTACCGTGGGCGCGTTCGGCTTCGGCCTGGCGCAGCTGATCCTGCCGTGGGTGGTGATCAAGTGCCTGCGGGGCGACGGCGAGAAAGCCACCGATCGCGTGTGGGAAGGCTCGCACGGACTGGAGTGGACGGTTCCCAGCCCGGCGCCGTTCCACACCTTCGAGACGCCGCCGGTGCTGAAGTGAGCCGCAACAGCAATCTGCGCACGGCGCTGATCCTGCTTTCGATCGCGCTGGCGCTTTTCTTCGGCGTCATCCTGAATCATCTTCTGGTCGGAGGCTGAACTGGAACCCGAAGACAGGCTCGGGCAGCCGCGCGACCACGGCAGCGGCGCGCCGGCGAGCGCCCGACGCTCCAACCTGCGCATGGTGGGCAATCTCGCCATCGTCTGCGTCGTGATGTTCGCCTTCGGCTTCGCGATGATCCCGCTGTACGACGCGTTCTGCGAAGTCACCGGAATCAACAACCTCGTGAAGGCCGACCGGGGCGCCGAATCGTTTGCGCGCAACACGCAGGTCGATCTCACGCGCAAGGTCGTCGTCGAGTTCGACGCGAACGGCCGCGGCGCGTGGCGCTTCAAGCCCGAGGTGCACGCGCTGGAGGTGCATCCGGGCGAACTCGTCACCGTCGTCTACGACCTCGCCAACACGCGCGACGTCGAGACGGTCGGGCAGGCGGTGCCCAGCTACGCCCCGCAGCAGTCGGCGCCGTATTTCCGCAAGCTCGAGTGCTTCTGCTTCGAACAGCAGGCGCTCGGCGCACACGAGCAGAAGAAATTCCCGGTCGTGTTCGTCATCGACCCGAAGCTGCCCCGGGACGTCAACACCATCACGCTGTCGTACACGTTCTTCGAGGTCGGCGGTCGAGGCAGCAAGGCGGCCGCGCTGGCAGGTGGAAGCGGTGGCGGCGACGGGTAGCGGGGCAGGAGGCACGATCCGGGACGAAGGCCAGGACGGCGACGAGCGGCGCGGCCCGCCACGCGCGGGTTTCGTCGATGCCCTGCGGGCAGTGGCCTGGGCGTTCTTCGGCGTGCGAAAACGGCGCGCCTTCGAGCGCGACGTTCACCTCGATCCGCGGCACGTCGTGCTGGTCGGTCTGTTGCTCGCGGCCGTATTCGTCGCGGTGCTGGTGACGGTCGCACGCCTGGCTGCAGGCTGACGCAAAGAATCAACGGATCTTCATCGGGAGACAGGACATGGCCACGGGTGTGCAAACGCAGGCGCCTTACTACTTCATTCCGACCCCGTCGAAATGGCCCGCGGTGGGGGCGGTCGCGCTCGCCTTCTTCGGTTTCGGGCTGGCGAGCTGGTTCAACGGCGCATCCTTCGGCCCGTACCTTTTCTGGATCTTCGTGGCGATCATGGTCTACATGCTCGTCGGCTGGTTCAGCGCCGTTGCCCGCGAGTCCGAGCGCGGTTTGTACAGCGATCGCGTCGACGTCTCGTTCCGCTGGTCGATGAGCTGGTTCATCTTCTCCGAGGTGATGTTCTTCGGAGCGTTCTTCGGCGCGCTGTTCTATGCGCGAACGATCTCGATGCCCTGGCTGGGCGATCTCGACCACAAGATGATCCTGTGGCCCGATTTCCAGGCGGTGTGGCCGAACACCGGGCCGGCCGGCACGATCGAGCCGTTCAGGACGATCGGGCCGTGGCCGATCCCCACGATCAACACGGCGCTGCTGCTCACTTCGGGCGTCACGCTGACGATCGCGCACCATGCGCTGAAGGAAGCCCGCCGCGCGTCGACGATCTTCTGGCTCGCGCTCACGGTGGTGCTGGGATTCACCTTCCTCGGCTTCCAGGTCTACGAATACGCGCACGCATACGAAGAGCTGAACCTGAAGCTGAGTTCGGGCATCTTCGGGTCCACCTTCTTCCTGCTCACCGGCTTTCACGGTTTTCACGTCTGCGTCGGTGCCGTGGCGCTCAGCGCGGTGCTGTTTCGCACGATCAAGGGGCACTTCACGCCGGAGCATCACTTCGCCTTCGAAGGCGCCGCGTGGTACTGGCACTTCGTCGACGTCGTCTGGCTCGGGTTGTACGTCGTCGTCTACTGGCTGTAGCGGCGGCGGTTCGGGGTAGGCGCCGGCCGGCCCCGCACCGCCCACGACTCGCGCGCGCGAAGCGGTTCAGCGCCCGACCGGCACGCCGGTCGGGTGGATCCACCCCATATACTGGGCGAACAGGATGAACACGAAGAGCGCCACCGAGAAGCCCACGCGGAAACCCAGCGCGCGCATCGTGTTGCGCGTGCGGCCGCGGTCGCGCACGAGGAAGAACAGCGCGGAAGCCAGGCTTCCGATGATCAGCACGAACGCGATGACGATGATCCATTTCACGGATGCAGGCTCCCGGGGGCGACCTTCGATTCTAGGACCTGCGCGCACGCGGCCTGCGCAACGGGTGCGCGCACGGCGTTGATGTCGTCACGCGCGCGTTTCCGTGCCTGGGTGCCGACGCTGGCGGCGCTCGTCGTCGTCGCCGTCACGGTCTCGTTGGGCAACTGGCAGTGGCGCCGCGCCGACGAAAAGCGCGCGCTCCAGGCGCAACGCGATGCCGCCGGGCGCGACCCGCCGATCGACGTGAGCGCCGCCGGCAACGACATCGCCGCGCTCGACGGTCGCCGGGTGCGGGTCCGCGGCCGCTTCGTGTCAGAATTCGGTGTCTTCATCGACAACCGGACCTACCGCGGCGTCGCCGGCTTCCACGTGCTCTCGCCGTTGCGCCTCGCGGACTCCTCCTCGCACGTGCTGGTGCTGCGAGGATGGGTCGCCTCCGACCCGCGCGAGCGCTGGCGCGTGCCGAAGGTGCCGACGCCCGAGGTCGAGGTGCAGGTGGAAGGCATCGCGCTTCGCGAACTGGCGCATACGCTGGAACTGGGCCGAACGCCCGAACCCGGTTCCGCCGATCGCATCTGGCTCAACGTCGATCTCGACCGCTACCGCCGATGGTCGGGACTCGTCGTGCAGCAGCCGATCGTGCGCGAGCTCGGGCCGCCGCAGGCCGCGTCGGGCGCCATCGACGACGGGCTGGTTCGCGACTGGCCGCAACCGGGGGGCGACGTCGAGATGCACGTGGCGTATGCGTTCCAGTGGTACGCGATGGCGACGCTTGCGGCAGGGCTGTGGATCTGGTTCGTCGCGCTGGCGCCGTGGCGTCGCCGCGCGCACAGCGCCGCAGCGACACGACAAGGACGGGCAGGGGCAGGCAGGTGAGGGATTCGACGGTTTCGCTGGACGAAACGCGGGCGCGGCGCGAAGGCGACCGCAGGCACGCACCCGTGCCGGACGACGGCAAAGGGCGCAAGCGCGGGCGGCTGAAGCTGCTCGCGCTGCTGCTGCTGCTCGCTTCGCCGATCGGTGCGTCGTACTACACGTACTACGTCGTGCGTCCCGACGGGCGCACCAACTACGGAGCGCTCGTCGAGCAGCGACCGGTCGATTCGCTGGGCGGCGTGCCGGTGGCCGGCGGCGTGAGCACGCTCGGCGAGTTGCACGGTCGCTGGATCCTGCTCGCTGTCGCGCCCGCCGACTGCGACGAAGGCTGTCGCCGGCGTTTGTACCATCTGCGACAGGTGCGCTTGACCACGGGCAAGGAACGCCACCGGGTCGAGCGCGTATGGTTGCTGCCGGACGCGGGAACGCCGGATCCGCAGCTGCTCGCCGAACACGAGGGGCTGCGCGTGATCCGCGTGCCCGGGCAGGCGATCGCGGCGAACCTGCCGGCCACCGCGACGACCACCGTTTCGGACCACATCTGGTTGATCGATCCGCTGGGGCACCTGATGATGCGCTTTCCGCGCGATGCCGACCCCAGTCGGATCAAGAAGGATCTCGCGAAGGTCCTGCGGGCCTCCGGAATCGGATGACGCGTCCGTCGCCGCGTCCTGATGCACGAGTGTACGAGTCGAGAAGATGAGCGCAACGATCGAGAGTCCTTCCCTGCTGCGTGAACGCCCCCGAGCGCGCACGGCGCTTCGCTACCGGCGGCTGATCGGGTTCACGCTCGTGCTGACCTTCGCGCTGATCATGCTCGGCGCCTACGTGCGTCTGACCGACGCGGGGCTCGGCTGTCCCGACTGGCCGGGCTGCTACGGCACGTTGAGTCCGTTCCATGCGCAGGACGAGATCGCCAGGGCGGTCGCCGAGCAGGGCGGCGAGCAGGGGCCGGTGTCGATGGGCAAGGCCTGGCGCGAGATGATCCACCGCTACTTCGCCAAGCTGCTGGGACTGCTCGTCATCGGCATCGCGGTCGTCGCGTGGCGCAAGCGGCAGGAACTGCGCCAGTCGCCGACGCTGCCGATCACGCTGGTCGGCGTCGTCGTGCTGCAGGGCATCTTCGGCATGTGGACCGTGACGCTGCTGCTCAAGCCGGCGATCGTCACGGGGCACCTGATCGGCGGATTGCTCACGCTGTCGCTGTTGCTGTGGTTGTGGCTGCGCCAGACCGAGCGGCCGCGCTACGTCGACGCCGAGCCCGTCGCCGCGCTGTACGCACCGGCCGTGCTGGGCGTGGCATTGCTCGCCGTGCAGATCTTCCTCGGCGGCTGGACGAGCACGAACTACGCGGCGCTCGCGTGCACCGACCTGCCCACGTGCCGCGGCCAGTGGTGGCCCGAGATGGATTTCGCCAATGCCTTCCACTTCGTGCGCGAACTCGGGCGCACCGGCGACGGTGAGCTGCTGTCGCAGCAGGCGCTCACGGCCATCCATGTGATGCACCGGCTCGGCGCGGTCGTCGTCGCGCTGTACATCGGCTGGCTCGGCTGGCGCGTGCGGCACGCCGACGGTGTGCGCGCGCTCGGCAGCGCGCTGCTCGTCGTGCTGCTCGCGCAGTGGCTGCTGGGACTTTCCAACGTGTATTTCAGCCTGCCGTTGCCGGTCGCGGTCGCGCACAACGGCGGCGCGGCGCTGCTGCTCGGCCTGCTCGTCGCGCTGCTGTTTCGCGCCCGACAGGCCCGCACGATCGTCTGAGAAGCAGTGAACCGGGGTTCGAACATGGACATGCCTGCCGTCCAGCCTTCCGATTGGCGCCTGGCCGTTTCGCAGTACGTCACGGTGACCAAGCCGCGGATCGTGCTGCTTGCCGCGTTCTGCGCGCTGATCGGCATGCTGCTGGCGAGTCGCGAGCAGGTGCCCTGGCAGATCCTGCTGTTCGGCACGCTGGGCATCTCGCTGCTCGCCGCTGCCGGCTTCGCCTTCAACTGCCTGATCGAGCGCCACATCGACGCGCGCATGGCGCGCACGCGCGGCCGGCCTTCGGCCAGCGGCGAGGTCGGCGTGCCGGGGCACGCGCTGTTCGCCACCGTGCTGGCCGTCATCGGCGCCTTCGTGCTGTATCGGTTCGTCAACGCGTTGACGATGTGGCTGACACTGGCGACCTTCGTCGGTTACGCCGGCGTCTACACGGTGCTGCTCAAGCCGGCCACGCCGCAGAACATCGTGATCGGCGGCGCCTCGGGCGCGATGCCGCCGGTGCTCGGCTGGGCGGCGGTGGTCGACGAGGTGAGCGCGGCATCGCTGGTGCTGTTCCTGATCATCTTCGTGTGGACGCCGCCGCACTTCTGGTCGCTCGCGCTGTACCGCATCGACGACTATCGCAAGTCGGGCCTGCCGATGCTGCCGGTCACGCACGGCCCCGAGTTCACGCGGCTGAACATCCTGCTCTACACGGTCCTGCTGGTCGTCGCGTCGATCCTGCCGTACCTGATCCAGATGAGCGGCCTGCTGTACCTGGCGTGCGCACTCGTGCTCGACGCGATCTTCCTGGTCTACGCGTGGCGCATGTGGCGCAGTTACTCCGACGAGCTCGCCCGGCGCACCTTCGGCTACTCGATCTTCTACCTGGCCGCGCTGTTCGGCGCGTTGCTCGTCGACCACTTCATGGGCCGGTGAGCTCGCGCACGGTCCGATGCCGATGACCGAACCTCGGCCGACGCTTTCACGGAGGACTCGATTCCGATGACGAATCTCGACGCGCTCACGCCGCTGTCCGGGCGCTGGACGCGCCGCGCCGCACTGGCGGCGATGCTCTCGGGCGCCCTGTCGCTGGCCGCCTGCCAGTCGAAGCCCGAGTTCCGCAACACCGACGTCACCGGCGCCGACTTTGCGCAGGACTTCCATCTCACGGGCCACGACGGCAAGGCGTACTCGCTCGCCGATTTCCGCGGCAAGGCGGTGGTGATCTTCTTCGGCTACACGCAGTGCCCCGACGTCTGTCCGACGACGATGTCGGAGCTCGCCGAAGTGATGAAGGTGCTCGGCCCGGACGCCGAGCGCGTGCAGGTGCTCTTCGTCACCGTCGATCCGCAACGCGACACGCCGCAACTGCTCGCGAGCTACGTGCCGGCATTCGACCCGCGTTTCCTCGGACTGTACGGAGACGAGCAGGCGACCGAGCGGACCGCGAAGGCGTTCCGCGTCTTCTACCAGAAGGTGCCGGGCAAGACGCCGGGCAGCTATACGGTGGACCACACCGCGGGCAGCTACGTCTACGACCCGAAGGGCAAGCTGCGCCTGTTCATCAAGCACGGCACCGGGCCCGAGCCGATCGCGCACGACCTGCGGGCGCTGCTGGCGGGTTGAAGGGTGGCGCTTACATCGTCGCGCTGAGATCGAAGCGCACGCGGCGACCGGGTGCGACGAAGCCGACGTACGACTCGTTCTTCCGGTCGAAGACGTTGTCGATCGCCACGGTCATCCGTAGCCACTTGCGCGCGCGAAACACGAACGCGACGTCACTGCGCACGTATGTCGGCAGCACCAGGCTTCCGGTAGGAATGGACGAGTCGAAGACGTTGCCCGCGTACTCGGTGCTCCAGGCAAGCGACGAGCGTTCGTCGAACGCATAGAACGCCTGCACGCCGGCGCGCTTGCCCGGCCGCTGGCGCAACGGCTCGTCGCTATCGGCGACGTGGGTGAGCAGGCGCGTGAAGTGCGCGCGCAGCGACAGCGCTTCGCTCGCCTTCCACTGCAACTCGAACTCGGCACCTCGAACCTCGACCGTGTCGGCGTTCACGAGCTGGTTGATCGAATTGTCGAAGGTGACGAGGTCGGTATAGCGCGTCTTGAAGATCGATGCCGATGCGTTGCCCTTGCCGCCGGCGAAGGGCTGGTCGTAGCCGATCGTGGCGCCCCTGCTGTGCTCGGCTCGAAGGTCGGGGTTGCCGCTGAGCAGAACGGGCAGGCCGAGCGCGAAGAAGCTCGGGGGCTTGAAGCCTTCGGAATAACTCGCGCGAACGGAGCCGCCGGTCGATCGGACCCGATAGCGCAAGCCGGCACTGGGACTCGTGTCGGTACCCATTCCGTCGACGCTGTCGTGCCGCACGCCGGCACGCACGACCCAGTTCTCGCCCGGCAGCCACTTGAATTCGGCGAATCCCGAGCGCGTGGCGCGCTTCAGGTCGAAGTCGGCGGGGACCGGCATGCCGAACAGCGTGTAGACGGTGCGATCGGTGCCGTGCTCGCGCTGGTACTCGAAGCCGAGTGCCAGTTCGCTTCCCCCGGGGTAATGAAATACGAGGTTCGTCAATGCGCTGTCGCGCTGGTAGTCGGTGCGCGAGAGCGCCGACGGCAGCCCGATCGGGCTGCGCACTCCGGGCGCGACGCCGGGCGAATCGATGTCCTCGCTGCGGCGGTAGCGCGTGAGAGCCGCGGTCAGGGTGGCCGTCTCGCCGAAGTCGTGGCGTGCCCGCAGGCTGTAACTCGTGTCGGCCGCCTGGCGATGCTCGAGCGTGCGCAGTTCTGCCAGTCGAAGCCCCCCGCTGTCGTCGGGGAAGCTCGTGCTGTTTCGCTCGCCGTGGCGAAGACCGAGGTCGATGCTGCCGGCATTGCCGAGCATGAAACGTGCGGTTCCGGTGAACACTCTGCGGTCGAGCGCGCCGCCGATCGAGTCGCTGCCGTCACGCAGGCGCGAGGCGCCGATCGAGAAGCGGGCGGACCCGAGGCCGGCCGATGCCCGTGCGTGCAGGTTGCGGTATTCGTGGCCGCCCACGCCGGCGCCCAGTTCACCGCCCGGTTCCTTCGACTTCGCTCCGCGCGTCACGATGTTGATCACGCCGCCCATCGCGTCGGCGCCGTAGACCGACGAGGCAGCCCCGCGCAGGACTTCCACGCGTTCGATCTGGTTCGGATCGAGGCTCGACAGATCGAAGCCGCCGCCGCGCGAGGTCGTCGGGTCGTTGACCCGAACGCCGTCGATGAGGACCAGCACGTGGTTCGGATCGCTTCCGCGGATATACACCGAACTCGGGCCACCCGGTCCGCCGAGTTGGTCGATCTGCAGACCGGACACCTGGCGGAAGAGGTCGACGCCGCTGGAGACGTCGCGGCGCTCGATCTGTTCGCGCCCGATGATCGTCACGCTATCGGCCGCCTCGCGCTCGAGCGTGGGCACGCGGTAGGCGGTGACGACGACGTCCGCGAGCCTGCCGGGCGCGGTCACGTCGACGGCGGTCGCACCCTCCTGCGCCACCGAGCACGACGCGATCGCGAGGAGCCCGAGCGCCCAGGCGTCCGGGCGAATGCCCGGTGCGCTCATTTCCCGAGCGTGCGAACGTACGCGATGATCTTCAGCATGTCGTCCTGGGCAATCCGGCCGGCGAACGACTGCATCGCGCCGGAAGCGCCGGTGACGAGAATCGCGAACATGCCGACGTCGTCGGAGGTCTGCGGATAGATATGTTCGGAGCCGGTGAGTGCCGGGCACATGGCACCGCTCGCGTCGGCGGCGTGGCACACCTGGCACCACTGGTCGTACAACTCCTTGCCTCGTGCGATCGCCGACGGATCGCTGCGATACGCATCGACGCCGGTCTGCTTGAACTGCTCGAGAGCCGGCGTCTTCGTCCTCGCTTCGGGAATCTCGATCGGTTGCCCGTCGAAGGGGTGACGAAAGACGGGCTTGTCGGCGGCGTTCCCGACGGATGCACCGAACGCTGCGAAGACGCACGCGTACGTGACGAAGAGGCACGCGTCCCGGCGGCACCGTCGGACCGGCCTGGGGTGCGCCGGACGGCGAGTCGTCGCCGGCGCGCCTTCGTCTCGCTCAGCGTGCCGACCGCGTTCGCGCAACTTCGGCTCCCGCGGGCACCTGGTCGGCCGGTACGATCCGCCACAGCGCTCCCGGTGGATTCGCCGTAGGGCCCTTGTCCTCGGTGTAGAAGCATACGCAGTTCAACGCCAGCACATTGCCGTCGGCGTCGACGTTGCCGGCAGTAAACTGCAGCGTCGTCTGCAGCAGCTCCTGCATCTGCCATTTCGAAGCGCCCGCATCCCAGGCAACGCCGAAGAGCCGGCCCGAACACCAGTCGCCGACGAGGTAGGTCTTCTGCATGCCGGCGTAGTTCGCCACGCCGAGACCCTGCGCCGAACAGCCCCAGCCGGTCTTCAGTTTCTCGGCTCCGGGATAGGGCTCCTGGTGCGGATACTCGGCCACCGGAAGCACGCCGACGATCGGGCACTTCTGGTCCGGGCCGGTGATCGGATGGCAATGGGATCCCTGGTTGAATTTCCAGCCGTAGTTTTCGCCGCCCTTCGACGACGCCGGCTGCCAGTCGATCTCCTCCCAATGGTTCTGCCCGACGTCGGCGATGAAAAGGTCGCCCGACGTGCGGTCGAAATGGAACGAGTACGGGTTGCGCAGCCCATAGGCCCAGGTCTCCGGCTTCGACTTGATCTGATTCGCGGCGAAGCCCTTCTCGGTGATGCCGAACAGCGACATCAGCTGCGGAACGTCGGCACGGGCGTAGGGGTTGTCCTTCGGGATCGCGTAGGGAACGTCGTCGGCGGTGTCGACGTCGACGCGAAGGATCTTCGCCCACAGCACGGTGAGGTCCTGTCCCGCGTTCAGCGGATCGCCTTCCCAGCCGCCGTCGCCCTTGCCGATGTACAGCATGCCGTCGGGCCCGAAGGCGATCATTCCGCCGTAGTGGTTGTAGTAGGGCTGCGGAATGTTCATCAGCACCTTGGCCGACTTCACCAGCTGCTCCTTCGTGATGTGGTCGGGGCTGGACGGGTCGACGGTGAAGCGCACGATCATCGACGCGCCGTTGAAGGGCAGCGACGCGTAGTGCACGTAGACGTAGTGGTTCTCCTTGAATTTCGGATGCAGCGCGATCGACCAGAGGCCCTGCTCGACGAAACCCGTCTGGACGTCGGAGCCGAGCGGATTGAAGTTCGTCAGGTCGAGGAAGGGCTCGGGATCGACCTTGCCGTCCTTGTTCACCACGCGTACGCGCCCGACTCGTTCCACGACGAAGATTCGCCCGGAGCCGTCGTTGGCCGCGGTGACGCCGACCGGATCGTGGAAGCCGTCCGCGACCTTCACGAGGGCGAGCTTCACGACGCCGGGAATGGTGCCGCCGGGATGTGCGACCTGATCGGGAGACGACGGGATCTGCTGCGCCGCAGCCGGGGCGATGCAAGCGGCTGCCAGCGTGACGGCGCAAAGCAGGCGCGCGCGCAGTCGTGTATGCCCGAGAGACCCGAGGACGGAGAACGTGTTCATCTGACACTCCGTTCGAATGCGGGGCGAAGCCAATCTATGCCTTTCGAAAACGGCGGTCAACGAATAACTCGGAACGCTGTCGGCCGTGCGGCGCCGCGTCCGATCGCGGCCGCTACACGGGTTCGCGCGATCGCGTCTCCTGCCGTGCCCCGCGCTGCGTCAGCGCGACCAGCACCGTCGCCGCGAGGATCATCGCTCCGCCGGCCAGGGTGCGCGCGCTCAGCGTCTCGCCGCCGAGCGCCATCGACGACAGCGCCGCGAACAGCACCTCGCTGAGCATCACGATCGCGGTCACGCTCGCCGGCACGCGCGCCACGCCGTACTGCAGAGCGAAGTTGCCGGCCAGCAGCGCGAGCGCCAGCGCGATCGTCCCCGCGACCCAGACCCGGTTCGGCGCGGGCGGAAAAGCCATCGCGCCGCTCAGCGACATCGCCCACGCCATCGCGCCCGCGACGACGAAGCCTCCGACGAACATCGCCAGCGCGCGCACGTCGTCCGGCGCGTCCCGGTTGCGTCGGACGAGCACGTTGACGAACGCGAAGCAGATGCCGCCGGCGACGCCCAGCCAGTCGGCAAGGGAGGACGGAAGCGGAACGCCCGCACCGGGCTGCCACAGCACGACCGCTGCGCCGGCGAGTGCGAGCGCCATCCGCGCGAGTGCCGCGTGCGTGATCGGCTCGTCGAGCAGCCAGCGCGCGAGCAGCAGCGACCATACCGGCATCAGGTAGAAGAGCAGGACGACACGGACGACTTCGCCGATCATCACGCCCCAGTTGAACGCGACGTTGGTCGCACCGGCGGCGAGCACGAGCCACAGCAGCCGCGGGCGCCGGAGCAGTCCGGGCCAGGCACGCGGGCGCCAGGCACTGATGACGATCGTCGAAAAGAGAAAGGCGAAGCCGGTGGCCCAGACGCTGTGCAATCCGAGCGCGTTCAGCTGGCGGAACGGCCACCACGAAACGCCCCAGACGAAGGCGTTGAACAGCAGGCAGGCCAGGGCTGCGGCGGGCACGGGCGGGATGGTGGCGTGAAGGACGCCCGCAGCCGGGCGGGCACGGGCCGGACCGGCGACGGGCGCCGGTGCAGGCCGGGGTACAGGCCGAGGAGACAGGGCGCGCGCCGCAGCGCGCGCCGGGTCAGACGTACTCGGCGAGCGCCCCTTTCATCTTCTGCAGCGCCTTCGCCTCGATCTGGCGAATGCGCTCGGCGGAGACGCCGAATTCGCCGGCGAGTTCGTGCAGCGTGAGCGTGCCGCCTTCGGATTCGTCCTTCAGCCAGCGCGTCTCGATGATCCTGCGACTGCGCGCGTCGAGCGCGGCCAGCGCGCTGGCGATGCCCTCGCTGTGCAGGCGATCGCGGTCGCGCGATTCGAGCACCTGCATGGGTTCGGCCTGCGGCGCCGCCAGCCAGGCGATGGGCGAATAGCTCTCCTCGCCGTCGTCGAGCGTCGTGTCGAGCGCGATGTCCTGGCCGCCCAGGCGCGTCTCCATCTCGACGACGTCCTTCTCGCGCACGTTCAGGTCGCGTGCGATCGCGTCGACCTCGGCGGCGGTGAGCGCCTGCGGTCCGGCCTTGCGCGAGCGCAGGTTGAAGAACAGCTTGCGCTGCGCCTTGGTGGTGGCGACCTTCACGGTGCGCCAGTTCTTCAGGATGTATTCGTGGATCTCGGCGCGGATCCAGTGCAGCGCGAACGACACCAGGCGCACGCCGCGGTCGGGATCGAAGCGCTTGACCGCCTTCATCAATCCGATGTTGCCTTCCTGGATCAGGTCGGCGTGCGGCAGCCCGTAGCCGAGATACTGGCGCGCGATCGACACCACCAGCCTGAGGTGCGAAAGCACCATCTCGCGCGCCGCGTCGAGGTCGCCCGCGTCGCGGTATCGGCGCGACAACTCGGACTCCTGCTCGGCGCTGAGCATCGGCAGTCGGTGAACTGCGCCAATATAGGCATCGAGATTCCCGACCGCGGGCAGCGCCATCATCGCGTTGTGCGAAACGGGCACGATCGCAGCGGAATTTCCCTTCGTCATCCGGTTACCTCCTTGCTGAGAAGAGAGATTAGCACTCTCGGGCCGAGAGTGCCAGAGTTGGGATGTTCGGCAGACAGGAAAGACAGTTTCAGGGGACCGTCGATGCTCCAGCTTCATACGTACTTTCGCAGTTCGGCTTCGTTTCGCGTGCGTATCGCGTTGAATCTGAAGGGTTTGGCGTGGGAACCGAAAGTTGTCTGGCTACCCTCCGGCGAGCAATGCGGCGACCCGTACCGGGCGGTAAATCCGCAGGGATTCGTGCCGCTGCTGACCGACGGCGAACACCGCGTCGCGCAGTCGCTGGCGATCATCGAATACCTCGACGAGACGCAGCCGGGGCCGAAGCTGCTCCCCGCCGACGCGCCCGGGCGCGCCCGCGTGCGCTCGCTGTCGCTGCTCGTTGCGGCCGAAATCCATCCGCTGAACAACCTTCGCGTGCTGAATCATCTGCGCGACGTTCTCGGCCTCGACGCCGAAGCGATCGGACGCTGGTACCGGCACTGGTGCGACGAGGGGCTCGCGGCGCTCGAGCGCGAACTCGCCGATCCGCGCACGGGTCGTTTCTGTCACGGCGACGCGCCGACGATGGCCGACGCGTGCCTCGTGCCGCAGGTGTTCAATGCGCGCCGCTTCGACACGCGGGTCGAGCGCTATGCGCGCACCATGCGCATCTTCGACGAGTGCATGAAGCTGGCGGCTTTCTGCAGGGCACAACCGTCGGAGCAGGCCGAGGCGTCGCGCGGCTGAAGCCTTCGCGGGCGGCGTTTCGGCCGATCGCGCCCGGCGTTTCGGCTGACCGCAGCCCGGCGTTTCGGCCGATTGCGCGTCCCGGTCACCGCCTTCCTTCGGTTGCTCCGACCGGCGGATCGTCTCCCCCGATCGGCGGATGGCGCTCGCGGCGCGGCACGGCATACGATGGATCGACGATGCCGATGCCGTCCCGTTCCAGGCCGGCGATCGCTTTTTTCGAACGCCGATCAGCAGGGTGCTCCGATGTCCGCCGAAGTTGCCGTTGCCGTTGCCGCTTCCGCTCTCGCTTCCGCTGGCACCGCCGTCACCGTACGTGTCGCGCACGGCGAGGAAGACCGCGCGCGAGTGTACGCATTGCGCGGGCGCGCGCGCCCCGGGGGCGACGCGCCGCTCTCCGACGCTTTCGATCGGCTGCCCAATGCCACGCTGTTGCTGGCGCAGTCGCCGTTCGACGGCGAAGCGCTCGGGACGCTGCGAATCCTGGCCGGGGATCACGGCCCGATGATGATCGACGGCTTGCTCGAGTTGCCGGCGTCGTTCCGCTGCCGGTCGATCGCCGAGGGCTCGCGGCTGGTGGTGCGCGACGGTCCGGAAACGACGCAGGTGCGCCGGATCCTCTGGAAGGCGTTCCACCGGTACTGCCTGGCCGCACAGGTGCAGACGATGCTCGTCGCCGCCCGTGATGCGGCGGCGCGCGAATACGAGTGGCTCGGCTTCACCGACGTGCTGCCTGGCGGACCGCTTTTCGCGCCGCGCGGGCACGACCGGGCGACGCACCGCCTGATGTCCCTCGACGTCTTCGAGGCCCGCGAGTCGATGCGGCACAACGGCCATCCGCTGCACGAATTTTTCTTCGTCGAGCGGCACCCGCAGATCGATCTGCTCGGCGGCCCGCACGCGCCTGGCGCGTCCCGTGCCGCGCCGGCCGGCCGATCACGGCGATATGCAGGGCCGGCGATGGCCGGCATGACGATCGCCGGGTTGACCGACATCGCCGTCGTGTAGCGTTCGGCCAGGCGCCGATCGCGGGCGCTGCACGTCAGACGCGCAACCCGGGAGCGCGGCAGGATGCGCGCTGCCGTTCAGTCGAGCAGCGCTCCGGCGAACTCTTCCGCCGAAAAGGCCTGCAGGTCGTCGATCTTCTCTCCGACCCCGATGAAATAGACCGGGATCGGACGCTCGCGCCGCGTGAACGCCAGCGCGGCAAGCGCGCCGCCTTTCGCCGTTCCGTCGAGCTTCGTCACGATGAGGCCGGTGAGCGGAACCGTCTCGTCGAAGGCCTTCACCTGAGCGAGCATGTTCTGCCCGGTGTTGCCGTCGAGCACGAGCAGGGTCTCGTGCGGCGCGCCTTCCAGGGCCTTGGCGACGACGCGTCGGATCTTGCGCAGCTCTTCCATCAGGTGCGTCTGCGTCGGTAGCCGGCCGGCGGTGTCGATGATCACGATGCCGGTGCGGCGTGCACGGCCCGCATGCACGGCGTCGAAGGCGACAGCCGCCGGGTCGCCGCCCTGTTGCGCGATGACGTCGACCCGGTTGCGCGAGCCCCACTCGGCGAGCTGCTCGCGCGCAGCGGCGCGGAACGTGTCGCCGGCCGCCAGCAGGATCGACTTGCCTTCGCGCTGCAGGTGGTGCGCAAGTTTGCCGATCGACGTCGTCTTGCCGGCGCCGTTGACGCCGGCGATCATCATGACGAGCGGCTCGGCGGCGTCGATGTCCATCGGCTTCTCGAGCGGCATCAGCAAGTCGACGAGCAGTGCGCGCAGCGCGAGCCGAACCTGCTCGGCGTCGGCCAGTCGCTCGCGTCGCACGCGCTCCTGCAGCCGCTGCATCAGCCACTGCGTGGTCGCCACGCCCGCGTCGCTGGCGATCAGCGCCGTCTCGAGTTCGTCGAAGAGCGCGTCGTCGACCTGCACGTTCGAGAACAGGCCCGAAAGGTTGCCGCGCGTGCGCGACATGCCGTCGCGCAGCCGCTTCACCCACGTGCGTCGCTCGGCCTCCGACAACGTGACGATCGCGTCGCCCGAGGGCAGGACGATCGCTTCCGGGCGCGCGAGCACCTCCGCCGAATAAAGGCTGCCGTAGAAAGCGGTTTGCGCCGGCGCGGGTGCTGCCGGTTCGGGCGTCGCCGCTGCGGCCGACGCCTCCATGGCGGTAGGCGCCTCCACGGGGGTCGGCGCCTTCGCAGGAGCAGGCGTCTTCGCAGGTGCGGGCGCCTCCGGAGGAACAGGCGCTTTCGCAGGGGCAGGCGCTTCCGCAGGGGGCGGCGCTTTCGCAGGGGCAGGCGCTTCCGCAGGGGCAGGCGCTTCCGCAGGCGCGGCGGGCGCTTGCGCCGGCGCAGGTGGCTGCCCGATTCGCGGCGCCGGCTGCCCCTCGTGCGGACCCGGTTCGGGTGCTGCAGGCAGCAGCACCTCGGCGGGATAGAGGATCTCCGACGGGTAGAGACTCTGCGTCGGCGCGCCGATGCCGCCGCGGGCAGCCTCCGGCGGCGACGCGTCGGCGCCGGAAGACGCGGAATCGTCGGGGGTCGGGAGGGGCTCGGCCGGAAAGGGCCTCTTGCGACGGAGAAATCCGAACATGGCTACACTCGAAGCCGATTCTACCTGCCCCGCCCATGCTGCTTTCCTTCCGTCTTCCACGCATTGCGCCGCGGCTC
>JACDJA010000748.1_pt1 | contig 33642 bp, 28 predicted proteins | sample 7449241 | NCBI WGS metagenome assembly JACDJA01 (sample SAMN14253289, study PRJNA609438) | sludge metagenome | isolation source: initial anaerobic sludge | collected 2018-12-20 | reverse complement strand
CGAATTTGCCGGTGAGGCGCAGGTTTATGTAATCCTTTGCTTGAAGAAACTTGTATGTACCTTCATATACATCCGGCTCGTTCATTCTCAGCCAGACGATTTTCAGTCCCTGATAAGTTGGAGAGAGCCTTGAACCGGTTATTCTGTAGATCTCACTCTCTGAGAAAGTCGAGAGAAGGGCTTTCACTTGCTCAGAACTTCTTGAATCTGCCCAGATCATTGCTCTCCTGAGCAATCCGCCGGATTTGTCTACAGGTACAACCGCCATCATCTGACCGCTTATACTTACGGCCGAGAGATCTTCTGCGGAAATTCCGGATTTACCGACAAGATCGGAAGTAGCCCGGCAGAAGGAAGTCCACCACGCTTCGGGATCTTGTTCAACCATTCCTGGGCCGGGATAGAAAGTCTCATAGCCGAAGAAGGACGAAGCCACGAGGTTTCCAGTCTCGCTGAATAGGGTTGCCTTATCGCCTGTCGTTCCAAGGTCGTGAGCCATTATATACTTCAAGATAGAACCTCGCTTTCGGCCGCAAATAGAACTCAGGACTTAACTGGAACCCATTCACGGTCTTTAATTGAATCCCAGTCTGCATCAAAATTATCAATGGCCTTCAGTGTTCCGCTGTGTGCAAAGAACTCACCGTACATAGTTACGGGAAGCGACATACCGTATATTGGGAGTTCGGCCATTTTAGAGATTTGAGTTAGGGTCTTGAAGCTTGCTGCGATGAGCTTAGTCTCATAATCTCCGTTTGTAATAACCTTTTGCATACTCTCCACAACCGAGAGGTCAATCCCTAGGTTCTCTATTCTGTTTGCGTATGGGGCAACGTAATCGGCACCTGCTTCGGCTGACATTAGTACCTGCGGCACCGAGAAAACACCAGTAATCAGGGCAGGGATCTTCAGCTGCTTGAATTCTCTTAGAACTCTAATGCCCGTTCTGGAGAAGGGAATCTTGAGTATTATCCTTTTGGGATCGAGTTTGAAGAGCTCCTTTCCTTCTCTTATCACTTCGTCGTAGTTTCTTGAGGCACACTGAACGAAGAGAGAGCCAGAGAATCTCTTCAACATCTCCTGAATGACTTCAAGAGGCCTCCTTCCAGTTCTCTTCAAAATACTCGGATTAGTGCTGATTCCGGAGAAGAATCCTAGATCGAACAATTCACTTATAGCTTCTACGTTTCCGTCATCAATAAACAGTCTCATAGATACCTCCATTTGATTCTTTGCTCTTTCATGGCAGATCGGTCCGCCCTGGGTACTTGTCGACAAATTCCTTGTAGATCTCTATGGCGCTGCTTGAACCAAAGATATCCGCTCCAGCAGCGACGAAATCCTCTACCTGAGATAGGGTCTTCACTCCGCCGGATACCTTTATTCCCTTCTTGTCTCCAACAACGCTCTTGATTGTCTTGACGTCATCGACTGTGGTTGCTCTGGAGCCATATCCAGTTCCTGTCTTCACAAAATCAACGTGCGGCAGATTAAGGAGTATAGAACAAGCCTTCTCTATCTCTTTACTTTCGAGATAAGAGACTTCAATGATCACTTTACAGGTAATACCCTTAAGCAGTCCTGAAAGATATGAGATCTCCTCTTCAAAGTAATTCCAGTCACCCGACTTCATTGCCGATATGTTTGCCGTTATGTCAATATCCCTGACTTCAGGACCTAGTGCCAGAGCTTCATTTATCATATAAGCCTTGGTTTCGGTTGAATCAAATCCGAAAGGGAAGCCCGATCCACAAGCCGCCGAGATATCTTTACCCCGAACGCTGGCTACTACTTTGTCCATCAAATACCAGGGAACTACAACCGCTCTGAAATCGCAAGCAACACTTTCTTCAATGAAAATCTCCGCCTCTCGCCTTGTTGCGGCAGCCTTCAGAAGAGTGCTGTCAAACCTTTTTTGAAAACTTTTAATTGTCTGCAAAGATGCACCTCCAAGATCAAATCAAACAAAAAGCTCCAGGAAACCCAAAGAACAATCATGAGAGCGTTCTCACTAATTCATACAATACCATTATAACCACAAAACACAAAAAAACGAACAGTCAATTTAGGAGGTAATTTAGTCAATGTTGGTAAACTTGACATAACTTAAGAGAATAAGCTAGAATAGATCAAAGCATATGATACCGTTATCACAACGCGGTATTTATTTGCCGCGAGTATTCTTGGAAGGTGATTGAGTATGGCAGCGACGCTGGACGATATAGCAAGAGAGACAGGGCTTTCCCGGGCAACGGTGGCTAGAGTAATGGGAAAGTACGGATATGTCAGCAAAGAAGCAAAAGAGAAGGTCTTAGCAGTCGCCGAGAGACTCAAGTACAAGCCGAACTACATTGCGAGAAGCATGGTTACTGGAGAGACTAAGAACATAGGATTGATTGTAGGTGACATTCAGAATCCCTTTTTCTCTACAATTGCAAGATCCATAAGCGATGTAATAGTACCTGAAGGATACAGTCTGATTGTTACGAGTACAGATGAAAGACTAGATGTTGAAATAACCTCTATAGATAAGTTCTTTCAGAAGCAAGTAGATGGATTGATTCTCGCTCCCGTTTCACGAACTAACTCCGACCATCTGAGAGAGTTGGTCAAAGCAAAGACCCCGATCGTTCTCATTGACAGGGTTATTGAAGATCTAGACGTAGACATGGTAGTCAGCGATGACGTTGGTGGTGGCTTTGAGGCGACCAAATACTTGCTGGAACTTGGCCATCGAAACATAGGCTTCCTGTCGGATACTCTCGATATCAGCACCAACTACGATCGAATTGCGGGTTATCAGAAAGCGCTTGAGGCGCACGGAATAGAACCAGACCCTTCCTGGATAAAACTCGGAGGGTTCAGAGTAGATGGCGCTTACAAGAGCGGTGTGTCGCTTTTAAGCCGCAACAAGGACCTGACGGCAGTTATTGCGACAAACAACTACATGGTTGCGGGGTTGCTTCTAGCTGCAAAGGACATGGAAATAAGAGTTCCAGAGGATTTGTCCGTTGTGAGCTTTGACGATATAGTTTGGTTTGACCTGGCTAACCCACCAATAACCTCGGTCGCTCAGAATACGAGAGAGATAGGGAACCTGTCTGCCAGACGAATTCTGATGAGTATAAGAGGTCAGAGAAACGAAACGGAGCTTACCAGACTTCCTACAAAGCTGGTAATTAGGGAATCATGTGCAGCACCGAGAAAGTGATTAAACTTCTTGATAGATATTTGGAGGTGTTTGGATTGACACTGGATGATTTTTTGACGGATGCGAAACAGAGCATATTGTTTACAGCCCCATCTCTTGAGAAAGACCTTTCTGCCTTTCTCGAAGAGGATGCCGGAAGGATTAAGGAGCTGGCAAAAACTGCTTTAGATAAAGGTTATAAGCAGATCTACTGGGTGGGAAGCGGCAATTCTTGGTGTAACCTCTACTCTGGGGATTATATCCTTAACAAGATGACTGATGTGCCCTCGAAATACTACAAGAGCTACGACTTCATTTGGGAGAACCCTGCAAGGCTTGATAAGGAGGCGCTTGTGGTACTTGCTTCTTTTTCGGGGAATACCGAAGACACGGCAGCCGCGCTGAGATTAGCCAATGAAAAGGGAGCTACAACGATTGCATTCACAAGTAAACCAGACAGCATACTTGCAAGAGAAGCAGACGAGGCAATCGTGTACAACTCGAATGGCCTATTCATTCTACCTCTTGCGGGAGCTTTCATATTCAGTCTCGAAATCGCGAGACTAAAGGGAAAAGACGTATCAAAGCAGTTGGAGCAGATAGCGATGATGCCAAAACTTTTAGGCAGGATCTACAAGGAAGAGGAACCGAGGGCTTATCGACTCGCAAGAAAGTATCAGGACTGCGATCTCTTCTATGTTCTTGCAAGTGGAGCGGCCTATGCGATAGGCTACAAATTTGGACTCACGGTATTCATGGAGAACATGAGAATCAACGCTTCTTTCATGGAAACCTCCGAATTTAGACACGGCCCTGCCGAAATACTAGACGGCCATAAGCCTGTAATGGTCTTCCTTGTTGGAACTGACGAATCGAGAGACATGAGTGAGAGAGTTATAAAGATTGCAGAATCTAATGGCGCAGAGGTTATTCGGTTCGACGCAAAGGATTATGGCGACTTCGATCCGCTGTTTGCCCCGTTCCTTCTGATGATCCCCTTGCAGTGGTTTGCAGTCTATTCTGCGTACTACAGAGGCATCTTCGATCTCGATGAAAGAGTTCTCATGGGAAGAGGAAAGATGTCCACTGGCAGTCAGATAACCTGGCCATGATAAGAAAAAAACAGAGATAGTAGGTGGGATAAATGAGATTCGAGAACGTGTTGGTTGTAGATCCAATAGACGGTGAGTTTGTTGGAAGAGTAAAGATAGAAGGAAACGTGATCTCTGAAGTGGAGCGGATTACCGGAACCATGGAGTACGAGGGGATAATTATGCCGGGATTCGTCGATCCCCATACGCACGGTTCTGTGGGAGTTGACGCGCTTTCCATGAATGAGAAAGGTCTCAGGAAGTGGGAAGAGTTTCTTTATTCTCAAGGAGTGACTTACTTCCTTCCAACCACGATGTCCTCGACTCCTTCGGCTGTCCTTTCCGCAGCCAGAACGGTTAAAGACTATCTGGACGACAATCCGGAGACTTCGGTAGGGGGAGTTCATTATGAAGGCCCCTACTTAAGTCTCAAAAGGAAGGGAGCACAGAATCCAGAACTTATAAGAAGGATAAATCTTGAGGAGATAGAAGAGACCCTCATAGAGCCGGTAAGGCTAATTACTATAGCTCCAGAACTGGAACGTTTTTCACAGGCGCAAGATCTAATACAAAAACGAAATATTACTGTGTCGCTAGGCCACACAGATGCATCTTTTGATGACATGGAAAGAGCATATAATCAAGGTTGCGATAGAATCACGCACTTTCCGAACGGAATGAATACTCTTCACCACAGGGATCTGGGCTGTGTGGGAGCTGTGCTGTCGCTTCCCTTCTCCGTAGAGATGATTATGGATGGAATCCACTCCTTGCCGGGCTTTGTGAAGCTCGTTTACGACATTAAAGGCGCTTCAAAGATCATGATAGTTACCGATACGATTGACGCCACGGCTATGCCCGATGGGGAATATGAACTCGGCGGACAGAAGGTTATACTCAAGAACGGAAGACCAAGGCTCGAGGACGGTACGATAGCCGCAGCCGTTCTTGTCTTCAGCGAAGCCGTAAGGAATTTCAAAACATTTACAAACTGTTCCCTCAAAGAGCTCGCTAGAGTATCGTCTTTCAACGCCTTGAGCTCTCTGAAGATAGAGGATAGAGGAAGACTATCGAGAGGCTACAAAGCAGATCTTGTTCTGCTGAACGAGGATCTTCAAGTAAAGCAAACTGTTCTGGGTGGGAGGACTGTTTTCAAATACTGAGTAGAGTACATTCTACCTGATTTCGGGGGAATCCAGTGAAACCGATAAAAGTCTACATTATTGACAATGGAACAGCAGAGATCAAGACTCTTTCCGAGAGGATTTCCAATCTCAGGTGGAATATCCATGTTGAAACGGTTTCTGAGGATCCTTTTCTCGGAGGAAGGGCTTCAGAAAGTAATCAGTGCTTCACGCTGAACAAGTCTCTCAGGGTTAAGTATGAAGGCTTCTCAAGCCTGATAGACGATCTGATCTTTCTCGTAAGTCTTGACGATCCTTCCAGGCCGGGAAGAATTGTTGAGGCCAATAATAGTGCAGCCGAGAAGCTTGGATATTCTTATGAGGAGCTTCAAGAGATGAGTTTTTACACGATAGCAGGTGATCTTGATTCAGAGATGAGGAAGATCAGAGCCGATCTGCAGGTTAAGGGGATGTCTACGACCGATTCATTCCTTACTATGAAAAGTGGAGATAAGCTTCAGGTGGAGCTTTGCATGAAGGTGCTCGATCTAAACGACAGCATAGTAACGATGGTCGTGGCCAGAGATACCAGTGCCTTCAGAAAGATGGCAACAGAACTTCAATGGCGAAAAAACTTCGAACGCGTGATCTCAGAGGTTTCGGGAACACTGAAGGAGTTCGAGAACATAGATGATGCGATAGATAAGGCGCTCAAACATCTCGGAGAGCTGACTTCAGCCGACAGGTCTAACGTATTCCTTCTTGATTACAGGAACGAGCTGGTTAGAAATACCCACGAATGGTGCAAAGAAAGCGTCAGAAGCGCAAAACCTTTTCTTCAGAAGATGCCCTTCAAGGAGTTTCCCTGGTGGATGAAGGAGCTTCAGAAGGGCGAAGTGCTTTCCTACGTAGTTAATGAGCTCCCTGAAGAGGCAAACAGAGAGGCCGTCGTTCTGGCTCGGCAGGGCATAGTCTCGCTAGTAGTAATTCCGATCTATTCAAGGCAAAGGCTGATCGGTTTTGTTGGCCTTGAGAGGCTTTTCGGGCAGTTTGAGTGGAGTAAAGCAGATATTGAGCTCCTTGAAGTATTCGCTGGACTAATATCGGGAGTAATCGAGTACTCGAGATTCATGTGAACGTTCATCGGCATCCTGATGTTAGTCTCTTAGAACCGTTCTGGGGTCTAGGGTTTGGTAAGAGCGTTAGAAGCTGTTCAGGGAGAGGCTGTTTGTTCCGATGCTGCACGTTCAGGTTCTTCGTCATTGGTCAAGATTCCGCAATGCTCAAGCCATAGCCGTCCTTGGGCCTTCGTCTCAGAGCTTGAACCCGTCCTTCGAAAGAGCAGTTGCGAGTTGCATGTTCCAAGTTGCAAGCATAAGAACCGCTGTGCACTTAAGAGAAAAAATCCTCTGGTCGCTGATGAAAACCACGTTGTCCGTCAACGGTCCAGAGAGAGGCCGCTGAACGCTTAAAAGCGGAGAACCCGCTGAACGCTGCTCAAAACAACGTTGTCCGTCAACGGTCCACTGTCCTCCGAAATCGTCAACAACAATCGAGAAGGAGCATGGTCGAGACGTTCGCTCACTCACAAGAAGAGCGAATTCTGAGCAGGATCATCTCGAGAATGACGGAAAGCAAGAAAAGACTCTGTCATCATACTCTTAAATCTTCCCTGGAATCTACTCACTTTGTCATCCCGTGATGCTTTTGCACGGGATCTCGCTCTTCCTAACCAAGTCTCGATAACCCGCTTCTATCAACCCGATCTTTCTAACCCGTAGTATGTAACCCGTTCCTATACTAGGCTCTTCCGCCCGGCATAGCCGGACTGGCCTCGCAAAACGGGTTTTGTGTTCTTCTAGTTTTTCTCGCCACTGCTTGCAGTGACTGGCCTTTGCCTATGGCAGAGACTGGCAGTATATCTCTCTTCTCTCGTGAACGCAGCGAACCTCTCGACAACGATATTTCTCAATGGTCTTTGTTTGCCCGCATAGCTGGAACTGGCCGCACGAAGTGTGACTTGTCTGCGTTAGCAGACTGGCCAGGCGGAGCCTTACTGGCTATTTTGTTGCTTCCTGGCGCGAAATCGTCAGCATCACCTCCCCGGATGTTCCTCCGGGCATCACTTCCTCGCGCCAGCGAGCCTCACTTCCTGCCGGAGGCAGCATCACTTCTGCATCTTGCAACTGATCTTTTGCTCTTACCAACCCCCTACCACGGGCGGCGTGCAAAAGTATCACTGGCGCGCAATTTCCATCTAGTTCGTTGTTCTTCAAACCTCTGACCACCGTCCTCTAACCTCGGCTTCGCTTCGTATTTCGTAACGAATATGTTATAAATGAATTGGTACGCATTCGAAATCATAGGAGTGAACATGAAACGAGTCAATATACTGAATGAGAAGATGATGGCCGCTCTCTTGAAATTGTCCTGGCCAGCGGTTATCACCATGTTATTTCAAACAGTCTACAACATGGTTGATGCTTACTGGCTTGGAAAACTAGGGAAGGTAGAGATCTCTGCACCGACGATTGCGTGGCCAGCGATATTTCTTCTGATTTCTATCGGTGGCGGACTTGCCGTAGCCGCGCTCGCACTTGTCTCTCAGAATATCGGAGCGGGCAGAAAAGAAGAGGCTTCTCATGTCGCCGGACAGGTAATATCGATAAGTTTCATTGTTGCCGTTGTTCTAGGTCTGCTTGGAGCGGTCTTTTCCGAAATGGTCTTGAAGCTTCTCAGCATTCCACCCGAGCTTCTCTCGGTGACAAATACTTATATGAGAACTATCTTCCTTGGAGCTCCGTTTACCTTCACAATGTTCACCTTCAACTCACTCTTCACTGCCATAGGAGACACGAAAACCCCGATGTATCTGATGGGAGTTTCCGTATCGATGAATGCAGTACTCGACCCACTTCTGATCTTCGGAATAGGCTTTCCGAGACTTGAGGTCTTTGGGGCGGCGCTTGCTACAGTTGTTTCCAGAGGACTTATAGTAATAGTTGCGACAGTCATTTTGTTCAAGGGGAAGAGAGGGTTCAAAGTCCAGTTGAAAGATCTCTGGCCAAGGAGGAATACTCTTATTAGAGTTCTGAGAATAGGTCTGCCGTCTTCGGCCGGACAGTCGATAACGGCACTTGCCTTTCTGATAATAACTTCGATAGTTGCCAGATTCGGCTCCGTGGCAACTGCCGCTCTCGGTGTAGGCAACAGAATAACATCGCTTGCAACGATGTTCTCATTTGGCCTATCTCAGGCAACATCATCGATGGTTGGGCAGTATCTCGGGGCCGGAAGGAAGAATGATGCTTATTCAGTTGTATGGAAAGCGACGGGAATAAATGTGCTGATTGTTGGAATAATCTGCACAGGGACATTCTTCTTCGGAAAGGAAGTCACCGCATTCTTCATAGACGACCCGCTCGTTCTTATCGAAGGCGAGAAGTACTTCAGGATAGTCTCCTTTTCGGTACCCTTCTTTGCTAGTTACAACATATTTGATATGGCCTTGAGGGGGTCAGGTCACACTGTGCAGTCTATGGTACTTAACATCTCAAGATTGTGGGCTATCCGTCTCCCATTGATATATATGTTTGGTCTCTCTCTTGGAACCACTGGAATCTGGTACGCAATGCTCATCAGCAATCTTGTAATTGCTCTTGTTGCGGCCGTTGTTATTCTGAGGAAAGGCTGGCTGAACCCTGTAATATAGAAGTCGCAATGTCAAGTCTATTCAGAGGCGACTACATCCGCTTACACCCGATGTCTTCGATATGTTACCAAAATTCGCTTCGTTGTTGCACTTGTTCATATTTCCTTATTGTCTTTAGTGGTAGTATTCGTACAACATGCAAGAGCTCGTATATCTTCGTTCAAGCTAGTTAGGCGTACTTTCGGGGGAATAATTAGCTTAGAACTCTGAATTTGGCACCTGCTGGGATTTGTTGAGATCTTACATTTACTGGGTTAGTCTCATTCACTTGTAACCACTTCAGGAGGAGGTAGAAGTATGAGAAAACTCTTTGTAATTCTTTTAGTCGTAATTCTTTCCGTGTCAGCACTTGCTTCAATCAAGGTGGGAGCTATTCTTCCAATGACGGGTGGAGTCGCCGCCTTTGGCCAGATGATTTGGCAGGGTGTCGAGCTCGCTAATGAGCTCTTTCCAGAAGTACTTGGGGAAAAGATCGAAATTGTCTTGCTTGACAACAACTCCGACAAGGTTCAGGCCGTTAACACCGCCCGCCGCGCAATAGAACAGGAAAAAGTAGTTGCGATTATCGGCCAGGTGATAAGTTCGAACACGATCGCAGGGGGAACGGTTGCAGAAGAGAACGGAGTCGCGATGGTATCACCAAGTTCAACTAATCCTCTCGTAACGCAAGACAAGAAGTATGTTTCTCGTGTCTGCTTCAGCGATCCATTCCAGGGAGTCGCGGCAGCTTTGCTTGCATTCAACAACATGGGTGCAGAAAATGTTGCCGTCTTCGTAGACGTTGAGCAGGATTACGCGGTCGGATTCGCGAATTACTTCAAAGAGACTGCACTTGAGCTCGGGGGGAGCGTTTTCTACGAGTATTACAAATCTGGAGATCAGGACTTCACTGCTCAGATCTCAGATGCTATTTTCAAAGGAGCCGGTGCCTTCTTTATCCCTGGATACTATCAAGAGATAGCCCTTATTGCCATCCAGGCAAGGCAACTGGGTTTTTACGAACCGATAATCGCAGGTGACGGCGCGGCCGTTCCCGAGACGATTGAAATCGGAGGAGATGCAGTCAACGGTTTGTACTTCACCACTCACTACGATGCCGGAAGCCCTGCGCTGACTGAGAATGCAAAGCTCTTTGTCGAAGCGTACACTGCGAAGTACGGCGAAGCACCAGGAACATTCACTGCCCTCGGGTTTGATACTTATCTCGTTGTAAGGGACGCAATAGAACGTGCGGGGAGCACAGATAGAGAAGCCATTGCCGTGGCCGTTAGACAGACAAAGGATTTTCCTGCCGTGACGGGGATAATCACGATTGATGAAAATGGCGATGCGATAAAGTCCGTAGCGATTGTAAGGATCGAAGACGGGAAGTTCGTGTACGATACAACGATCAATCCATAGAGCAGGCGGGGCTTTAATCGGCCCCGCCCTCTTCTTTCTCTTTCCAATCGGCCGGAGGTGTGAACTTGGATCCTAAGACTCTCTTACAGAACTTTGTCAACGGTCTCAGCCTTGGTTCCCTCTACGCATTGATAGCCATAGGTTATACGATGGTGTACGGAATCTTGAGGCTGATCAACTTTGCTCATGGAGATATCTTCATGATGGCTGTCTACTTCGCGTTTTTCTTTGTGACCCTGGCGCAGATACCGTGGTATCTGGCCGCGGTACTCGCGATCTCTTGTGCGGCACTTCTTGGATTCACGGTTGACAGGATCGCCTACAAGCCGATAAGGAATGCACCGAGAATATCTGCGCTAATAACTGCAATCGGGGTCTCTTTCTTCCTCGAAAGCCTTGCCGTCGTCATCTTTTCGGGTATTCCCAGATCCTTCAGAACCATCTTCCCTCAGTCTTTGAACGAGATGATAATAATCGGTGGCCAGATCGAGATGAAGTACGGCAGAGAAGTGATAGTTGGAGGAATAAGATTCCCCGTCATCTCCCTCATAACGCTAATCGTTGCTGCAATAGCACTGGTCTTTCTTTGGTGGTTCATCTTCAAGACGAAAGTTGGGATGGCGATGAGAGCCGTTTCTCTAGATATCCAGACAACGTCGTTAATGGGCGTGAATGTTGATAAAGTGATTGGAATGACGTTTGCTCTAGGTTCGGCGCTTGCGGGAATTGGTGGCATACTCTGGGCGATCAGGTATCCACAGGTGTGGCCTTACATGGGATTCATACCTGGAATGAAGGCGTTTGTCGCCGCCGTTTTTGGCGGGATAGGGTCGGTACCGGGAGCGGTGCTCGGTGGGCTGATACTTGGAATAACCGAAGTAATGATGGTCGGGATAATGCCTGGAGCAGCAGGTTACCGGGACGCATTCGCTTTCATTATTCTGATTGTTATCCTTTCTGTGAAGCCTTCAGGGCTCATGGGTAAACCGGAAATAGTGAAGGTGTGACTGGTATGTCGAAAAAGACCAAGACTCTACTCACGCTGTCTGCCCTGCCGGTGATAGCGCTTCTCTTGTTTCTCTCGCAGGAACTGCTGAACAGCTACTATTCGAGAATAATAACTCTAATCGGAATATATGGAATAATGGCGGTAAGCCTCACACTTGTCAATGGCATTTCTGGTGTCTTCTCCCTTGGGCATGCCGGCTTCATTGCACTTGGTGCATACACTTCCGCCCTTTTGACTCTCTCTCCCCAGCAGAAGGAGATGACTTTTCTAATCGAGAAGCTGATCTGGCCCCTAAATTCGATCCAGATCCCATTTTTCTGGGCGACGATAATTGCGGGTTTGGTTGCTGCATTGTTCGCCTTCTTCATCGGATGGCCATCTCTTAGGCTCACCGGTGACTACTTTGCTATTGCAACTCTCGGTTTCTCCGAGATAATAAGAATCTTCGCTCTCAATCTCAATTCGATCACTAACGGGGCACTCGGTTTGAAGGCACTTCCCGATTACTCAAATGTTTGGTGGGCATGGGGTTGGCTACTCGTGACAGTCGCATGTGTGATGAGTCTTTCTTACAGCTCCTTTGGAAGGGCCTTGAGAGCTATTAGAGAAGATAGAGTAGCGGCTCAGGCTATGGGTATCAACGTCTTTAAACATCAACTGATGGCATTTGTAGTAGGAGGTTTCTTTGCGGGTATCTCAGGCTCTCTGTACGGGCACTGGCTAAGCACAATAGATCCCAGAACAAACACTTTTGGCATCCTTCTCACATTCAATGTGCTGATAATGATCGTGCTTGGAGGTCTGGGGAGCATAACAGGAGCGATTATAGGGGGTGCGCTATTCGCATTCTTGAGCGAATGGCTGCGATTCCTAGAAGGTCCCATGAATCTATTTGGCTTCAAAATCGTGGGGATGAGCGGGATGAGAATGCTTGTTTTCTCCGGCCTCTTTGTAATAATAATGATCTTCTGGCCCAGAGGAATAATGGGAAGGAGCGAGTTCTCCTGGGAGGGGCTCGTCTCGCTCTTCAGGAGAGGAGAAAAGAAATGAGCCTTTTGACTCTAGATAATATTACGATGAAGTTTGGAGGACTCACAGCCATAGGAGAGGTAAGTCTTGAGGTAAAGGAAAGAGAGATATTCGGGCTTATCGGACCTAACGGAGCCGGTAAGACAACAGTATTCAACATGATTACCGGCCATTACAGGCCAACAGAGGGGCGAGTTCTATTCAAGGATAAAGAGATAACGGGACTGCCGCCGGACAGAATTACCAGAAATGGAATTGCCAGGACTTTTCAGAATATAAGATTGTTCAAGGATCTCACAGTTCTCGAGAATGTTATGGTGTCTCAACATCATACTATTGCCAGCAATGGAGAGGCTATGAGCTGGTTCTTCAAGAGCGTTTCAAGAATCGGCTATTCGCAAAAGGAAAGTGAAATGAGATCTAAGGCGGTGGAGCTCTTGAGCGTTTTTGATCTTGACGGACATGCAGACGAGAAATCCAGCTCTCTTCCTTATGGTTCACAAAGACTTCTTGAGATTGCAAGAGCCATGGCTACGGGTGCAACTCTACTCCTTCTAGACGAACCGGCCGCCGGAATGAATCCCTCGGAGACAATTGGCCTGGTGAATACCATAAGGAGAATCCGGGACGACTTTGGCTTAACCGTATTGCTCATAGAGCATGACATGAAGCTTGTGATGGGTCTATGTGAGAGAATCATGGTTCTAGACCATGGGAGGACGATTAGTGAAGGAAATCCCGCCTTTGTTCAGAAGGATGTGAAGGTTATCGAAGCCTATCTGGGAAGGGAGTGGGTTACCCTTGGGAAGTGAAATCCTCACTGTAGAAGAACTTCAGGTTTCCTATGGAGTTATTAAAGCCGTTAAGGGTATTACCCTCTCCATAGAAGAAGGCAGTATTGTGACGATAATCGGTTCAAACGGAGCCGGCAAGAGCACAACGCTTGGAGCTATCAGCGGCTTGATAAGACCATCCGGAGGATCCGTATCGTTCAGAGGGAATAGCATAAACCGACTTGGTGCCGCTAGAACAGCAAGAAGAGGAATATCTCTCGTGCCTGAAGGAAGAAGAATATTTTCGAATCTTACGGTTAGGGAAAACCTTCTAATGGGTGCATACAACAGAAAAGACAAATCGGAAATCGAAGCGAACTTCGATACGGTTTTATCCCTCTTCCCGGTACTGAGAGAGAGACTTAAGCAACTGGGCGGGACGCTCTCGGGTGGAGAACAACAGATGCTGGCGATAGGCCGCAGTCTTATGGCAAACCCAGATCTGATTATGATGGATGAACCTTCACTTGGTCTGGCGCCGATTGTCGTGGAAGAGGTTTTTCAAGCGATTCATGAATTGAATTCGAAAGGCGTGACGATTCTACTCGTAGAACAAAACGCAGCAAAGGCGTTGGAGATATCTGAATACGCTTATGTACTGGAAACCGGCAAAATAACCCTGGAGGGGCCTGCAAAGGAGCTCCTTGAGAGTGAAGAAGTTCGAAAAGTTTACCTGGGTATTTGAGAAATGACCCTCAGGTCTCTTCTTGTATGGCCTTTTTCTTTTTTCTTATGTGCGCCCTCAGCCCCGGTTCTTCTCCCCGCAAAATCCTTTGGATATTCTCGAGATTTCTAGCTATCATAATCACTGCAATGGGTATCAGCAGAAGAGATATTCCCCATCTGTACCCGAAGATTCTGAAAAGGAAGATCATTACTGAAGAGACGGCGATAACACCCGGAGCTGCGTAGTCCGTAATCGCGATAAAAGCGAGAAGTATGACCATACAGATCAGCGCGACCTGGTAATCAAGACCTACGAGGCCACCGGCCAATGTGGCAGTTCCCTTACCACCCCTGAACTTCAGAAAGATGGGATACATGTGGCCGATTGTCGCGAAACTTGCCGCAATGAAGAGCATCTGATATGTCCAATGAGCTGAGAGCCCTTTGATTATAAGAATCGTGCCCATTCCCTTCATGAAGTCAATTGCCCCTGTTAGTATGCCAATCTTCCAGCCTTTAACGGCCACCATATTTGAGGCGCCCATGTTTCCTGTGCCCTGCTTTCTTATATCAAACCCATAGAGAATCTTCCCAAAAAGAAACGCTGTTGGAATAGATCCTACTAGATAAGCGAAGATGGCGGAGTAAACAACTTCCATGTCAATCACGCTACTTCTTTCGTGGGAACCAGGGAATGAAGGCGTTGGTCTCTTTCAAGTACTCTTTGAAAGCAGGGTAATCTCTGTACTTCCTCTCCAGATAAGGTACCCCCGAGACGAATCTCAACAGTATGGTTATGGTTATCGGACTTATGATAGCCCAAAGTCCGCCATCGATAGAAAGGGCAATCACGAAAATGCCCCACCACTGCACGGCTTCTCCGAAATAGTTTGGATGCCGAGAGTACCTCCACAGTCCTCCAGTCATAACCTCTCCCGGCTTCTTGGTTTTCACAAAAGCCTTTAGCTGAGCATCGGCGATCGATTCGACAGCAAACCCGGAGGCCCATATCAAAATGCCGAGTATATCGGCAAGCCCAAATTCCCGGCCTGAATGGCTATTTATCAACATGACGGAGTACGATATTATTAACATGAAAAACCCCTGGAGCATGTAAATCTGAAGGAAGGATCTTACAAGTACCTTGTCTCCCCATTTCTCCCTCATCTGTAAGTAGCGAAAATCCTCTCCCCGTCCCCAATTCCTTCTGAATATGTGGGTACTCAGCCTCGTTCCCCAGAATGTGATCAGCGTGGTTGTGATTATCTGCCTGGCGTTGAACTCACCATACACGAAGAGCGTGAAAAAGGCCACCACAACGAACCCGGCACCCCAGCCGATGTCTACGACAGAGTTATCCTTCTTCGCTGTCCCGATTACGAAGAATGCAGACATGTAGGCGACTACGACTAAAGCATTGAAAAGGATCACATATGCCATCATTGCACCTCACTTGATTCTTACATCGGGGGCCCATGTGTCGCTCTTGCAAAGAACTGAAACGCTTATAGCTCCAACTCCCGCGCTGATGCCGACAACGGGAGAGACCTCCATTATGTATTCAGGCTTCCTGCCGAGCAGTTTGGTCAGACTGTCTTCATAAGCCTTTGCCGTTTTATGAGCGTGGGCATGGGTTATATTGTATGAGACAACGTTGCACTTGCTGTTCAGCTCCTCGACGAATCCAAGTATCTTCTTCATATTGCCCAACTTGCTGAAGGCCTTTCCATAAAGCTTTGAATTGCCTTCTCTGTCAACTGAGACTATTGGCTTCAAATTCATCACCTTTCCCACAAGTCCAAGAACGGGGCTTACCCTCCCGCCTTTCACCATGTATTTGAGAGTATTGACGCTTACGAAGATCCTTGTGTTTTTTGTCAGGGACTCGATCGTCTCGACGATATCATCGTGGACACTCCCTTCTTCGATCATCCGGGCGGCCTTCAGTGCGAGCAGGCCGATCGATCCGGAAACATGGCGGGAGTTGATAACACTGATCTTCTTCTTTAGTTTTTCGGCGGCTTTGGTGCTTGCGTTCCACGTGCCACTGAGTTTGTCTGAGACATGAATGGCGATTATTGAGTCATAGTGAGTTCCTAGAAAGTGGTAAAGATTCTGGAGAGTGTTCATACCAGGTTGTGCTGAAACGGGGTATTCATCTGCGGAATCGAGCAAAGAATAGAACTGATCGGCCTTCATGGTTATCTTGTCCAGATACTGGCTTTGACCAAAGTTCAGATAAAGAGGAACCATCTGAATCTGGTAGTAGTCTATCACTTCCTTCGGCAAATCGCATACCGAATCAACTACGAGAGCGATTGGGTATTTCCGTTTCTGGCTAACTCTATACTGCATCTCCATGTCGTCAACCTTCTGCTGAGTCACATTTCCAAAATCCTTCAGTTTAAAAAACAACTCTGCCGGTTCATTTGTGTGAACGTGAATTCTTGCTTTGCTCTCGGTGCCGGCAACAAGAGCGGAGTCTCCAGATTCGCTAATGATTGACTTAATTCCTTCGATATTTAGTTTAGTACCTTCAATTATCGCTTCAGTACAGAATCTATTCTCAATGTTCCCTTCGTCGATGTGAACGTGACTTCTTAGCTCAACATCAGGGATTATCTCATCTTCGAGATTCACACCCTTGCCGCTTAGAAAGGTTTTGATCCCTTCGATGAAGGCAACAAAGCCCTTTGCGCCGGCATCGACTACGCCGGCCTTTTTCAGTATGGAGAGTTTCTCAGGGGTTTCTTCGAGCGACTTCTGAGCGACTGCGTGCGACTGAGTTATCACTTCAAGCAGCGATTTGTCGGAACCGTCAATAGTACTGAGAGCATCGGCCCAGTCTTTCATAACGGTCAGCATAGTTCCTTCAACTGGAGTAACCATTGCGTTATAAGCGTAGGATATTGCTTCTTGAGCCGCTCGTGCGAAAGTCTGCCTGTCTATGCTTTCACGATTTCCTATTGCAGTACTGAGCCCATGCATGTACTGGGCAAAAATCGCTCCTGAATTTCCCCTCGCACCCATTAAAGCAGCATCAGCGATTGATCTGGTCGTCTTGCCTATCGATTTGGAGACAGAGGTGAGCTCAAGTATATACTTCATCGTTGAGGCGAGATTAGTTCCGGTGTCACCGTCTGCGACCGGGAAGACGTTTATCTTGTTCAGATAGTTTTGCTCCTTGATAACAGCCGTAGCACCCGAAGAGAAGGCACTGAAGAACATGGTTCCGTCAAGTAGATTCATTGATCTGGAGTCCATCATTTCCTCCCGTTGTTTAGTTTGATTATTGATATGTTAGCACAAGGATGAATGATTAGTCAGATGATCATAAGGGAGAGCGACAAAAAAATCGCCCGCTAAAAGCGGGCGATCCGGTTCCTATATGGACAATCGATTACTTCGCAATTCTAACTTTTGCTGCCTGAGGACCCTTTGGACCGTCTTCAACATCGAATTCGACTCTCTGTCCTTCGTCAAGGGTCTTGAAACCGTCCATCTCAATAGCTGAAAAGTGAACGAAAACATCCCCACCGTCATCCTTAGTAATGAATCCATAACCTTTTGTTCCGTTGAACCACTTTACTGTTCCTGTCATACCTAAATGTTCCTCCTTAAAACTACCTTGCACCACTTGCAAAGCGATAGTGTCCTTTGGACAGATTGATTATAACACAGACTTTCGAATAAAATGCAAGTTGACCGCAAGATTAATTTGACTATTTCTAATATTCAGGCATTTTGTCTTTGAAACAATCACCAAAACAAAATCCGTAAAATCTTTTACATGCCATTGATAGCCGTCTCCAGCGATTTAATTAGTTCCAAGAAAAGTCTTTCGAATTTCTCGCAGCTGGTTCTTTCCGGATCGCGATTTCCATACTTGACAGGAACATATATCGCTGTCAGTTTGGTCAACAGACTTTTTGTTATGCCCTTTGTTTGCCAGACCAGTTCATACGGAGTCAGCTGACGATAATCGCTAAAGTACATTTCTCTGAGCCATTGATAAGCTGATATTATGAACTCCTTCCCTTCTTCATATGCGGGGAGTTCGGTTACAATGCGATGCACTTCCTCCTCGATTGGTTCTTCTGCCTCAGGCGTCGAAGGATTCATCTGGCGTCTTCTAGTGATAAAGAATACCATGTAGGCAAGAGCCGCCGAGAGAAGGGCTATACCGGTGAGGGTGGCAACTCTTAGGATCAAGTAGAACGACAGCCCGGCACTGGCAGTCTCTACAGACGGAGGCTCGCCTTCCTCCTGCCGAGCAACTTCCCCTCCAGAGGAAGGCATAGAAGTTGAAAGATCGCTGGAGATACCGCCTGTTCCAAATACGATATCTTCTGAAAGAGGTAACGATCTTAGATACATGAAACCCCCGACAAGAACTACAACTACAGATACCAATATCATAAGAGGCGGAACAAGTCGTACCCACCCTTTGAATTCTCTCAGAGCCTTCCTTGCCACTGAAATCACGAGAATCAGGATGATTGTGTAGAACCCAAAGAGAAAGATAGAATCTATGAAGCCGACTTCGGGGACCTCTTCTGGAATAGCGATTTCAAAACCGCCGTCGGCTCTCTGTGCCATTGAAGATTCTGCTTCTTCAGAGAAGAATGAAGGTTGCTCCTCGTCTCTCGAAGAATCTATCTCGCTTTCTGAGACCTCAGAGACAGCGGCTCTGTTTGCTGAAGGAATCAACCCTCCTCTGTAATCGCCCAGAAGGGCTATGGTCAGCAGAGGAAGAAGGACCGCTAGAGTAAGGAAGACTCTTGGTGCCTTCGGTATTAGAAGCAGTCTTACGAATATCAATATCAGAGTGACATAGGCTCCAGTGTGGTGTAGAACGGGACTAACCGAAAGAGAAACTCCCACAATGAAGACTCCTGCAACTGAGATGTATTCGTTTCTGTCCATCGAGAGAACGATTCCTGCCATAGCTCCCAGTGCGGAAACCGACAGAGCTAAACCGCTTCTCAAAACTCCAAACAACAGAATAGTTGTTGTGAATAGCAGGATTGGAAGAAGCAAGTAGACGCTGCACCCCGTCTTTGTTCGTCCGAGGTAAAAGAGAAAGGCTACAAGTCCAGCAAGACAGACGGCAAAAACGGCTCCTCCAGCGAAGAACAACTGCACGAAGCAGATCAAAAAGACTGTAGCGGCCCCCGTCAGCGAGGTTCTATCGATTCTCAAGATCGATCAGCACCTCCTGGATCGACTGATTGTCCCCTACGACACGTACGATTATCTGTTCCTGTTCAAGAAGGGCGGCACGCCTTCTGAGCTCTTCGATAGTTCTGGGAAGCATTTGGTAAGAGATAGTACGTTTGGTCCACGGTTCTCTGGGATTGAACGGAACAATAATAACAACTACACGGCTAGAGTGTGACCTTGCTTTAAGCAGATGCGGCAGGATCTCCTCTCCGAGATAAAGCGAGACTATTACGACCGTAGTTGAGGGATCGAAGCGTTCAAGATCTCCTTCCAAAACATCTGGAAGCTGGGGGCCCTGATCACTGCCTTTACTTTCGGAGAGCGCTTCGGCAAAGTCTGTCCAGTCTCGGCCCGAATCGGTCAGCCTAAGTATCTTCTCACCGACAACTACGAGTCCTATACTTCCTCCAGTTTCATATGAGAACCTGACAAGACCAAGAGCAAGCTGGACTGCGATCTCTTCATAGTCGATTCTGATTTTCTCCCACACATCGCGGGCGAATATCTCCTTTGAAAGGTTGAGGTCGAGGTAGAGCAGGGTTTTGCTAACGGCGGTGTAGCCAAACTCCTTGCTCATGAGTTTTCCGAGCCTGGCAGATGCGTTCCAGTGGATCCTGTTAAGAGGCTCTCTTTCATACTCCTTAATACCCTTGAAATCGACCGGGTCCTCCATCAACTGGAAATCGCTCCGCTTACCTGGAAGGAGTTCTCTGAGTCTCAGGGGAAAGGAATCGAGATTCAGGACTCTTGGAAGCACAAGAACGGATTCGACTGCCGAATATGTTGCAGTGTGCGAGAAAAACCTAAGCGGATCTCTTGAAATGAGAACTACACGCGATATATCTTTCTTACCTCGCTTCCTGAAAGTCAGCCTAGTTTCTACTACAGAAGTATTGTCCGAAGAAAGGATTACTGAACTCTCCTCGGATCCAAGGTATTCTCTCTCCGCTCTTATGACAGGAAATATAGTACAGTTAAGAGATACCAGAGAGCCACCTTCGATTGTGTATTCAACAGTGAGAGATTCACCGGAGAAAAGCCTTTCTCTATCCGGGGAACGACTGATAACTAGCTTTCTTATAGTCGCTCTTGTGATGCAGTAATAGAGCCATACAATTGCCGAGAGAGTGAGGAATGTTGCCGAATACGCGTTGAAGAACAATATCGACCAGCAAATGGAAACTGCCGTCATTATTATTAGCGGTTTTCCTTTTGAGTTTATCTCCTCGAGTTCAAGCCTCTTCATAGTCTATAGGGATCGGTACAGACTCGACGATGTCAAGAACGATTTCTCTGCTGGATCTCCTCATGAGACGGGCTTCTGGCTTGATCATAATTCTGTGAGAGAGAATATCTGGAGCCACTTCCTTTACATCGTCGGGAATGACGTAATCCCTGCCTCTCAGTCCGGCTAGAGCCCTGGCGGTTTCCATCAAAGCGATTGAACCTCTTGGGCTAGAGCCTAGCTGAACATCTTTGTGTCTTCTTGTTGCATTGACAATGGAGACAATATACCCGAGAAGGGAGTCCTCAATTGCGACCTCTTTGACCAGGCGAAGGACTTCGTTCAGCTCCTCGCAATTGGAAACAGATCCTAACGAAGCTATCGGATGCTCCCGAAAGATTCCCTTAAGCAGACTCTTCTCGCTTTCCTCGCCTGGGTAGCCCATTGTCAAAGATATGGCAAATCTATCCAGTTGAGCTTCGGGAAGAGGGAAAGTCCCTTCAAATTCGACGGGATTTTGAGTCGCAATAACGAAGAAGGGATGCTCCATATTGAAGGTCTTGCCGTCTACTGTGACTTGTCTCTCTGCCATAGCTTCGAGTAGGGCAGATTGCGTTCTCGGAGTTGTTCTGTTCACTTCGTCGATGAGAAGAATCTGGGTGAAAACCGGCCCCCTTCTGAATGTGAACTCATTGGTCTTGAGGTTAAGAATACTGATGCCCGTAACGTCTCCTGGGAGAAGGTCGGGAGTACACTGCAGTCTGTTGAAATCGAGTCCCAGGGAAATGGCCAGACTTCTGGCCAACATCGTCTTCCCAACTCCGGGTACATCGTTTATCAAGACGTGGCCGCCGCTTAGAAGGACTGCGAGAACTCTCTCGATAATAGGTTCTTTGCCTACTATCACTTTCGATATGTTATTGGTGAGCTTGCTTCCGAAATCTGCAATGGAAATCATAAACCACCTCTTCAAATTCCATGACCTGTAGAGTCTAGCACAGGTTAACGCAAACCATCAAAGATATGTGACTCCCAAAGAAAAAGCGCATCTCTCTGAAAAGGAGATGCGCCACTTCTGTAAAGCTCAAAGAATCTTCAGAGTATCCACACTAGAGACCGAAACGAATCTCGTTCCACAGAGTGTTGTAAAGTCTAAGGTCCGGCCCGAGATCTTTGATCAATTCGGTGTTTTCCATTTCTTCAAAGGTGTAGACGGGCTCTTCCTCCATAAGCTCTCTAGCAGGCACGTTTGGAGAGGGAAGAAGTAGATAGTCTGAGATCATAGCCGCTATCTCGGGTCTCAGAATGAAGTCTATGAACAGATGAGCGTTCTCAACGTTATTCGAGCCTTTTAGAATAACGAAACTGTCGATCCACATCGTACTGCCCTCAAAGGGAATGAAGAAATCGATGTCCTTAAGCTCTTCTTCGGTTGCCTCATAGAAGATGTTTTCTCCGTATCCGTGGACTACCCAGAACTCGCCGGAGATTATTCCTTTGGCAAAGAGCTCGTTATCAAACTTGGCGATATTTCTCTTCCAGTTCAGGATTAGGTTCTTTGCTTCCTGAAGCTCACTGACATCGGTCGTGTTGACCGAGTATCCGAGATACTTCAAGGCGGCCCCAAAGACCTCTCTCATGTCGTCGAGCATTGTCATCTTTCCCTGAAGTTGAGGCAGTTCGAAGATCTTCCACGACCTCGGATAACTCTTGATGTACTTCGTATTGACAGCAATTCCCGTTGTTCCTACCATATAGGGGATGCTGAAGTTGTTGTTGGGGTCGTAATACATCTTTTCTATGACATTGGGATCAATATTGGCAAGATTGGGGACCAGCGACTTGTCTATCGTGAGCAGCATCTCTTCCTTGATCATTATGCTTGTGTAATCGGCCGAAGGCATAGCAAGATCGTAGCCGCGGGCACCTGCTTTGAGCTTTGCAAACATCGTCTCATTTGAATCGTAAGTGTCATAAGTCACTCTAATGCCGTACTCCTGAGAGAAAACCTCGATAACCTCATCTGGTATGTAATCCGACCAGCCGTAGATGATCAGATTTCCCTGACCTAGCATCAGCGCGGCAACCAGAAGCACAACAGCTGTAATGGTAAATCTCTTAATCAATAATCCCACCTCCTAGAAGATTAGCTTTCTGAATCTGCTTCCAAAGAAGGAAATAAACATAGTACCAACCAGAAGCAGTGTGGAAAGCGCGTTTATTACCGGGGAGACCCCGAACTTAATCATTGAATAGATCTTTAAAGGCAGTGTTGTAGATCCCGGGCCGGCGACGAAGAATGTTATTACGAAGTCGTCTATTGACAGAGTGAGACTGAGCAGGAAACCGGCGATGATTCCGGGCATGATAATTGGAACGATCACTTTTCTGAAGACCTCATGGGTTTTGGCTCCAAGATCTCTTGCAGCTTCAACCACAGAATAGTCGAAGTCTTCAAGTCTGGTCATAACCGTTACGGTAACGTAAGAGACACAGAAAGTAACGTGTGCCACGAAGATCGTAAAAAGGCCAAGAGGAACGCCGACGGCGACGAAGAAGATCAGCATCGAGACTCCCATCAAAATGTCCGGGATTATCAGAGGCGTGTACACAAGAATGCCCAGATAACCTTTCAGCCTTGACTGATACCAGTAGAGAGCCATAGCTGAGAACGTTCCTATCGCTGTGGCGGCCAGAGAAGAGGTCAATGCGATTATTACTGTATTGAGAAATGCCCTCCAGACATCGGCCTGTCTGAACAACTCGGAATACCACTTCAGGGTGAAGCCCGTCCAAGTAACTCCCTGTCTTGCGCTGTTGAAAGAGAGTACAATAAGTGCCACGATCGGCAAATAGAGAAAGACGAAGGCCAGCGTTGTGATCGTCATGGAGAATCTGCGTCTTCCAATAACCTTCTTTGTCTCCATCAGGTCTCTTCCTCTCTCATATAGTTTTCGCGGATCGTAAGCCGCCTCTTATTCTGTACCTTGTTTATTCTCATGTAGACCAGCAGGCCCAACGTAGATATCAGCAGGAAGATCATTGAGATCGCCGAGGAAGACGGCCAGTCTCTTGCCACAGTAAGCTGTCTTGCAATAAGGTTTCCGAGCATAGCTCCATCCGTTCCGCCGACCAGATCGGGAATCGCGTATGAGCCGAGAGCGGGAATGAAAACTAGAATGATTCCCGCAATAATGCCTCCTCTAATGGAAGGAATAAGAACCTTGAAGATGGCCTCGGTTCTCTTCGCTCCTAGATCCATTGCAGCCTCAATAAGCCGGAAGTCGAACTTCTCTATTGCACTATAAAGAGGAAGAATCATATAGGGGAGATACATATACACTATGACAAGGATCACCGCCCCTGTTGTATACATTAGAGTAAGAGGCTCTTCAAGACCGAGCAGCTGCAGAAAAGAGTTAATAACCCCGTTTCTGCCCAGAATGACCATCCAGCCGAATATCCTTACGAGGAAGTTGGTCCAGAAAGGAACGATAACAAGAGTGAGGTAGAGGTTGCTCCTCTTCGATGTCGCTATGAAGTAGGCAGTGGGCAAACCGATTCCCAGGCAAATCACGGTGGCAACCAGAGAAATCCAAACAGTCTTCCAAAGTATCTGCCAGTACCCCGCGTTACCCAGCATCCGAGTGTAGCTTTCCAAAGTGAATGGAAGCTCCACTCCACCATATATTCCCGACGTCAGGAAACTGTACAGTATGATGATGAAATATGGTATCAGAAAGAAAACCGTCAACCAGAGAACTCCAGGCATCGAAACGAGGAATCCGGCCAGATTCCGATTACTCTTCAACTGGAACACCGCCCGTTTCCCTAAGAACATAGCTATCATCTGCGAACCACCAGACAAAGACATCATCTTTCCAGGAGATGATAACTTCGTCTAGCAGATATCTAACATGCTGCTTGAACGCTTTCATATAGTATTCGCCGATAGCTACGGTGTACTTCGTCTGGTTTCCAAGATAAATGGTCTCGTCGACCACTCCCTTCAAGACGTTGAGCTTGGCGCCTTCGGGGACAACGGGTTTGTCCTTTGTAATCTTCACCTTCTCGGGCCTCAATGAGACCTGTATTTCCTGCCCCTCTCTTACTTCCATATCCTTGTAGAACCAGACTTTTCCGAATCTCTCGGTAACCAGCAGGAAGTATTCGGATTCTACTTTCTCGACGTTCCCGGTGAAGAAATTCGTCTCTCCAATGAAATTAGCAACAAAAGCATTCACCGGGCTCTCGTAGACCTCGAAGGGAGTCCCCAGCTGAATAATTTCTCCATCGTTCATCACGGCCACATGGTCGGAAATCGACATGGCTTCGCTCTGATCATGAGTCACATATATGAAGGTGATCCCCACTTCATCATGTATCGTGTCAAGCTCAACGAGCATGTGCTGTCTAAGCTTTGCGTCCAGTGCGGCGAGAGGTTCATCAAGCAGCAACACGGCAGGGTTTCCCACAAGGGCTCTTGCGATCGCCACGCGTTGTTTCTGACCTCCGGAGAGCTGTGAGGGCATCTTTTCAACGTGTCCGTTGAGGCGGGTAAGATCTATCATTTCCTTAACCTTGCGCCGGATTTCATTCTCGGGTTCCTTCCTGAGTCTCAGGCTGAAGGCTATGTTCTCAAAAACACTCAAATGAGGAAAGAGTGCGTAATTTTGAAAGACGGTATTTACTTCTCGTTCGTTGGGAGGAGTTCCAATTATGTTCTTGCCATTGAGAGTTATATTGCCAGAGGTAGGGTCCTCAAACCCGGCTATCATTCTTAGAATAGTTGTCTTTCCGCAACCGGAGGGCCCAAGAAGAGAGAAGAACTCACCCTGTTCTATCTTAAGAGAAACGTTGTCCACAGCTGTAAAGGAGTTATCGAAGACCTTCGTCACGTTCGATAGGACAACGGAGTATTCTTTCAACTATTCTCACCTCCAGTCATCTTTGAAGCAAGTAACAGTATACCCTACAAAGCTCCGGAATTGTGTTAATTCAAGTTGACTTAAGGAGTACAAAGACAACTACACTTGCCGTTATTGATAGCAAAGTGGCAACGGCAATTCTCCTCACAATTCTTGGATACTCTACCTTGAAGTATTCGCTCGTCAATACTAGGCAGAGATGGACTGGTGAAACAAGAACTCCCACAACTGCAAAAGTGTAGGCGAGAATCGTTGTAGAGAGTGTACCATAACCGTTGCCCATACTTAGAATCAGTGGAAGACTGAGTCCGACGCCGGCCTGAGTTACCCCAGTCATGAATCCCATGAGAAAGGGCAGAAGTACTACGAGAGTCAGCGGTGCAATCGACCAGGCCGTAAGTTCCGAACCCATAGATTGTGGAATCCCGACGGTCTCAACGAGGTTCTTGTAGAAGAATACTGTTAGAAGAAGAATGAAAGTCTTGTATTTCAAAGAAGAAACGAGAACCTTCTTCTTGTTTTTGTTTATAAGCATATATACTATCGAGGTTCCCAGAACTGCCAGCCACCCTGGCTGATTGAGAATTACAAGCACGATCACGGCGATAATCGGCCACGCGCTGATAATAAGCTCTCTCATCGCGAAATGGCTGTAACGGATTCTAATAGGTTTGCGAATCATAAGTAGATAGCCCGCAACAAGCGCAACGGCCCCAATGGGCATTAGCCATATTACCAGTGTGTTCAAACTGATTCTAGATATCCCCGAGGCAATTACGAGGGCTGGATAGAGCGGCCAGAAAAACTCCATCGCGTGTCTGAACCAGTAATTGAACACTAGTCCGTCTTCATTGGAAATCGTGGGATCGGCCCTTGCCAGATCTTTCACCATTGGAGCAGAAAACATCGCCCCTCCAGGCATTGGAAGAAGACCGATTATTGCCGGCATAAGGGCTATCGAGACTCTCGGCTCGGGGAAAAGCCTTTCAACGGCTTTCACAAACCTTGAAGAGTTGCCACTCTTGTCCATTGTTTCTCCCATGAGATAAATCGAGAAGACTGTAATGATAACCTTCCAGAATTCCCAGTCTGTAATCTCTTCAACAAACGCGCTAAGATAGTTTGTCGGGGAGATCATTAACACAATACCAAGACCAATGACCGAGATCAAAAGCGACAAGGAAATGTCTTTGAGGATCTTTAGAGATACAATTAAGACAACGATAGCTACTGCAACTGCTAGAGTGTTCATTGATTCCTCCCAAGGGTACAGGTTAGCTTATCGAATTATTATATAATTTTGTTGAGGTAGAAGTAAATGGAGAATGTGGTTTTTGCAAGACGTTATTCCGATCGTCCTGAAATAATAGAGAGATCCGATAGCGATAAAGGCTCGAGAATAATTCTGAAGTCCAACTATCCGAGTGGCTTTTCAGAGAACGGAGATCTTCCTCTATACCTTTACAAAGGAGGAAGAAAGGGGACTGTTCTCTTCTTTCATGGAAGGGGGGAAAAGAACCTCGATTACCTGAGGTGGTTTCCCGAAAACCTTGCGAAGACGGGTTACGCCGGTGCTATGATGATACTTCCCTATCATTTCGAAAGAACCCCCATAGGCTACAGATCGGGAGAGCTGTTTCTCGATCCTAGAACAGATGTTCTTAGGGAGCGTTTTGAAAACGCGGTTGTTGACGGTCTTACATGTTTGAATTACCTCAAATGGGAGTGCCCTCCACCTTACTTTCTGATGGGATACAGCTTCGGAGGGTTTATATCTGTCATAACGGCGGCACTCGACAGGTCGATCTGCGCACTCTCGCTCGTCGTCACGGGCGGGAATTTCTACCACATAACCTGGAAGAGCTTCGTGACAGGTGTGATGAGAGTCAAATACGAAGAGGACGGGTCCTGCAACAAGGAGAAATGCAAGAAACTGCATGGTGAAGATTATGAGAGATACATCCGTTCCTTGGAGGGCCCTGAGCTGGAAATCGGCAGTGCTCCAATATCTTGCTTTGAGTACGACCCACTGACATTCGCGAAGTTTGTCAAGTGTCCGACTCTCATAAACGGTGCCCTCTTCGACATTTTCGTCCCCAGACGCTCCACAAAGGAACTCTCAGAGAGGATACCAAATTCGACACTCCGATGGATGCCTACAGGCCATTTGACCTCAATACTCCTCAAGAAGACGATTCTGAAAAGATCAATAGATTTCTTCGAAGGAAAATGTAAAGAAAAGAATGTTCTATGAAAACCGGGGCGGGGGGGTAGCGGATTAGGGGGTTGGAAAGAGCAAAGTGAAACTGGTTCTCCGTTGAACAGTTCACCGTTCTCCGAGGAAAATTCTTCGTTCCAGAGCGAGGATCTGTTCTTCGTTCTTGGTTTAGATCAAAAACCACGAACACGAGATTCTGAATGGAGTTCATAATGACGGATTCTTTCGCTCAGCGACCAGAGGATTTTTTCTCTTAAGCGCACAGCGGTTCTTATGCTTGCAACTTGGAACATGCAACTCGCAACTGCTCTTTCGAACAAACAGCTGTTCTCCCAAGAAAGGCTTCTAGCGATCTAACCAGACCCCGGACCCGGTTCATACCCGCGAAGAAGGCATTGCGACCTGGGACGTTCTTGCCCGGCCTTGCGTCCGCCGATGTTCTTCGGCGCCTGCCTTTAGTCTGATCTTTTATTTTTCGCACCTAGATCTTGCAACGTGGAACTGGCAACTTGCAACTGGTCTCGGCCGCGAAGCGAAACTGGCGAAGGCGTAGCCTTCACAGGCGCGATGATTTTAGCCTTTTGACTGGACTCTGTAAGCAGACTCCTCCTCATCACACGTAATCAAAACCGTAGTCTGGAAGAGTTATAGGAAGACCCTTGAACTTGCTGCAGCATAGAATCTCCTGATTAAGTTCGGCCAAAGAGAGTCTTTCAGCACTCTCCAGAAATCTGTCGTAATCCTCCGAAAGCATTACCTCGGTGAAATAGCTTTCCATCTGATCGAAGAAGTGGCGTTTCGAAATGACCTTTGCCGTTCCCGGAAACTCGCATGGCAGGCTTTCTTCGCTTCTGAATAGTCTGTCGGCGATTATAGTGCACTCTTCAAGTCCTTCTTTTTCTATGAAGCTTTTTGTCAAGGATATTACGTCCTTGCTGCTGCCTCCATATTCCACAACGTGATTCCCCGTTTCCTTTTCCACAACGGTGATGTACGCTCTGTCGTTGATATAGGTCTTTGTCTTTCTGGCCACTGCGTATCCTGTCGAGAAGATCTTCTCAAAATCCGAAAAGCTCCTGATGTATCTGACGGGTTTCAGTCGGTACAGGTCAAGAATCCTTCCGATGTCGGTACGCTTTGCTTCCCTCATCGCGGTTGCTCTACCATGTTTCACTACAATCTTTTTGAGACCGGGGGGTTTGACCGCTCCAAAACGCTGATACATCCCTCTTCCTCCGGATATGATGAGCAGTGATAGTCCCAGATCTATAGCCAATTCCTCTGCCTTGGCAAGAGTCACGGCGCCGTAATTCTTTCCGCGGTAGTCTGGGTGAGTGCATACCGAACCAACGAGTCCAACTTTCATTCTGTGACCGAATAGAGATATTTCTCTGGGAAGGAGCCCGATCATCGCTACAGGTCTTCCAGCCTCTTTGACAACGGTTATGTTCTTAACGTTTTCCTCGGAGAAAAGCACAGGAAAGATCTTGCCCATTTCAGTATTGAAGACCAGAGATGCTAGCTCAATAGCTCCTTCGAGATCTCCGATCTCAGCTCGGACGGGGCTGCTCAAGAGAACACCTCCCAACATCATCTTAATCAGCTATATAATTGATAATCTCATAAACACGAGTTAGCTGCAAGATTATGATTAAATAGAGTTTGATAATTAAATCGAAAGGGTGATTTCGTTGTCCGAGACAGTGCACAGAATAATGCTTGATGACAAAGAATTGATAGTTATCGGTACCGCCCACGTATCAAAGAACAGCGCCGAAGAAGTGAAGACGATCATTGAGGAAGAGAAACCCGATTCCGTTGCTATAGAGTTGTGTAATTCCCGTTATCAATCGATGCAGGATCAGGATAGATGGAAGAAGACCGATATCGCAAAGGTTGTTAAGGAGAAGAAATCCTTTCTTCTTCTGGCAAATCTCATACTCTCTTCCTATCAGAAGAGAATGGCGAAGCAGATAGGAATTCAAGCTGGACAGGAGATGCTGCAGGCTATTGAGTCGGCAAAAGAGATAGGAGCGCAGCTTGTTCTCGCGGATAGAGATATTCAGGTTACTTTCGCAAGAATATGGGGAAATCTCGGCTTCTGGGGAAAGACGAAACTCTTCTTCACTCTCGTTCTGTCAATTTTCAGCGATGAGAAGATAACCGAAGAAGATCTTGAAAAGATGAAGTCGGGTGATATGCTTACATCGGCTCTTAGTGAACTTTCAAAGTCTTTTCCGCAGCTGAAGGAGACTCTTATTGACGAGAGGGACAAGTTTCTTGCCCAGAAGATCAAGACGGCTCCAGGAAAGAAAGTAGTCGCAGTCGTTGGTGCCGGACATGTCCCGGGTTTGAAAGAGGCTATAAAAGAGGATCAGGACCTTGCGGCACTCAGCAAGATCCCTCCGAAGAAGAAGACCGGTAAGATTATCGGCTGGACCATATCAATAGTCATTATTGCTCTCATGGTATCTACTATTATCGTGAACAGGGATGCCGGATTAGACCAGATACTGGCCTGGATCCTCTGGAACGGATCGCTTTCTGCTCTGGGGACTATTGCAGCTCTTGGCCACCCTCTCTCTATATTGACTGCTTTCTTCATCGCTCCGGTGAGTTCCTTGAACCCTATTCTCGCTGCCGGGTGGTTTGCCGGTCTTGTGGAGGCGCTGGTGAGAAAGCCAAAGGTCTTCGACTTTGAAAACTTGAACGAAGATGTAAGTTCATTCAAAGGGTTCTGGAAAAACAGAGTTACGAAGATCCTTCTGGTTGTAGTATTCGCGAACGTTGGAAGCAGTGTGGGGACTTTTATCGGGGGAGCCGAGGTCATTAGGATCTTTGTTAAGTCTTTCTTCGGATAAGAGGATGCCTGCGTTCTTGAATGCTTTCATTGTAGAACAAAGAGACTGACGATATTGCTGAGAGTGTACCCAAGGTTGGTTTCTAGGAGCACATAGGTTCCTGAAGGAAGGAATTTCAAACAGCCGGCTACTTCTGATCGGGAGAAGATTTGCCGATTGGGCCCTTGCAGCCTACTTTATTCTTGATGAAGATGGTTTCACAGTTGCGTAGAATGTCCTTGGCACGGTGAGCTTATCGAAGGAAAAGGGATACGTCGATAGAGAGAAGTAACAGACATCGGTTTATCCGGCAAATTCTCAGTAACTAAGGCTAGTTTGTTCCGTAATGCATCATAATTAAATCTACTCAAGAGAGAAGAGCTTCGTCTTTTGAGTCCAAATGTAATATAATAGTATCGTAAGACATTTGCTTTTTTATGAAGCGTTGATTACTTCAGTATCGATCATCGATTACACTGTTTTTTTTGCTCTTTGATAATCTCTCTCGTTTCTTGTCATTACCTAGTTGAAACAGCTTTATCCCAGTCAAAACTGTGTCTCTTACGAACTAGCAACTACAAAAGGAGGCGAAAAAAGTGAAGAGAAGACTAACAACTTCTGTGTTAGTGATGTTGTTGCTGCTCGGCGGGCTTGCGCTTGCAGTGCAGAAGGGGCCCTATCCTGATCTTGTCTATTTCAACGTTAGGATGTCCGAAGATATCGCTCTGAAAGATACTGCGGAAGGGATGACCGATATCTTCATGTGGGGTCTATCTGGTCCTCAGATCTTCGGACTCGATCAGGCCACCAGAGACAAGCTTGATTTGTATGCCGTTCCATCCGGTTCGTGGTCGCTACTGATGAACCCGATTCCCAACGAAGCGCCCTATGTAGTAGAAGTTGGGGGCAAGGAGTACTTCAATGCCTTTGCTATCAGGGATATCAGGTTTGCGATTAACGACTTGATTAACAGACAGTACCTAGTCGATGAGATTCTTGGAGGTGCAGGCACTCCGGCCTTCACTATGGCTACAACGGGACAGCCTGGAACGTACCGTTATAACCTTCTCGCAACGAAGTTTGGCTTTACAGCAGAGGGTAACGAGGCAAGAGCTTTGGAAGTAATAGAAAGCTCTATGCAAGCTGCGGCTAATCTTCCGGAAAATGTCGGAAGGCTTGTGAAGAGAGCCGATGGCTTCTGGTACTTTGACAATGAGCCCGTTACGATCAAAATCGCCATTAGAGTGGACGACCCTCAAGGCCGCCTAAAGGAAGGAGATTACATCGCCGATCAGCTGGAAAAGGCAGGACTGAAGGCTGAAAGGCTTTACTGGGACAGGATCAAATGCAGCAGCGTTGTTTACGGTGGAGATCCGGCGGAATTCACCTGGCAGATGTACACAGAAGGCTGGGGAGCAGGAGCAACAAGAGCCTTCTGGGAGCATATCGTCGCCCAGATGTACGCCCCGTGGTACGGGTACATGCCAGGTGGAATGACGGAAGGCTTCTGGAACTATCAACAGGATGAGATTGATGAGGTTACACTGAATGCCTATACCGGAAACTTCCTGACCGAGGAGGAGTACTGGGAACTGGCGCTGAGAGGTCTTGAGCTGGGTCTTGAGGAAGCAGTCAGGATATATGTTGTAAATCAGTTGGATTTCTTCGTTGCCAACTCGGCGAGACTGAAGCAGAGATTCGCTTATGGGCTTGGGGACGGTCTCAACACCTGGTCGATAAGAACTGCCGTTACAGATGACCGAACGCTATTCATAACGCAGTTCTCGGCTATGGGGTCGCTCTTCATGGATGCCTGGGACCCGATAGGGACGGACGGTTTTGACAGCGTATACTCGAATTACATAGCCGGAAACCTTTATGATTCGGCGATGTTCGAAAGTCCGGCATCAGCTATCCCCACACCTTTAAGAGCGGTACCGGTTGAAGTTGAAACCAGGGCAAGGCGTAACGAAGAGGGAGATGTAGTAGGCGACTTTGATGTTCCCACAAATGCGATAAATTACTGCCCGTTCAACGAAGCCTGGCTGGAGGTTGGAGAAGGGAAAAAATCGATGTCTATGGCTACGTATGAGTTCAGATTCGGCAACTTACATCATGGACAACCAATTTCGATAGTTGATTTTCTGTACGCTCAGGGCTTCCAGATGGAATGGGCCAACAAAGAGGGCGATGATGACCTCCAGTACGAGCGGGCGTATTCCTCGTCGCTCAAGAGTTCGTTGGATACTATAATAGGCTGGGTATTGAACGAGGATGATACCATAACGGTGTATTTCGACTACAACTTCCCCGCGAGCAAGGAAAGAGTTGCTAGTTGGGGAGCGCCGGGTATAAGTGTCTCTGCATCGGGCCATGCGGTCGGTTGTGCATGGGAAATCGCAGAAGCAATGTCGTTGCTTGTAACTGAAGGCAGCAAGTCCGGCACTTCTTACTCAATAACTATGGATCCTGCCTTCACCGAAGTCGATGCTATTGCTCCTGCGTGTGTGAAAGACATCAGAGCTAAACTTGTCGAGATGAAGGAAAGGAAACACATTCCAAACTACATCAAGGAGTTTGTGGATGAGCAGTATGTTCTTGAGAGATACGATGCGGCGATCAAATTCATAGACAACTACGGTCATGCTTACATCAGCAACGGTCCGTTCTATCTCTCAAAGTTCGATTCAACATCTAACTTCATGGAACTAAGAGCTTTCAGAGATCCAAGCTATCCATTTGAAGACACCTACTGGATAGAGGAACTGAAGGTGCTAAGACTGGAGATTGACAGTATCGAAACCCCCGCCTTCATAGGGAAGGGTAGCGATCTTCCAGTAACGGTCCACGTCGCGGAAGTCACGTACCCGATTGACGAGGCGATTCCTGCGACAGTCGGAGAAGTAACGGTTTCTTTGATTTTCGGTCAGGAAAGCGTCGAGTTCAAGGCTGTTATGGTCCAGCATGGCGTCTTCGAGTGCACGATACCGGCAAGTGTGTTTGAGAAACTCGAGTCTGGATCATACGTTATCATGGCCATTGCCGAGCTTGAAGGAGCTATCCCAGCTTCGGCTTCCACTTCGGTGGTCCTCTTCTGATAGCTTTCTGAAGAGCTATTTGAAGAGTAGTTCGCATTTTGGAGAGGTAGTGTTT
>JACDJA010000747.1_pt1 | contig 33765 bp, 37 predicted proteins | sample 7449241 | NCBI WGS metagenome assembly JACDJA01 (sample SAMN14253289, study PRJNA609438) | sludge metagenome | isolation source: initial anaerobic sludge | collected 2018-12-20 | reverse complement strand
AAAATCTGCACTCAGTGATGTGGGCATCAAGGTTGATCTCCTTGTCTTAGGAGCAGATACGCTAGAGGTTGGTTAAAAAATATATGACAGAGTTACGATTATCTATGTCAATGAAGAGATATCAAAAGTCAAAGTAGTGTATGAACAGAGCAAAACAGTCGAAGAGGTATTGACAGTTAGCCCGGAGTCAACCTCCATTGACATCTTCTATAAGAAAGAGTTTGAAAATATAGGAGATATATTTTATAAAAAGAGTGACTAAGAGAGTCTCCCCTTAAATTCTTCATAGCCGAACTCTTTTATTATTTCTATCGTTCCGTCCTCTCTTTTGATTGCTATAGCGGGGAGGTTGATTCCGTTAAAAGTTGTTGCTTTGACCATGGTGTAGTGCATCTGATCTTTGAAGATAATTGTATCACCGATGCGTAGTTTTTCATCAAAACTATAATCCCCCATGATGTCCCCCGCAAGACAGGTATTTCCTGCGAGTCTGTAGGTGTATTGTTTCTTGTTTGCTTCGCTTGCATTTTGAACTTCTGCACGGTAGGGCATGATGATGGTATCAGGCATATGCGCTTCAGCAGAGCTATCAACGATTGCGATATCGATCCCGTTATGGACGATATCTAAAATGGTTGTATGCAGATCACCGCACTGCCAAGCAACAGCCTCGCCGGGTTCCAAGTAGACCTCAATGTTATTATGTCTTTTTTTAAAATCTTTGATAAGTCTTATGAGTTTTTCTACATCATAGCCGACTCTTGTTATGTGGTGACCGCCACCAAAATTAACCCATTTTAGATATTGTATATAGTTACCGAATTTTGCCTCAAAATTTTCTAAAACACCCTCAAGTGCATCACAATCTTGTTCACAAAGCGCATGAAAGTGAAGTCCGTCACATACTTGGAGTATGCTTGGATCAAAATTTTCCAAAGTCGTTCCAAGGCGCGAATAAAGACCGCACGGGTTGTATATCTCTTTTGGCGCTTGAGAGTACTCGGGGTTAACTCGCAACCCCAATGAGATATCAGGATTGATCTCTTTCGCTCTTTTGTGGAATCTATGAAATTGATTGGGAGAATTAAAAACGAGATGGTGTGATATGCTTGCAATGGTGTCAATCTCACTCTCTTTAAAGGCAGGTGAGTAGGTATGCACCTCTTTTTGAAACTCTTCATGTGCCAGTTTGGCTTCATTGAGTCCGCTTGCGCAGCATCCGTCAAGTGTTTCTCTGATGATATCAAAACTCTTCCAAAGAGCAAATCCCTTGAGCGCTAAAAGTATTTTCGCACCACTCTCATCTTTGATCTGTTTGAGTGTTTGAAGGTTCTTCTTGAGTGCTTGTTTATCCAAGATCCAGCACGGGGAGGGTATGGTTGTTTCTATTATTGTTTTCATGGGAGTAATTATAACACGGTTTTTTACCAATATAACGCGCATGTTGCACTTTTAGTTTAAAACTTCTTAAAGGCTATTTACGGTAAAATCGCGTCTTAGTAAACCATTTTGGTTATTTATACATTTAAGGACAAGTATATGAAAAGAACATATCAGCCACACAATACTCCACGCAAGAGAACACACGGCTTTAGAGTAAGAATGAAGACAAAGAACGGAAGAAAGCTTATATCAGCAAGAAGAGCTAAGGGTAGAAAAAGATTAGCCGCATAAAAAACTTTGTTCGTATAAACGAACAAAAGAGTTTTGATGATATCTATAAAAACGCAACGATTGTATGGCATACTCCCTATTTTGTCATTTTTTATAAAGAAAAAAAAGGGCATAATGTAGCGTTTGTTTCCAGTAAGAAGATAGGAAATGCAATAAAACGAAACAGGGCAAAAAGACTTTTAAGGGCCCTTTTTATAGACAAGAGCGATATATTAAGCGAGGGGAGCTATATATTTGTCTCAAAAGCTAAGATATTAGATGAGGCATATACGGTACTCTCTAAAACTTTTCTTTCAGCCCTAAAAAGAGTAAACCCTCATAAACATTCTTAAAATAAAGGCGTCAATTTGGAACAGCAAGACCTTCAAAAAAGATTATTAATAGCTTTGGTTCTATCGATTTTGATATTTGTAGGATATGGCTATCTTATGCCGCAAACACCTCTCAATACCGCAGATATCAATAGTACCGCTCCACAAACACAAGCAACACCGCAAACTCCAACTAGCAGTGTGCCACAATCAACTCCTACACTAGAAGAAGATAAAGAGGTAGCACCATCTAAAAATGAGATTGCCGATAGTGAAGTTGAGCTTAAAGTACTTAACAGCAAATTTATCTGGATTGTCGATAAGTTTGCTAGAATATCTCAAGTGACACTCCTTGAAGATAAGTATAAAGAAGAGGGTGAGTATCGTAAACTTTTTGCACCCGAGGGAGCAAAGCCGCTTGAGATAAGATTTAAAGATCCTACACTTGCAAAAGAGGCATTCACTATACCTTATACTATGGATTATGATAGTAAAGAGCTAGCATTAGGCGAAGAGCCGAAAACTGTTACCTTTACGCAAAAATTATCAACACTCACCGTTACCAAAAAAGTTACATTTCATAATAATGGAAGTTATGATGTTGAAATAAAGACATCACAACCTGCTGAGTATTTTGTAACAAATGGCGCAAGACCGCAAGCTGATAAATCAAAATATATGGTAGCTAAAGGTGCGCTTATCAAAAAAGCTTCAGGCGAGACTGAGGTGATAGAAGATGGTGATGCCACGGGCGAAGAGTCATTTAAAGATGCGAAGATCATCTCCTCATTTGATAGATACTATACTACACTTTTTTATAACCTCAATACAGGCATGAATGTCTCGGTACTCAAAGAGGCGAATGGTGATCCTCTTATGTTTGTGGCACTTAAAGGTGATTACTCTTTCAATGGATATATCGGTGCAAAAGAGTATCAGGGGCTCTCTGCTATCAACCCTGAGCTTACAAGTGTGATTGAATATGGTTGGTTTACATTTCTCTCTGAGCCGTTTTTTACAGTTATTCGCTGGATACATGATCATGTAGTTGCAAACTGGGGTTGGGCTATTGTAATTTTTACAATTTTAGTAAAACTTATACTTTTCCCGCTCTCTTTTAAGGGGATGATGTCCATGCAGAAGCTAAAAGATTTAGCTCCTAAGATGAAAGACCTCAAAGAGAAGTATAAAGACGATAAACAAAAATTAAATGTAAAAATGATGGAGCTCTACCAAAAGAACGGAGCAAATCCACTCGGTGGATGCCTTCCGCTTCTTTTACAAATTCCTGTCTTTTTTGCTCTGTATAGAGTGCTTTTAAATGCTGATGAGCTTCAAGGCGCTCCTTGGATACTATGGATACAAGATCTCTCTAGAATGGATCAGTATTGGGTATTGCCGTTACTCATGGGTCTTACTATGTATCTCCAACAGCGTATCACGCCGAGCAATTTTACCGATCCTCTCCAAGAGAAGATATTTAAATTTTTCCCGCTCATTATGACGGCATTTTTTATAACATTCCAGGCAGGTCTTGTACTCTATTGGCTTACAAACAATATACTCTCAATTGCGCAACAATATTATATCAACAGAGCACATGAAAAGAAGAAGCAAACTGAGATAGCAGCACATCACCATAAAAATTGATAGCCAAGGAAGGATATATGAGAAAATTTGAAGCTAAAACTCTCCCGGAAGTTTATGAGCTGGCTTCATCAGAGATGCATTGTTCTATTTTAGAGCTTGAAATCGAGATTCTTCAAAGACCTTCAAAAGGGTTTTTGGGCGTAGGCTCCAAGAATGCTATAATTGTGGCAAAAAAAATAGTTCAAGACAAAAAAGAGGAGATCGAGGAAGAGCCTCCTCTAAGTGAAGATGTCGAAGAGATGATCAAAGAGCATGAGCATGTTTCTCGCGATCATTTAGCAAAAAAGATAGAAGATGAACTCAAAATTCTTTTTGAAAAATCATGTTTTAGTATCGATGTTGTTGAAGTAGATGTCGTCGAGCAGAATGCGTTTATCTTTATAGACGGCGAAGATGCAGCGCTGCTTATAGGTAAAGAGGGTTATAGATACAATGCGCTTTCTTATATGATTTTTAACTGGATTTATAGCAAGTATGATCTCTTTTTAAAGCTTGAGATAGCAAGCTTTCTGACATCCCAAGAACAGATGGTTGAAGGTCTTTTAGCACCGATATATAAAAAGGTAGCAGCTGAGGGCAGAGCAAGAACAAGAGTATTTGATGGTATATTGGTTCAAATCGCTTTAGAAAAATTACGAGTACAGTTTCCAAATAAATATGTAGCTGCAAAAACGAATCAAAATGGTGAAAAATATATTATTATAAACGATTTCTTGTCCAATAGCGATGAATGATACAATAGTTGCAAACGCGAGTGCTAGTGGTGTCGGTTCGATCTCCATAGTGAGACTCAGCGGACCAAAATCGCTTGAGATTGCAAAAAAAGTAACGGCTCATAATGAGCTTCAACCAAGACATGCTCATCTCTCTTTGCTTTATGATGCCAGGGGCGAGCTTATCGATGAAGCCGTTGTTATCTATTTTAAATCCCCCCATAGTTTTACAGGCGAAGACATCGTTGAGTTTCAGTGTCACGGCGGTTATATAATCTCAAGCGAAATCATCGATCTTTGTGTGCATTATGGCGCAAGATTGGCCGAGCCCGGAGAGTATAGCAAAAGAGCATTTTTAAACGGTAAGATAGATTTATCACAAGCCGAGGCGATTGCTAAAATAATCGAAGCAAAAAATCTTGATGCGGCAAAAATACTTGCCAAACAGCTCAAAGGTTCACTCTCGGATTTTGTTGAACAAAGCAGAGAGCAGCTTTTACTTATTTTGGCAAATTCTGAAGTGATGATAGACTATGCCGAAGAGGATCTTCCTGCTGATATCCAAGAGACTATCGCTCAAAAGCTAGATATCCTTGAAGATAAACTTCGCTCTATCTTGGAGAGCAGTCATAGAAGAAAAGGTCTCATAGAAGGCTTTCGGGTCGCAATTGTCGGCAAACCCAATGTCGGTAAAAGTTCACTGCTAAACCGTTTTTTAGATTATGATCGGGCGATTGTCAGTGATATAGAGGGCACCACGAGAGATACCATCGAAGAGCAGGTAAGAATCGGCTCTCATGTGATACGACTCATCGATACGGCAGGCATCAGAGAATCAAATGATGCCATAGAGCAGATCGGCGTTCAAAGATCGTTAGCCTCCATACAAGAAGCAGATATCATCATAGCGCTTTTTGACGGCAGTAGGGAGTTTGATCGGCTTGATGAGGACATTATGGCAAAACTTGCAAATCTCGATCCCTCCAAGCACCTTATAAAAGTGATCAATAAATCAGATCTCAATCAAAAGATAACACATCCATTTTTAGAAGATGGAGCGTTGAAGATTAGCATCAAAGAGAATTTTGCCAATTTGACAGAGGCACTGCAATCTTTGCTTGATTCTATAGCAAAAGATGATGAGATCATGCTAGTAACAAGCAGACAAATTGCAGCACTGAGTGATGCATTGTCACATATAGGAGAATCAAGACTCTTTCTTGCAAAATCTGAGCTTGAGTTTTTCTCTTATCACCTCAATGAAGCGCTCAAGAAGATATCCCTCATATCAAAACCGTATGACAATGAAGATATCCTAGATAAGATGTTTGGTGAATTTTGTCTTGGGAAATAGATTTCAGAGTTATTAGGGGTACCCTTTATATAATTAAACTTTGATATAATAACAGTAACAATTTCATAGAGGTTATCATTTTGAATAGAATTATCATTTTTTTAATTCCGGCTCTATTTTTTGCTTTATTTATCACCGGTTGTGATACTCTAAGAGCACCGAGTTTACCGGGTCCAAAAAGCGAAAACACATCACAGTGGCCACCACTTGAGGATATGGATGATGAAGAGATCGTTGATCTCTCCGACATTGATAATAATATCCATGAGGGTTCTGTTACCGTTGAGGATATGCAAAACGATGAAGTGTATGAGCGAATGGATTTTCCGACAGATGAGTATAAAAAATTGGCAAGAAGCGGGAGCAGTACCATAAAGGGTCGCATATTTTTAGACAATAGTGGCACGATGGTGCTCAATGCAAAAGGAACAAGACTCTATCTCAACCCGGTTACAAGCTACTCTAAAGAGTGGTATGTGCAAAGTTATGTAAAAGGCAAGATAATGACGCCAGCCGATAAAAAACTTTTCAATTATCTTAGATTTACGACATCGAATGAGAATGGGGATTTTATATTTTATGGCGTTCCTGCAGGTCATTATTATGTCATCGGAACGGTTGTTTGCGGTGATGAGTGTGGATTTGATAGTGTAAAAAATATACGCATAGCCACCGAGGTAAAAGTCGGTGCAGGTGGAAAAGCTTCTATAAATCTCTCTAAAAAACTTTAATCTTCATATCTCTCTTTGAGTGCATCATAGAGCTCATAGGGAGTGATATTTGGATGCTCTTTGAGTATCTCTTGCATCACGACATTATCCTCGACATCACCCCATAGTTTTTTATAGGTTCCATCTTTATATCCGTGGTCTTGTCTAAATTGATTGAGGATATTTTTACCGATATAAAGAGAATATAAGGAGTCTAGATTGAGTCCTGATTGCGCGAGTATCGTAAGATATTTTTCAAGGATTTCCTGCCAGCTTGCATCTATGAAAATAGTTTTGATAAAATCTTCGATATTGGCAATCTGATCAAAGTGATTATCATCAATCTCTTTCGCCTCGTCTTGTATAGTGCAGAAGTTTTGAAGTGACCTAATCTCGTCAGCGATTTCTTCTATGTCTTTATTTCTATTGATTCTCAAAACTTCACTCATCACAAAATGCCAAATATCTACAACTTCTATCTTTATATTTTCCGTATCAGCAGGGGCGCTGATGTTTTTCCAGTGTTTCCATGGGTAAGACTCGACAAGTTCGGCACATTCAAGATAGATGCATCGTCTCCAGTTGATGATCTTCCCTTGTGCGGTGACCCCTTCTTCCCACTCTTTGCCGTTCGTGGCATCATTGAGCTGTTGTTGAAGATGTAACATAGAGGCTATTTTTGACATATTTTTCCCTTTTCTTAGCTTGTAAATTGTATCTTTTTCTTACTTTTTTAGGGTTTAAGTAAGATAAAAATATTTAACTTATGTTAATGTAAAAGCTATAAAATACAACAAAAAAAAGGATTGCCTATGAAGTTGGAGAGGAGCTGGGTGACTCCCCTAGTCGGAGGTTCATTTTTGCTTATTGCTGTTACCGGTATTTTAATGTTTTTTCATCTCGATACGGGGTTAAATAAAGTTGCCCATGAGTGGTTGGGACTCTTGATGGTTGTAGCAGTTATTTTGCATATGGTACTCAATTTTAAGGGACTTAAAAAATCTTTCGATACTTTTTCAGGCAAAGTAATCAATGGGATATTCATCATACTTCTAGCGCTGAGCTTTTTGAGCTTAGGAGGGGTTAAAAAAGATAAACCATTCGTATTACCTATCAATATCATGGCAAAAACAGATGTCGCAGACCTCTCCAAGATAAGTCGCATCGGCGAAGAGGAGCTCATAGCGCGTTTACAATCATTTAGTACTACTCCTGTGAATGCCCAAACTTCCGTAAACGATATTGCCAAAGATGACCTTCATAAACAGATGGAGCTTCTCAATAAAATTCTCCAATGATTTTTTGCACTCCATTTAATTTGGAGTGCTTATTTCATCCCATATTTAGCACTTTTTCACTAAAATACACTACATTTTTACTCTCCAAAGGAATATGCGAATGTCGGCTTTAGAAAATATCGAAGAGGTACTAAAATCTCATAAACTTAGCATGGATGAATATGCTCATATCAAAGAGATTTTGAAGCGTGAGCCAAATCTTGTTGAGATTGGGATATTTTCTGCTATGTGGAGTGAGCACTGCTCTTACAAATCGAGTAAAAAATATCTCAATGGGTTCCCCGTAAGTGCTCCTTGGGTAATCCAAGGTCCGGGTGAGAATGCGGGGGTCATTGATGCAGGTGAGGGCATTGCGGCGGTATTTAAGATGGAGAGTCATAACCATCCGAGTTTCATAGAGCCGTTTCAGGGCGCAGCAACCGGAGTAGGCGGGATACTTAGGGATGTATTTACAATGGGCGCGAGACCTGTTGCCAATCTTAATTCTTTACGATTTGGTGAAGTAAAAGGCAGTAGTGAGAGTGCTAAATATCAAAGACACTTAGTGCGTGGTGTAGTGGAAGGAATCGGAAGTTACGGTAACTGTATGGGCGTTCCTACTATAGGCGGTGAGGTAAGTTTTGATGCAAGCTATAACGGTAACATTTTAGTCAATGCTTTTGCTCTTGGGCTTGTAAAAAAAGAGGATATATTTTTAGGTGTTGCTAAAGGTTTGGGCAATCCCGTCATCTATGTCGGCTCAAAAACAGGTCGAGACGGTTTGGGTGGTGCTGTTATGAGTAGCGATAGCTTCACAGAAGAGAGCAAATCATTGCGTCCTACCGTGCAAGTGGGTGACCCTTTTACGGAAAAACTACTCCTTGAAGCGTGTTTGGAACTTTTTAAGACCGATCATGTAGTCGGTATCCAAGATATGGGTGCAGCGGGACTCACAAGCTCCTCTTTTGAGATGGCAGGTAAAACAGGTGCAGGGATGATCATGCATTTAGATAAAGTTCCGGCACGAGAAGAGGGGATGACTCCATATGAGTTTATGCTCTCTGAATCCCAAGAGCGAATGCTCATCTGTGCAAAAAAAGGAAGTGAGCAAGCAATCATCGATATCTTCAATAAGTGGGATTTGGATTGTGCCGTTATAGGTGAGGTGACAGACACAGGGAGGATGGAGCTTTTTTGGCATGGTGAAAAATGTGCCGATATGCCAATCGCTCCCGTGAGCGAAGAGGCACCCGTGCTTGATCGCCCTACAAAAAGACCTGCTTATCTCGATGTGGTCAATAAAAAGAGTTTGGCTGATTTTTCAAAAGTAGCCAATCAGGAGGCGTTTGAAAAACTCCTTGCTTCTTTGGAAGTTGTTGACAAAGCGTGGGTGTATGAGCAGTATGACTCGATGGTGCAGACAAATACCATTAAGCGACCCGGGAGCTTGGATGCAAGCGTGATACGCATCAAAGAAAATGGTAAAGCACTTGCAATGAGTAGTGATTGCAATCCTAGATACTGCTACATCGACCCATTTAAAGGTGCAGCGCTTGCTGTAGTTGAGAGCGGTAGAAATGTTGCTATGAGCGGCTCACGCCCTTTGGCGATCACCGATTGCCTCAACTTCGGTAACCCTGAAAATCCTGAAGTGATGTGGCAATTTGCGCAGTGTTGCGAGGGCATCAAAGAGGCATGCAAAGAGCTAGAGACTCCTGTTGTAAGCGGTAATGTCTCACTCTACAATGAAACAAACGGAGTGAGTGTCTATCCAACGCCTGCTATCGCTATGGTCGGGCTCAACGATGATGCTAACAATGTACTTACAAGTACCTTCAAAAAAGAGGGCAATCTTTTATTGCTTATCGGTAAAACAAAAGGAGCTTTTGGCGGTTCACTCTACATCAAAGAGCTCTACGGCGAGACTTGCGGTACATTAGAGAGCATCGACTATACGGCTGAAGCGAGATTGTGGGAGTTTGTGATAAAAGCAAATAAAAAAGGGCTTCTCAAAAGTGCCAAAGATTTGAGCATGGGCGGCATCGCTATAGCGTTAGCGAAGATGGCAGCGCTTTCAAACAAAGGTGTTAAAACAGAGATAGCTTTGGATGATCCACGATGGATATTTGATGAGACGCAAAGTAGAGCTATCATCGAGGTTACGCCTGAAGATGTGCAAAAAGTTGCTGCAATGGCAAGTGACCTTGGACTGCACATAGAGTCTTTGGGCGAGGTTACCAAAGAGGGCTTTAGGCTCAATGATGTCAGCATGGAGTTATCTATTTTGCAAGACATATACTTTACAACATTCACCAAAACGATAGAACAAGATTTATAGAAAGAGGATAGATGAGAGCATTAATTAGCGTAAGCGATAAAAGCGGTGTTGAGAACTTTGCAAAAGAGTTAGTAGCACTTGGATATGAGATCATAAGCACGGGCGGAACATACAATAAACTTAAAGAGGCTGGTATAGCCGTCATCGAAGCCAATGAGGTAACGAAGTTTCCTGAGTGTTTTGAGGGACGCGTAAAAACGCTCAATCCATACATTCACGGCGGTATCTTACATAGACGCGATAAACAGTCACACTTAGATCAAGCCAAAGAGCTTGGTGTGGAGGGGATCGATCTTGTTTGTGTGAACCTCTATCCGTTTAAAGCGACGATTGAAAAAACCGATGATTTTGAAGAGATCATAGAAAATATCGATATCGGTGGACCTGCTATGGTACGCTCAGCTGCTAAAAATTTTGAAAGTGTGATTATCGTCACCGATGTGGCTGATTATGATTTGGTATTAACTAATATCAAGAACGGTACAAACACGGTTGAGTTTCGACGGGAGCTTATGATAAAAGCATATGAGCATACAGCTGCGTATGATGCTATGATTGCAAACTATATGAACAGAAGATTCAACGGCGGTATGGGCGCGAAGCAGTTTATCGTCGGCTCCAAAGTATTTGATACAAGGTACGGTGAAAATCCACATCAAAAGGGTGCGCTCTATGAGTTTGACACTCAATTTTCAGATAAATTCATCACACTCAAAGGTGAAGCAAGTTTTAACAATATGGGCGATATAAGTGGAGCAGTCAAAATCGCAGCGAGTTTTGGAAGCAGAGGTGCTGTGTGCATAGTCAAGCATGGCAATCCATGCGGTTTTGCATTGAATGAAGATTTGACAAAAGCTTATCTTGATGCACTCAAATGTGATAGCATATCGGCATTTGGTGGTGTTGTGGCAGTAAATGGTGTTGTGAGCAAAGAGTTGGCACTAAAAATGAATGAGATGTTTTTAGAAGTGGTCATCGCTGGTGATTTCGACGCTGATGCACTTGAAGTTTTTGAAACAAAAAAAAGATTAAAACTTTTTTCATACGGAAGTGATAAACTTATCCTTGCAAATGATAAAAATGACTTTAAACACATAGATGGTGGTTTTGTATATCAAGACAGCGACAAAGTAGAAGACTCAGAAGTCGCCAATGCTACAAAGCAAGGAACACTAGGGGCAAATGATAGAGAGATGAAAGATCTTGAGATCGCTTATAAAATCGCAAGTCTAACCAAATCAAACTGCGTTGTGTATGTAAAAGATGGAGCTATGGTGGCTGTAGGTATGGGTATGACTAGCAGAGTTGATGCAGCACAATGCGCTTTGAAAAAAGCTACTAGTATGGGACTTGATGTTAGTGGAGCTGCTATGGCAAGTGAAGCATTTTTTCCATTTAGAGATAGTATCGATGCAGCCGCAAGTGCTGGTGTGAAAGCTATCATCGAACCAGGCGGAAGTGTGAGAGACGATGAAGTCATCGCCGCCGCCAATGAGCATGGCATCGCACTCTACTTTACAGGCATCAGACACTTTTTGCATTAATATCCTTCGTCATCCTGAACTTGTTTCAGGATCTATATAAATATTCTATTCTCGTTATTCCTGCGAAGCCAAGAACAGGAATCCACAAGTCAATATCCTTTGTTACAATATTTCTTCTTTTATTTTCAATTTATTTTATTAAGTGATAAGTGCATATAATGGTTGTTAAATATAATAATTCAATATTTTATTATAAGTGTTGGATTATTACGGAATTTTCGTGATAAACATGCAGAATGTATGTTTAATAAGTAGTTAGACAAAAGGGATATATAAAATGAAAAAATTAAAAGGTTATAGTAGATTTGAAAAATTAGTAGCTGACTTTTCACCAGAATATCTCAAACCATTTTATGAAGCAAAATTAAAAAATGAAGAGTTATATCCATCTCAAAAAGACTTAGAATTTATTATATTTAATGGTTTTAATGAGATAACAGCTTCATTAGAAAATATTAAATTGACTTTGGCATTTATTTCACTTGTTCCTCCTAAAAGTAAGAAAATTAATAGAAGTGATTATTTAAAATATCATATACATGTATATTTACAAGAAATATACATTTTAAAAGAAAGACTAAATGAATATGCCACTAAACTACAAAGAAGATATACAAAAATCAATAAAGAAATTAATGTAAAAGAATATATTACTCCGTTGTTTCAAATTATCAAAATGATGTTTGAGGATATTACCAATGTACGAAGTACACATGTTCATGCACAGAGATTCAGTGATAATGACTTAGACTGGTTATCATCAACAACATTTCTTTCAAAATTTCATGATGAGTATGAATTACCATCAAAAAGAATATATAAAAAAGTAAGTCAAGAATGGAAAACAACTATCAAAGAAAACACTAAAGAGATTAATAAAATTATAGATATTTATTTTGATACAATATATGCTGTTGTCACAAAAAATGATAAATTGATATTGTCTAACAAAACCTTGGAAGAAAAATAAGTGACCCTAGCGGGCAACTTATTTTTCAAGTTAAACGTTAGCTCGAAAAACCACACGTGAGGAAATAATGGAAAATTATGAAAAATACGCCGAATACACGAAGGCGCAAGATTGGAAGGCACTCTGCAAGTTGAACAATGTTGAACGCACATTTAAACCTGGAATATAGGGGTCGGGTAACAATGACAACCCATCCTCTCAATAGGAATGCACGCGAGAGTTTATAAAACTTTTTATATAATGGTTGTTAGTTAAAATAAAGGGGAAACAGATGGAAAATAAATTGGTAACAGAAAATTCAAAATCTGCATTTGTGACAGTATTAGCTTGGATAGGAATCGTATTTTCAGGAATTGGAACTTTTATTGCTATCATACAAAATATCATGTTCAGGTTTCTGATGCCAAAACTGCCGATCGAACAACTTTTGAATGAACATAACAGTTCTGTACAAATTCCTGAAATAACTCGATTTATGTTCCGGCACCTTGATTTATTGTTATTAGTAGCATTGTTAATCTCACTGTTTGTCTTAATCACATCAATCGGTCTTCTCAAGCGAAAAAACTGGGCAAGAATTGTATTTATTACCATGTTGGCTATTGGTATTGTTTGGAATCTGCTCAGTCTTGTTCTTCAGCAGATATCGATGCAGCAGCTACCTTTGCCCTTAGATGCTCCCGTAGAGCTTCAACCACAAATGGAGACTATGATGGGAGTGATGTCAATCGTTTCTATAATTTTTGGATTGGCATTTACCGCACTTTACGGCTGGATTATATGGAAGCTACGTTCTCCAAAAATTATCAATGAGTTTAAAAGCGTTGAGCATCTCAATATCTAAAAAACTGTTAGCACTCCATAAGCCAAAGGGTTATGTTGTCACACGATCGGACGAACTTGGGCGAAAAACAGTTTATAATCTTTTGCCTGATTGGGTTTTTGATGAGGGATGGATGCCCATCGGACGCCTTGATCTTGAATCCAAAGGACTTTTGCTGTTCACAACGGATGGCAAAATAGGTGATGCATTGACAAAGCCCGGCAATTGCACCAAGGTATATGAGATATGGGTCAGGGGTCATGTGAGCGATGAGCATATCGCAACAGCTCTACAAGGAGTGCAGAGCTCACATGGTCTGCTCAAAGCTCTTAATGTCGAGAAGATAAGTATCGGTGGTGCAAAAACAAAACTTAGAGTTGTAATCGACGAGGGAAAAAATAGGCATATCCGCAGGCTTTTTGGGGCGATGAGTGACCCAAAATTTGGAACACCCTTAAAAGTCTTGGAGTTGAAGCGAGTGAGTATCGGTAGTTTTACACTTGATATCCAAAGCGGTAAATGGCGTTACCTCTCAACACAAGAAGAGAAAATGCTCATGAAAAATATTTAAACTCTAGAGTCAACCGATAAAATAATCTTTTTAATTTTCCCTGCATGCAACAAACACTAATCCTACTATATGTTGAAATAAGTATAATTTTCTAAATTTACCTAGAAGGATACCCATGCGATACCTCTTTTTCACACTTATCTTCTTGTCGGCCGTTTTAGCAAATGAAATTCGACTCAGACCGACAGAGTGGGCACAGCCTATCATCGGATCATCATTAGACAATTTTTATAAAGTCAGCGAAGGTGTTTACAGATCCGAACAGCCCGATAGTGAAGATTTTGATGATATCGTTAGTGTCGGTATCGGCGAGGTGTTGAACTTACGAGAGTATCATTCCGATAGTGATGAAGCAGACACACACAAAGTGACGCTCCATAGAATCGAAGTAGATACGGGCGAGATGAGTGAGGCGCAACTGAAAGAGGCACTAAAGATCATCATCAATCGAAAATCTCCGATCCTGATACATTGCTGGCATGGCTCAGACCGTACCGGGGCTGTGATCGCCTCGTATCGTGTGGTTGTAGAGGGATGGAGCAAAGAAAGAGCTATCGATGAGCTTCAAAACGGTAATTTCGGCTATCATGCCGCTATCTATCCAAATATTGTCAAATTAATCGAGGGTTTAGATGTCAAGAAGATGAGAGAAAGCTTGGGCTTGGTTGGCGATAATAAAGAGTTAAGCCGATAAAAATGACAAAACAAATCATTGAAACCTATACACAAAATAATGAAATACAAACGGTGACTTGTGTGGATCAAAAAGGCAAGTTAGAGTGCAAAACAGAGATAGAAAAAGAATTTGATAGATAAAAATAAAAAAATTTATAAATTTACCGTTTTTGTGACGCAATCTGTGACGCTCGTGTGATAATATTGTAAATACTAGAAATCAAAACAAGAGGCTCAAATGGAGAATTATGTAATGAATGCAGATCCTCAGAAAAACGGTGATTATGAAATACATAGTAGAACTAAAGGCTGTGCGCACATGCCCTACATTCAAAATCAAATAGAATTAGGATACCATGCATCATGTCACGAGGCGGTCGCAAAGGCTCAAAAAGAATGGCCTTATAAAAGAATCAATGGTTGTTTTTATTGTTGTCCTCTTTGTCACACAAGTTAAATTAACAACGCAGGGTCAAATAAGGATGCTGATTTTTGCACTTATACGGCTGCATTTACGGCAGACACTTACTACGGTAGAAAAACCCTGTTGCAAACATAAAGAGAGGAAGAGAGATAAAGGTTTTGTGGGTTTATAACAATCGTGTTAATCAATGGCAGGATGCAATCGTAGATACAAGCATTATAGATTTGCTTGCATAGTAAAACATAGCAAATCAATCTTACTATACTAAAATGCTGGGTTCTGTATTCTCTTGTCTCTTTTTCCCATCATCTTAGTTGAAATGCAAACAAGAGCTTTGATCTCTAAAATTATCCAATGATTTTAGATAAAAAGGTTAAATATTCCATCTTTAAAAGAAAAAATAATTGAGTTGAGTAAAATTAAATTATTGTATTATCGCCCACAATGATGAGATTATAGAAACAAAAAAATATAACATTACAATTATTATGATAACAATATTCAAACAGAAAAAGTTTTAAATAGTATTATTTTCTTGCTATAATATTTATGTTCTAATATCTTCAAGCTAGTTTTGGACTTATTGACTTGAAGGTGATACAAGCTCCAGTCCAATTGTAACTTTATAAAAAGGAGACAATCATGGCAAAAGAACATGACAATTATCTTCAACTCAGTTTAACTGGAATTAAGATTAAATCGTTCGATGTGACAGAATATTCGATATCAGACGGTCAGCCTTATGACGGTGTAACGGTGTCAGGGGATGATAAGCTTAATGTAAAGGCAGGAAGACATGGCTCCGACAAGGTCGCTAAATGGTTCAAGCAAATTGCAGACACAGGCGTTGTCGCTGCCTGTGACACAGATGATAGTTACCCCAATAAGCTCAATTTCGCTATCTATGGCACGCTTACATTCGAATCTGCCGAAAAAACTTGGGTTGTCAAAAATGTGCTTTTCGCACAAGGGCACAACGCACGAAGCAGAAACAACTGGTGGGTGGGTGGTCCAAAAATGGAAGGTGGATCAGTCAAGCCTTTCGTCGGAGCTGTAGTCTCATCTGCGTCCGTAGATGGGTTACCTCTTGCTAAAGTTGGATTCATCGCACCGCCAGCGTGTGTGAGTCACTTTGATTTGGTAACAGTAGCATTGTAAATAGCTAACCATTGGTTGCAGTGGATTACATACTCTGTCTTCCTGCAACCACTGAACTTTTTGTTAGTCTTCACTAAAGTTCGAAAATATATATGTATAAATCAAAAATTTAAAAAAAGAAAAATACTAATCCTACTGTATGTTGAAATAAGTATAATTTTTTATCAATAGTTTACTTGTAAATTTTATACTTTAAAGGATACCGATGCGATACCTCTTTTTACTCCTTGTTCCATTTTTTCTTTGGGCTTTTGAACTCCCTGATCTTGCTTATCCGGATGCTTCGCCTAACTCCAAGCTTAAGCATGAGCGCTATGATAGACTAGAGTATTATGTTAAAGGTGAGGGGTATAAAAAAGTTTACGGAGAGACAACTTCTCAGGACTTTAAACATCCTGATTCTATCGGCGATGATTATGAGCAGAAAACAAAAGCTTTCTTTGCTAAGCAACTTGGCATTGATGTTTCGCTTTTTGAGGACCGTTTTGCCCATTTTGAAAAAGACGGTGAATCGTACTATCTCCAAGTTGCATCTTACAACAGAAGCTACAGTTATGTGCTTTTACGCGTAACACCTTGCCCCGATGTCGTTACCTTGCCGATTAAGGGAGACTACGATGTGACACCATCTAAAACATTGAGCTTTCCAAAACACCAACTACTTCCAAATGTTAAGGGTTTTGTCATCTCAAGCGCTAAATATTTTACTTTTGATGAAGCTACCTTTTATTATGACAAGGGTGGTCACAAACATGAGGGGCAGTATTGGCTCATCAATTATGAGAAAACCGCCGAGGATAGTGATAGTTATCGCTACATTGTTGCCAATGATTATAAAAAGAAGATATTAACCCTTGGAGGTACGATTTTAAAAGATGAAGATAATAGTTTTACTTTTAGATTGGGTGATTCTATCGCAAAATTTGCAGGCTACAACAGCACCTTTTCACTTCAAATCATCCAAGAAGAGCCATTTAAGCAGTCCTTGGTGCTTACTCCGGATGCCATCAAGGTGGAGCTAGATAAATCCGGCAAGGTGACGCTTGATGGGATCTATTTTGATTTTGATAAAGCTACACTCAAGAGCAAATCACAAAAAGCAATCCTCTCTACTGTGGCGCTTCTAGAGCGTTATCCAGACCTTGTACTCTCTATCCATGGGCATACCGACAATAAGGGGAGTGATACTTACAATGCCAAACTTTCTAGCGATCGTGCGGCAGCTGTGATGCGTGCCATTATCGCACAAGGTATTGATGCTTCACGCTTGAGCTCAAAAGGGCATGGCGAAGAGGATCCTATAGCTACTAATGATACCGAAGAAGGGCGTGCACAAAACCGCCGTGTAGAGTTGCATAAAGAGAGTGGTGGAAGTAAAAAATCTGTTATTACTATCGACTTTATCAAGCCGATCGAAGGCTCAGTTATTACAGGTAATCGCACCTATCAAAACGATGCACTTGGCATCCAATACACCAAGCCGTATTCTGAGGACAAGGGGTATGTGGAGTATAAGGGTACACACAAATACATTAGCTATGAGATTATGAAAGACGGTAAACGCGATACGAGCTTTTCTCGTAATGCAATCATAAAGAATTATGCCAATATTTTAGAGCTCTATAATGCCAAGATAGTAGGAGAGTATAGCGATACGCTTAATTTTGAGATTGCCGATCGTGGAGACGGTAAAAAGGTATATGGGCGTATTGAGGGATATGATGGCAGCTATAGCATCCGATTTTTGATTGCAGAGTAATTTCATTGTAAATGGGAGGCATATGGAGCTATGAAAACCAGTGAAGAAAAGGTATGAAGAGTTTCTAAAAACTATTATAACTTTATAGAACTTTATATATAATACACATCAAATAAAGAGCTGTGTATGCTACTAATTTCAAAATATAAGGATTTTTATGTTTTACAGATTTTTCGTTTTTCTAATGTTTACTTTCTTTATGGTAGGTTGCTCTGAAGGTGATAATGCTGCTAAAGGTTTTTGGATATCTACCAAAGGAGATTCTATCATTGAGTTTATGCCATCAAAGGCTGTATTGACCCTTTCTAGCGAAAGCCATAAAAAATTTACAATGGATTGTGAATCTATCGACTCATCAAGCTATCGTCTCAAAAGTAAAGATTCAGAGACTTCTTTGGTTTTTTCTATAGACAAAGCCTCAGCAACATTAAAAGTCGATAATTCCGCGGATAGTACATCCGAGAGCGCATATCTTAAAGCACCTTCCGTTGCAGCCGCCGATATCGTTGGAAAATGGTATGAAAAAAAACAAGAAGGAGATGAGGAAAACATATACATCATTACTCAAAGGCAAAATTCATATGACTACGAAACGATTACTCTAAATCACAAGGAAAAAACTTTCAAAAGAGAGATAGAAAAAGATATACAGTTTCATATAGAAAATGGATTTATATTTATTGATCTAGAATCAGATGAAAAGTCTGAAGCGGATGATAATTATGTATATTATCTAACTTCTTTCACAAAAAATACTATGAATTTCATTGATTCTGAAGGATATAAATGGAGTGAGCAAAGATTGGAAAATCCTAACGATGTAGCTATCCCCGAAGGGTACGCGCTTGACAAATAGTTTGACAAATAGTGAGACCCAAGATAAAAAATGGGGTTTTTGGGGAACCTTGTTTTGGGGTTTTCTTATTGTTATTCTTTATACGATAGTTCAAGTTGTTGTATTTCTCGTGTATTCCCAAGTAGTTCTTGGTGACATAACAGAAGAGCTTATGAGAAAAATCGAATACAACGGTACAGCTCTATCTTTGGCAACTTTTGCAACAACGATTCTTTGTGGTCTTGCTGTTTTAGGGGTGATAAAACTCAAGAAACATTCAAATCTCAAAGAGTATTTAGCAATCAATAGAATCAGTTTCTCTGATATGAAATATTGGATATTTATAGTTATCGTATTGATTATAGCGATGGATACTTTGACCTATGCATTGGGTAAGCCGATAGTTGTTGAATTTATGACGACTATCTATAATTCCACAAGTCATCATTGGTTGCTGTTTTTAGCACTCATAGTTGCTGCGCCTATTTTTGAGGAGCTGTTTTTTAGAGGGTTTTTACTCTCAGGGTTGTCTGCAACTTTTCTTAGACCAACAGGCGCTACGATAGTAACTTCACTCGTTTGGGCAGCGATACATGTTCAATATGACCTCTATGGTATGCTCTGGGTTTTTTTCATGGGTATAGTTTTGGCTACGGCTAGGCTAAAAACAAATTCCATATTCACAACAATCATAATGCATGCGATTATGAATCTTATCTCTACAATCGAAACAATCATATATGTTTCGTAGTGTATTGTCTCTCTAGCTCCATACGAGTTTATAGAATTTCATATATTATGTCTTGATAAATACAATCGAGAATGAGGAGGGATTATCTAAAAAGAATAGAAACAAATAGTTTAGAGAAGTATTAACACAATTATCTATATATTGGATTATGAAGAAAATGTTATAATATTCATAATATATGTTTGCAATCAATACACAATAAAAGGACTTGGCTTTATATGTATAAACTGAGCATAATCATTCCCCATTTTAACTCTTCTCAAATGCTAAAAACTTTGCTCGGTTCGATTCCTAAAAATAAAGAGATAGAGATCATCATCGTTGATGATAAGAGCGAAACCGTACACATTGAAACTATCAACAAGATTTTAGATGCTAGAGAAGATATGCATACCAAATTTTTTATAAACAACACCTCGATAAAAAGTGCCGGTACTTGTAGAAATATTGGCATAGAAAAAGCAAGTGGGAAATGGCTCTTTTTTGCAGACGCAGATGATTACTTTACCGATAGTTTTTATGAAAAGGTTCAACCGTATTTTGAAAGTATGAATGAGGTTGTTTTTTTATACCTGATAGCGTATATATAGATAGCAAAAAGCAAGCAGATAGACATATTACATATGAAAAGATGATTAATAATTATCTAATGGACAAAAGCCTTAAAAATGAATTGTATATAAGATATAAAATGCATTCACCTTGGCTTAAAATGGTTCAATCTAAATTTCTCAAGACTTATGATATCAAGTTTGATGAGGTTGTTGCCTCAACGGATGTTATGTTTTCAACAAAAATGGGTCACTATATGAAACATTTTGACATCTCGGAAGATATCATCTACATCATAACGAGAAGCGTGGGGAGTTTAACCGTAAATTACTCTAAAGAGGTTATAGAGAGTAGGGCAGAAGTACATATCTCTTGGTATCTATTTTTAAAAGAAAGATTATCTAAAGATGAGCTTGAGCTGCTCGATATTGAAGGGTTACATCTGTTGTCAAACTCTTTATATAGTTCAGTATCTGTGTTTTTTGGTACATTTCTTTTATTGTATAGAAACAAAGTGCCTATTTTTTCTCAAAACTCGCGTAGATTTAGCTATGTATTACCTAGGCTATATAGGCGATTTGTGGCTAAAGACTTTGAAAAGAAATATAGGAGATGTAACTAAAAAAAAAGGGGGGGGGTAAAATGCAAAAAGTACTTTATATTATCGGTACTTACTATCAGCTTTCAGAATCATACATTCATGTGGAGATGAATATTCTTATTGAAAAAGGTTTTGATGTAAAAATCATTGCTTTGCGTAAGCCGGATTGCCCGGCAAAGAATCACTTGCCGTATCAGATTATATCCGATGAAAAAGAGATTATCGAGTATGCAAAAGAGTATCAGCCTGACATTATCCATACGCATTGGATTTTTTATCAATTACCTTTGATTTACAGGGTTGCAAAAGCTTTAGATGTGGGTTTTACGATTCGCTCACACTCTTTTGATGTTTTATGGAAAAATAATTCATTAAAACAAAAATTAAGACGATTGAAAAGAAATGTTAATTTTAAAAAGATCATCAATGATCCTTTGTGTAAGGGCGTTTTGACATTTCCTTTTGCAAAAGAGATACTGGTAAAGTCGGGCATTAAAGCAGAGAAGGTAATCGAGTCTTTTCCTGTTGTTGATTTTGAAAAGTTTCATGATGAGAGTGATAATGGAACGGATATTTTAAATATGGGTGCAGCAATCAAAAAAAAGGGATTTGAGAATTTTATGAATTTGGCTAAAAAACTACCCGATTTAAAATTTAAATTATATGCAATAGGTTATAACAAAAAAGAGTATGAGGAGCTTAACAAAAAGCTAGGAATGCCTATATCTATAGAAGATACCGTGGAGCTTGATGAAATGCCGACTGTTTATAAAAAATCCGCATGGCTTGTCTATACGGCTTCCGATAAAAATATACAAGTCGGATGGCCGTTATGTGCACTCGAAGCTATGGCGGCAGGTACAGGTGTGTGTTTGCCAAATATCAGACCTGATATGAAAGATTATGTAGGTGATGCGGGTATTATTTACTCAGATATTGAGGAGCTTAAAGATATCATCACAAAACCGGTGCCAGAGCAGATGCGACAAAAAGGATTTGAGCGAGCGAAACAATATGACATCAGAAATCAGATACACCTATTGACTGATCTTTGGAGGTAAGTATAAAAATATTTAGATGATTATAAAACAAAGGAACCCGAGCATAATGATAAATGAATGTCTTATGGGGTATCATATGTTTTATCAAAATAATAATTAACTTTTATAAATTGTTGAGGGATTAAGTCGGGGGGCTTAAAATGGGGAAAAATGTATTATTGTTAATATCTATGCTTTTGACGATGGGCGGAGTATATTATCTGTTCAGCAATAAAGGGTATATCCCAAAATCGGGAGATATCATCTTTCAATCCTCACCACATAGTGATCTTGTTGATGCCATAGAAGGAGCTACAGAATCTAAATACTCTCATGTAGGTATCTTAGTACAAAAAGAGAACCGGTGGTTTGTAAGGGAAGCTCTTGGGGGTGGTGTTCTTGATACACCCCTTGAGGAATTTATTGATCGAGGACGCAATAAAAGCATTGCCGTTTATAGACTTAAAAAGAAGTATAGACATTATTTGCCGTCATTTGTTAAAAAAAGCGCACTGTATGTCGGTAAACCTTATGATGAATATTATCGTTTGGATGATACTTGTGTTTATTGCTCAGAGCTTGTTTACAAGGCATTCAAAGACGCTTCGGGTATCGCATTGGGTAAATTGCAGAAATTTGGTGATCTAAAATGGGGACATTATGCGCCTATTATTGCAAAAATTAAGGGTGCCGTTATTCCAAAAGATCGTCTTGTGATTACGCCTGTTGCTATCTCTAAAGCCAAAGAGGTAGAAAGAGTCTACTCTTCGTATCAAGATTAAAATTAAAGTATTTTATATCGGAGGTTTTTGATCTGCTCTTTTGAATATTCCAGCGATTGAAGTCTTTTATAGTTATCTTTTACTTTGTAGCCGTATTTTGTTTTTGTACCTTCTATATAAAAGAGATAACCCCTTTTAAAATAATAAGTAGCCTTACCGTCGTGATACTCTTTTTTTACGAAGATATAAGGAGGCTCATCTTTAAAGGATATACCTTTGCTGTCTAGAAGTATTCCTGATAAGCCCATTTGTTCATCGGGTCTCATGATAGTTGGAGGTATATATTTTGTTGATGAAGATTTTTCCGCTTGCATAATAATAGTTGTTTCTAAGGGCTTTGAAAAGAGAAGAAAATATCCTCTAAGATAGACTCCATTTAATAAAAAGTAATAGAGTAAAAATGTAAATATAAAGGGTAAAAATATTATAACTATACCTAGGAAAAATTGTGCAATCCTGACAAATATATTTGAATCCTCTTCAGTAAATACCTCTTTCAAAAATTTTTTAAATGCTTCAAAAGGTCTATCTTTTTTTGAAAAAAATCGAACAGACAAAATGAGTGCTACGCCTTGAACAATCCAAGCTATATTGATGCCGATATTGACAAGAGCATCCTCGTATCCACTTACAAGCAAAAAGGTATCGGTCTTGTAGAGAAAATAATGGATAATAAAAGAACCAATTATGATAAAAAGCAAGAAAATCCCACTCAAAAAAATAAAATCTTTAACTTTTAATAATATATTTTTTATGTCATTGCCTTAATTTTCTTCAGCAGAGAAATTTTTGATATTATAATGAGATTAGTTTTATTTTACGATTTTTTATATAAAACAGATAAATAAAAAGGGAAAGTAGTGCTCAATAGGCTGAAACAAATAATCATTCGGGAGCGATTTAAAAAAAGATTTAAGAAGAAATTGGGTTATTCGTTAGATATTAAGAGTCCTAAGACTTATTGTGAAAAGATACAGTGGCTAAAGTTTAACCATAATGCTATGGATAAAAATATAATAAAGCGTGCCGATAAGTACGCAGTAAGAGATTTTATCAGGTCAAAAGGTTTAGGTGAGTATTTGATTCCACTCTATGGTAATTGGGATAGTCCCGAAGAGATCAATTGGCAAAGTCTCCCGAAGCAGTTTGTTTTAAAATTAAATAATGGATCCGGACCAAGATATCGTTGGCATGTGAAAGATAATTCATCGTTTGATAAAAAAAGATTTATCACGGATGTCAAGAAATTGATGAAGAAAAAGTATGGAGAATATAGAGGTGAATTCCATTATGGAAAGATGTCACCGAAAATAATTGCAGAAGCATATTTACGTGAAGATAAAGAGGCGATAAAAGATTATAAGTTTTATTGCTTTCATGGTAAAATAGACTTTTTTTCTGTCGAGGAGGGCAAAGTAGAGGGTATTGCGGTTCGTGATTATTATAACCTTGGGTGGAAAAGAAGTTCTGTGAAGTTTTTTGATGACCTTCCAACTCCAAAGCAAAAATTTGTAAAACCTGATAATTTTGAAACGATGGTCTATTTGGCAGAGACATTGAGTGAAGGATTCCCGCATGTTCGAGTTGATTTATATAATGTGGCGGGGAAGGTTTATTTTGGAGAATTAACTTATACGCCGGAAAACGGCTTGACAAGGTGGAATCCTCCATCATTAGATCTAAAATATGGTAAGCTTATGAATATTTATAATATCAGTCATTAGTATATCGGAGTTCAAATGGAAAATAATAATTTGCAATTTTTTATAAAGGAAAAAGCCCCTCTTTTTCATGGACTAATATCCACCAAATCGTTTTGTCAGGGTGACGTTTTAATAGATTTGAAAGACGCTTTAGAGTTACCTGTTCCTGATTATACTACTATTGATTTAGGAGATAAGCACGTTTATCATCCGATTACTCGCTATATAAATCATAGCTGCAACCCGACAGCTAAAGTAGATACTAGGCAGAAAAAATTAGTTGCACTCAAACCGATAAACTCGGGAGATGAGATTACTTTTGATTATTTGGCATCAGAGAGACAAATAGTTGCTCCATTTGACTGCAAATGCGGATCGAGCAATTGCATTGGTCGAGTAGAAAAAGCATTAGTTGTGTAAGATTGATTTTAAGCATCATTATCTTCAATACAGTAAAAAACACAATTTCTTTATACAAAAAAAGTACAATAACCAAAAAAATAAGGAACATTCTTGAAAAAACTACTATTTATCCTCACTATTTTAATCTCATCTTTGTTTGCCGATTTTAAAGAGATGGAAGTAAGTGAAGATTTTTTAGATAGAGATATCAAAATCATAGACATCAGAACTGAGGGTGAATGGCAAGAGACCGGGATTATAGAAGGAGCTTATACGCTAACTTTTTTTGATAAACAAGGAAGATTTGATGAGCAGTCATTCATCGGAAGCCTTGAGTCGATTGTCACCAAGGATGAGGAGTTTGCACTTGTGTGTCGTACGGGCTCTAGAACAAAATTTGCAGGAGAGATTTTATCGCAAAAGTACGACTATAAGGTTATTAGTCTTAAGGGTGGTATGGATAAACTCATCAAAGAAGGTTATGAACCTACTCACTATTAATAAGATTTAAAAAATAAAAGTTGATTGACAATGACTAAAGCTTTTTGATATAATCAATATAAAATAGTATCGATTTCAATATTGAGGTAGAAGATGTCAAAAAGTCTTTATGAAACATTAGGTGTGAGTGAGAATGCAAGTGCTGATGAGATAAAAAAAGCGTATAGAAAATTAGCACGGAAGTATCATCCTGATATCAACAAGGATCCTGAAGCACAAGATAAATTTAAAGAGATCAATGCGGCCTATGAAGTTCTAAGTGACGCCGAGAAAAAAGCACAATATGACCAATATGGCGATCAGATGTTCGGTGGTCAAAATTTCCATGATTTTGCGAGAGGTCAGGGTGCGGATATCGATCTTGATGAGTTGCTTCGTGCAATGTTCGGTGGTGGTGGCGGATTTAGCGGTTTCGGTGGTGGCGGATTTAGTGGTTTTGGACAGCAGATGAATCTTGATTTGCAAACGAGAGTCACTATACCTTTTATGACCTCCATCTTGGGCGGCAAGCACTCTTTAAACATCAATTCACAAAGTTTTGATATCAAGATTCCTGCCGGTATCAAGGAGGGCGAAACACTTCGAGTGAGAGGCAAAGGAAAGAGATTTAAAGACCAAGCCGGTGACCTGCTTGTGAAAGTGCAGATATCATCTTCTAGTGAGTATGAGCGAAAAGGAAATGATCTCTATAAAAAGTTTGATCTTCCACTCAAAGAGGCACTTTTCGGCGGTAAGGTATTGGTACCGACACCTGAGGGCGATGTGACATTGAAAGTACCGCAAAATACAAAAAATGGACAAAAATTTAGACTCAAAGGCAAGGGGGTTGTCGACAGAAAGAGTTCCCTAAGGGGTGATTTGTATCTTATATCAAACATTATCCTACCTGATATTGAAAGCTTAGATAGCGAATTAAAAAAAGCCTTAGAAGAAAAACTATAAAGGAGAAAAGATGCATAGTTATGATGAGCCGGTTTATCTAATATCTGTCGTTGCAAATATACTCAATATCCATCCACAAACATTGAGGCAATATGAGAGAGAGGGTCTGTTGGAACCTTCGAGAACACAAGGGAGAATGCGACTCTATTCCCAAAGGGATATCGAGAGGATGAAGTTGATATTGAGGCTTACGCGGAATATGGGAGTCAATCTTGCCGGCGTTGATATCATCTTGCAACTCAAAGAACAGATAGATGAGATGAGAGATGAGATAGGCGATTTAAAACAGACATTAAGTGAAGTAAATCGACATGGTTATGTTGCAAAAAGTAAAGCTATCGTAGCTAAAAATAACTACGATATTATCATATTTGAAAAGTAACGCCCAATCAATTTGTCGGGTCGTTCGCTATGCAGTTATTGCCCCTTGAGTTCCACTTGACAATCTTGTTGTTCTTAGCAACTTCCAAAAAGAGTTTACAATCTTTTTTGGTAATTGTCTGATATCCGCCCATACCCCAGCCAATATTACGGCCATAGCTACCAAATCCCCATCCAAAACCAATATCAGGATAGCTCTCGATCTTCTCATCCTCATAGACATAAACAGTGTTGCCGTTTGGTGCTCCAAATGAGCTATCGGGATACCCGTATTTGTCTATAAAGAGATTGATATCTTGTCCGACCCATCCGTTATATTTTTTGACAAAATTTTCATGTGAGGCGCACCCGTTTAAAACAATAAGAGTAAAGAGTGCTATAATCAATGATGATATGTATTTCATAAATAATCCTTTAGGCTATTTTTTGTTATTATAGCCAATATAAGGTTTTTTGAGAAAAAAATCATTATTGATATGTAGTCTAATTCGTTATATTTTAGGATATAATTTCTGTATTTTATTGTTGGAGAAATTTTGAAAGATTTTTATTTGCTCGGGTGGAGAGAGGTTGCTCATCTTCCCGAGTTGGGAATTGAAGATATCAAGTGTAAGATAGATACGGGCGCTAAAACATCCGCACTTCATGCTTTTTTTGTAGAACCGTTTATAAAAGATGGTATTAAAATGCTTCGTTTTGGTATTCATCCTGATCAGGATGATACAAAAAATGAGATTATATGTGAAACAAAGATATTTGATCAAAGAGTTGTAACAAGCTCAAATGGAGAGAGGGATTTAAGGTATGTGATCAAGACAAAGATAATCCTAGGTGGTCATTCTAGAGACATAGAGATCACTTTGACCAATAGAGATAATATGCGTTTTCGTATGCTCCTCGGAAGAGAGGCTATGGGAGATGATTTTATTGTGGCACCGAGTTTGTCGTTTCAAGATGGCAAAAAGATAGTCTTTTAAGGAGAGAGAATGAAGATAGCGATAATGTCTAGAAATAAAAAATTATATTCGACGAGAAGACTTGTGGAAGCCGCTGAGAGTCGAGGGCACGAGGTGAAGGTATTTGATCATCTCAAATGCTATATGAACATCACATCAGAAAAACCAAGTATGCACTATATGGGAGAAAAACTAGAGGATTTTGATGCCATTATTCCAAGGATTGGTGCATCGATTACCTTTTACGGAACTGCTGTATTGAGACAGTTTGAGATGATGGGCGTTTATCCTCTCAACGAATCAGTAGCCATTTCCAGATCAAGAGATAAACTTAGAAGCATGCAGCTATTGGCAAGAAAAGGTATCGGGATGCCTGTGACAGGATTTGCACGAAACCCTGATGATATCAACGACCTCATAGAACAAGTCGGTGGTGCACCCTTGGTTATCAAATTGTTGGAGGGAACGCAGGGCATCGGAGTAGTTTTGGCTGAGACAAAAAAGGCTGCTGAGTCTGTTTTGCAGGCTTTTATGGGATTGAGTGTCAATATCATGGTGCAAGAGTTTGTCAAAGAGTCAAAAGGGGCTGATATACGATGTTTTGTCATTGACGGTAAGGTGGTTGCGGCGATGAAAAGACAAGGACCTGAGGGTGAATTTCGATCTAACCTCCACAGGGGTGGAAGTGCAGAGCTTGTCAAAATTTCACCGGCTGAGAGAAAAGCGGCAATTATGTCAGCAAAGATTATGGGACTCAATGTGTGTGGTGTCGATATGTTGCGATCTTCAAGAGGTCCACTTATCATGGAAGTCAACTCATCGCCCGGGCTTGAGGGGATTGAGATGACAACCAAAAAAGATATAGCAGGAATGATTATAGGTGTTATAGAAAAAAATGTTGTTGAGATGGCGGGGAAGAAAAATAAAGCGAGAACAAAAGGTTGCGGATAAAATAAGCAATGATATTTTATAATACTTTTAAAATAGATAAAGAGGACTAAATGAAGATCGATGATGTTGTTTTTGAGCTTGAGGCAAATTATGTCGATGAAGAGCATATATCTAAAATAGTATCTTTTATAGAGCACAATGGTTTCAAGGCTGAGGTTATTGATGATATGCTGGTTCAGCTAGGGTATGATGCTATATTTGATGACTTGGATCAATATGGTTTTGATCCAACCGAGAAGATACAGCATAAGAAAACACTAAAAGATTAGAAGAGATAGAGATTTCTTAATATCTTAATAGCTTGAGTAATCGATTTTGCTCTTGCTGTTTCATTAGTCGTATGGTAGTTTATTGTAGGGATTTGCAGAGTTGTTCCTTGGATTGCTCCCTTTGTTGCAAAGATGATTCTTCCAAGCTCTGTAGAGCCTAAAGAGTTTTTCGGAAGCCCCTCTTTGATCGCTTCTTGGTTTCTCTCTTTGAGATAGGCATCTTTATATTCATAAGTAATCTTATGTTTTTTACATATATTTGTCATCTTCTTCAAAAGAGGTGATTTGAATGCAGCGTGGATATCCCTTTTTCTAAAGATTACATCTCTTGTGTCTAGCATTTCAATTTCAGGATAAGGGCTAGTGTCGACTATAAGGAGTTCTTGCGTATTTATATCGAAGCGTTGAAACCACTCTAGCAGATACCTCCAACTTTTTCCTACCTCCTCTTCGGCAGTAAAAAATGCAGTTCCTTGATAACCAAGCTGATAGAGATAGATAACCATGGCATTGGTAACAACATTGTCAAGTTGTCCGGAGAGATACTCATCATCTAAGCTAAGTTTATCGACAAATGCTATAGGTGTATTTGCTTTGATGTCCTCTAAGCCTTCTATCTCAAAGATGAGGTTTTTTCTACGCTCACAGACATAGGAGGATGTTATCTGCCCGATTCCCTTGTATCTTCCCGAGCATTGATTGTATGCCTGAACGCTTTGATCTATAAATCTATCAACAAGACTATAGTAGGTCTGTTCAGAAACAGATTTTCCCGTAAGGTCACCCTTATTTTTACTGATATAAGCAGCATATTGAAACTCATTGGGACCCGTGCAGATGAGCCCGTGTCTATCAACATGACTTGATATGTAACCACTGTTTGGATCGCTTCCTTGGGCAACAAGCATCCCCTCATAGAGCGTTGTTTGGATGCCAAGCTCCTCTAGCTCTCTTTTGAGCGTAAAAAAATAGGGATACTCCGCTCCGACTACGGAAGGAGAGCGGATAAGCTGTTTGAGAAGATCAAAGTAGTCTTCAAAGATATTCATCTATGTATTACCGAAACCTTATAACATATGTCCGCCGATACCAAGTACTATAAACTGAAAGTACCAGATAGCAACAGAGATTACATAACCGACGAGAACCGTCCAAGCAAGTTTTATATGTGCGCCAAATGTATAGACACCATGGAGTTTCCCCATGACTCCTACACCCGCAGCTGAACCAAATGATATGAGGGAGCCACCGATTCCGGCGGTTAAAGTGACAAGCATCCATTGTGATTGCGGATCAAGCCCCATATTTGGCTCAGATTTTAGAACAGCAGACATTACAGGTACATTGTCAACAATGGCAGAGAGGAAGCCGACACCGATATTGACAGGTGTCGCGCCAAATTCTTCATAAAGTGCTGTAAAGTACTCCAAGAAGCCTAAAAAGTGGAGTCCACCCACTGCCGCTAGGATACCAAAGAAAAAGAGGAGTGTGTCGTTTTCAATCTTAGCTATAAAAGAGAATACATTTACTTTGGGATAAGCGATTCCTTCGCTATCGTAGTGTACTTCTCTATTCATCTTATAGATATAGAGTTTGAGTATGGCTAAACCGAACATCATACCCCACATTGCAGGTAGATGCAATACTTGGTGTGAAAGTACGGCAGATGTTATTGTCACGCCAAAGAGTGCCATAATCGGCTTACCGCCTTCAGATATCTCTACTTTTTTCTCACCTTTTGCAAAAGGAGGATTGTCTTTCGGGATAAATCTGCTAAGGAGATAGGCTGTCACAAACCAACCTATGATTGCTGCCGGGAAAAGAAATAGAAACTCCGAGAAAGGTGCTTTTTTATCGACCCAAACCATCAGTGTTGTGATATCACCGAATGGGCTCCACGCACCGCCTGCATTTGCTGCAACAACAATGTTTATGGCTGAGGGAACAAGAAAATCTTTATTTTTTGCATCTATGGTTATGAGCACTGTTGAGAGTATAAGTGCCGTTGTCAAGTTGTCGGCAATCGGTGAGATAAAAAACGCCAAAAGTCCTGTGATCCAAAAGAGCTTTTTGTAGCTATAGCCTTTGGACACGAGATTGTATCGCAGGCTCGAAAATACATTCCTATCAATCATTGCCTCTATATAGGTCATCGCCACATAGAGGAAAAAGAAAATTCCCGCAATCTCATATATAAGGAGTTCTATTTCGTTATGCAGTTTCTCTACATCAAGTCCATTTATTGTATAGTAGAGTCCTATAAGCATAAAGATTGATGTTCCTGCAAAGAGTGCAGGTTTTGCTTTATTGATGTGGTATTTATCCTCAGCAGCTATAAAGTAATATCCGACTACAAAAATAATGAGCGATGCTATCCCCACCCAAGTTGTAGTCAAATCCGGCATTTCAGTCATAGTGTCTCCCCAAATTCGTAATATAATATCTTGGTACATTTTTTTTCACTTGCGTTTCATAGATTTTAAGCTATCAACTTATGAAAATATTGAATATGTATTATAGCAAAATCAAACAGGCAGTTAGCTGTATCTATCGAGCTTCTATACTATAATTATAAAGGACGCGCGTCACAAAATCAAAAAATTTTGCAATACTCGCTCAAAATGTCGATAGACTTCTCAAAAGATTTCATAAAAATGCTATGTGCATGTGGCAGAGCATCATAAAAAAGTCGCATTTGTCTCAATGAGCGTTCGACGAGAGCGGGATGTGGATGCTCATTGTCTAAAAAACTTTCTATTTTTTCACAAACACCTTCTGCTTGTAAGAGAAGTTTAAATTCATATCTATTCATCGTTTTATAGTATTTGTGATGAGTCTCGTCTTTTTCGAGTGAATGTTTTGAGCGTTCATAGATTGTTTTTGGATTGATTTGCGTAAAACGATCATCAAGCGGAAAGAGTATCTGGGCTAGTTTGACTACATAGAGCAGATTGATGCCCGTATAGTAGCTGTAGATTCCTCTAATAGAATGAAGTTTTTGATAACCTGTTATAAGGGCATAGAGTTTATCTTTATCGATAGGTCTTTCTTGTAGCAGTTCTCTTTTGTGGTTAGAAAGTGCAGAAGTTCTGAGGTTGATGCTTTCAACGAGATTATCGTCTAGCAAAATATGGAGTATCTGCTTTGCTTCCCCATACTCGCCTAAACTTCCCAACGAGTTGGCTTCAATTTTTTGTACTTTGGTAAAGAGGTGATATTTTCTATAGAGATTTGGCAAAATAAAAGAGACAATTGCCTCATACAGACCTTTTTGATAAGCAAGTTTGAGTAATCTAAGCAGAAACTCTTGATTTTCCACTTTTTTATCTAGCAGTCCGATTTGTAAAAAATGATCTATTGTTACTTTTTCTTCTTCTTTTGTACTTAATGCAAAAAATGTATCAAGATAATCGATTTGCTCTTGTGTGATAGGAGTGCTTGAGTGGATGATATTTGAGATATCCAATGCCTCTTTACCCGGTAATTTTTGTAATTCCAACTCTTTTTGCACAGCTTCTTTTATGCGTTTTTTTTGGCTACTTTCGCCTATTTGCCATATATCTTTTCGCAAGTCAAATCTCTCTTCGATAGCTTTCAAAAAATGTCTGTCTCGTATTTCTCCACGACGATTTATATATCCGCTCAATCTTTTTATGTAGACACTGTTTATCGGTATGCCTATGTAAGATAAAAAATCTTTGTCGTAGGTAATGATATTTGCTTCTTTGAGAGCATCAATAAGATAGCCGATGACTTCCGTGTGCTTCATGCGGTCTCCTAGAAGGATAAATTTTAATACACCCTTATTGCTTAGTCCGAAAAGTCGGAATTGAGCGTGCGACACTTCCATATGCGTCTAGTGTATCAATAAATAAAAAGAGCGCATTCAAAGGAGTGGGGGAATGGCAAATGCAAAAATGGGGTATTGGCAAGAGGAGTTTGGTTTTTTACTCTCTAAACACAAGATAAAAACAGCAAAAACTCAAAAAAATATACTTTTTTCCATAGCGACAAACGCACTCTCTTTCAATAAGAAGTTATCGTTGGAAAATTGCAATAACAATATTTTTTTTACAACGACTTTAGATGAACTACTTGAAGTATATAAACTACGAAGTAAAGTTTATGCCAAATTACAATACAGCAATGAGTTTCCTGATCTTATAGGGGGATTAAATTTTGATGCTTATGATGAGCATTCCGCTATTATCTATACAAAAAAGAACGGTAAAATGAGTGGCACTTGCAGATTGATATTTGATCATAATGAACACAAATTACCTATAGACAAGCACTACTCTTTGGAGTATTTGCGACAAGAGGGAAAGAGATTGGCGGAATTATCCCGACTGGTCATAGAGCATGAGAACAAAAGTTTAAATCAAAAGTTTAAACTACTCACGCAAGGCGTGTATTGTACTATGATAAATAACGATATTACAGATACCGTATCGGTTATGAGTGAAGAGCACTATAAATGGTACGATAAGTTTGGAGGATTTTCTATAGAAGAGCGATTTGAAAGTTACGGCAATATAGGCAAGCCTTTTATCATTACATCTTGGGATGCGGCTAAAATATCAGATTTTTTTAAAAGAGTATTTCTAAAGGATTAATCTTTTATCAAAAGTCGATATCCAAAAGAGGGAACGGTCTCGATAGGCAGATCTTTTAGCTTGATCCGTAGTCTATATACGAGGCTTCTTAGAGAATTCTCGGCGAGTGGGGCATCTTCGCCCCAAAGATGTTCTTCTATGACATTGATAGGAACTAGGCTCCCCTTTGATTCTATCAATAATTGCAAAAACAGTCTCTCATTGAAGCTGAGGTAGATAGGTTGTCTTTTGTAATATATCTTTTTTGTTTTATTATTATAGTAATATTCATCTCCTAAAGGCTGCATAGCGTTTATTTTTCGTGCTTTATTAAGAACAATCATAAGATTGGATTTGAGCTCTTCGCGTCTAAATGGTTTAGTGAGATAGGCAGCAGGGTCTGTTCTAGAAGCTTCTATCATGGTATCATCGTTGTTATCAGATGTGAGATAGATAAACGGCATAGAGCTATTTTCGCGTATAGTTTTTGCAAGTTCTATGCCGTTCTTTTTACCCTTAAGATCGATATCCAAAAGTATGATATCAGGCTTTT
>JACDJA010000740.1_pt1 | contig 33936 bp, 36 predicted proteins | sample 7449241 | NCBI WGS metagenome assembly JACDJA01 (sample SAMN14253289, study PRJNA609438) | sludge metagenome | isolation source: initial anaerobic sludge | collected 2018-12-20 | reverse complement strand
TTGGTTTTTTAGCTCATCTAAAAGCACTGCTATACCATCATAAAGTACAACATTTTTCACACACTGTTTTTCATAATGAGACTCAAATAGATCTCTTGCTTTTTGCTCATATATGGCGGTGTTGTAAAAAAGCATAGCTAGGTTTCGCTCTTGCATATTTATGGCTTCAACAACAAATTCTTCACTAAGAGGTGCAAGATTGTAACAGTTGTGCCTTACATAGTTCACAGAGATAGTTATATCTTTTTTGGAGTCAATTAAGGTGCCATCCATATCAAATATAACAACTCTCATCTAAGTTTTCCATATATCTGCATAAGTGCATCAACAAATTTCTCGCTATCATTTGGGCAAGATGCAACTCTATAATCACTAAAACCTAACTCTTTTGCGATTTGTGCATACTCCATGCTAAGCTCATAAATGGTTTCGGAGTTATCTATTGTGAAAGCTATTGGGTAGATGAGTGCTTTTTTGTTTTTGATCTCTTGGAGTTTCTCATCAAGCGATGGTTTAAGCCATGCCATAGGTCCAACTTTTGACTGATAAGCTAAGTGGATTTTTGCAAAGCTATAGCCATCATTTTTTAACATATTGCTTAAGATGTTCACATGTTTGTTTATATGTTTTTCATAAACATCGCCTCTATCTACGATCTTTTGAGGTAATCCATGAGCTGAAAATATAAGATCAAACTCTTTTGCTTCATCTTTTGTTACACTCTTTTTTATCTGCTCTAAAATGGCACTATTGTAAAACTCATTTTGGAAAAAATGTTTTATCTCAACCAAAGTAGCATCACCACCAAGTCTATGGTAACTTTGCTCAAACTCCTCTAATGAGGACTTTGTTGTAGTTGTTGAGTATTGCGGGTAGAGTGGAATTAGGTAGATTTTTTCTACTTTTTTATCATTTAATCTTTTTATGACTTCATCACTAAATGGCGGAGTGTATCTCATGGCAAAATCAACTACAACCTCATCTCCTGCTCTTTTTTGAAGCTTATCTACCAGCTTTTGAGTAAGTTCTACAAGAGGCGATTTGCCACCTAAAAGCCTGTATATCTCTTGGGCTTTTTGAGTTCTAAAAAAGGTTATCATTGTAGCAATAAAAGATCTTGCAAGTGGACTTTTTAGTGTTAATATGTTTTCATCATTGAACATATTTGTTAAAAAAACCTCAACCTCCTCTAGGTTGTTTGGTCCACCCATATTGAGTAAAACTATCGCCTCTTTAGCCAAATTTAATCCTTCTTAGCACCTAAGCTAACTCTATACATTATCTGTTGCAACTCTAACATATCGCTATATATTTTAAAAAGGCTCTGGATTAGAGCATCGCCATCTTGCACCAACTTAGCATCAAGTACTTTGTATGATGCCATACCTTTATGCAAAGATAGCTCTATATTACTCATATTTTCATCAAAACCCTTTGGATATCTTTTGTACTCCCTTCCCATAATCTCATAGCCCATAGAGCCTAATTTTGCTACAACTTTGGCTAACTCATCTCTTTTTTGATCATCTTTTATATACTCTCTATAAGCATCTAGCATCGCTTTATTGAACCATCTAACACCAACAGCTACAAAAAGCTCATCTACTCCAAAGTGCATATAAAATGATGATTTTTGAAGTCTGCAACCGCTCCAACCACTTTGTGGAAATATAAAACCTATCTTGGTTTTTAGCGGTGCTTTATTTTCGCCCATTCGCCTAACATCACGGTAGATTTTAAATAAAGAGCGGTTCATTTTAGGCTCAAAACTAACAGTTGGCTCAAGTGCCAAAATATGCTCTCCCATCTCAACAACAAAGGCTTTTGAAGGCTCAAGTATCACTTTTTCATACTCAAACCTATTTGCTTCAAACCACTCTTTGTTGTTGTTTTGTGCTATCTTTTGCAAAAACTCCAAAGCCCCATTAAAACCGCTAAACACCTCTATACAACCTTTTTGTTTCTATACGCGACTACTATAAGCAGAGCTAAAATGGCATAAGTTATTGGCACAAAATCAGGGATCGGCACAGGGTCACCTTTAGCATATGAGTGCATTCCAGCAAGGTAGTAATTCACCCCAAAATAGGTCATAATAACCGAGCTATAAGCAAGTAGAGCCATAACAGCGAAGTTAAACTCACTATGGATAGATTTTATAAATCTTGTGTGGATTACAACCGCATAAACAAGTATGGTTACCATCGCCCAAGTCTCTTTTGGGTCCCAACCCCAGTATCTTCCCCAACTCTCATTTGCCCAAACACCACCTATAAAATTACCAAGTGTTAAAAAAGCAAGTCCGACCATTAAACTCATCTCAGTGATAGCATTTAACTCTTTTATGGAAAGAGATATATGAGCCTCATTTTTTTGGTTTAGAAGTGCAAAAAGCAAAAGCACTATAAAGCCCAAAAGTGAACCAAGCCCCAAAAATCCATAACTAGCGGTGATAACCGCAACATGTATGCTAAGCCAATATGAGTTTAAAACAGGTACTAAGTTTGTAACTTGTGGGTTCATCCAGTTTAGATGAGCAACAAAGAGTATAAGCCCAGTTAAAACTGCGGTTGCTGCTAAGGTTATAGATGACTTTCTAGCAAAAATAAATCCAGAAAGTATGGTTGCCCAACTGATGTATATCATAGATTCATATCCATCAGACCAAGGGGCATGTCCTGCTACATACCATCTAAGAGCCAGTCCAAAAGTGTGAGCCAAAAACAGTGCTAAGAGTAAAAGTAGCGAGGTGTTATTTATGAGTTTTATGTTCAATTTTGGTTTTAAAATCTTTATAAAACTAGCTATAAGAAGCATAAAACCTATAAGAAGATAATATGGGTAACTCTGCTCAAAAATATTGACTTTATTGTAAAGCATCTCCATTTCTATGCGTTTATCGCTTGGTAAAATCGCACTACCATTTGCCTTTTGGTATGCTATGATTTTATCTATTGCACCATTGACATCATCCCATTTACCACTAGTTGTAGCATTATCTAGTGAGCTAAAAAAATGATATGCTATGTCTCTAATAGCCAAAGCTTCATCTTGTTTAAAGCTCTGAAGTGCCTCCACTGTCGCAAACCATTTGCTACTTAGGTTATTTTGCTCTGGCCACATTTTAAAAAGAGTTCCTGCAAAAACAGCATAAGTTATGTTTAACCTCTCATCAACATCTAAAACTGCACTATCAAATTTATCTCTATTTTTTGGCTCTTTTCTAGCGGCACTCTCTACAGCATCTTGAAGTTTGTAACCACTTAGAGATGCTGGATCTTGAAAAAATTGGGCAAATTTTGCAAAAGTTGCATTTTTATCTATGCCAATAAGCGAGTTTATCTCCTCATTTTTAGTTCTAATGAGCTCTATGTTTTGGTAAGTATCTGGTTTGCTCATCATACCTAAAATGATCTGATTGACATCTAATTTTACACCATCTATAACAAAACTATCGCTTCTTGCTATCTTTGCTAAAATTTCATGGTTTAGAGTATCTATTGGCTTCATTCTACCTGAATTATCTTGTATAACTATCTTACCAAAATGTGTAGCTGTTACCTTATCTAAAGATGTTATCTCTTTTAAATCATCAGCTCTTAGAGTAGTCATACCAAATAAAGATAGAGCCAAAAATAGTGCCGCTAGGGCATCTTTTTTTCTAGCGGCCTCTTGAGCTATCTTAGAGAGTCTATTGAAACGATTTGATCTTGAAAAAAGCGACCAAAACATACCAATTCCAAGTAGCACATACCCAATATAAGCCCAGATCGTACCAGGGTCATTATTGACTGACAAAATGGTTCCTTTTTCATCCATATCATAAGATGATTGAAAAAACCTATAACCACGATGTTCTAGAACATGGTTCATAAATATTCTATATGGCATATGGATACCTCGCTGCTCATCTATTAGCTCAACTTCACTGGCATAAGAGGCTGGTGACATAGACCCAGGGTAACGCTCTAGCTCAAACTTGTTAAGTTTTAGTGAAAATGGAAGCTCTATCTTTTTTGCACCGTATGATAGTGCTACATTAACCCCATCTATGCTAATCTCAGATGCTTTTGCTAGTTTTCCTGCTCTACCTATAACTGTTAGATCCTCTTTTTTATCGCCAACCTTTACCTCAAAAATAAGTGCATCATTTTGCGGATTCATAGGAGATGCTTTTGGATCGCTTATGAGATCTTTTTTGGCATGTTTAAAGTAGTTTTTTAAAACAAAATTATTGCCATTTATGGCATATAGTTTTTTCTGCTCTATAGTGGTCCCTTGGCTTGGCTCAACCGTGTCATGTGCTTGTGTTTGCATATCCATAGTATCTAGGGCTAGATCATGTTTTGCAAAAAGTTTGCCATCTTTTATATAAAAAGAGATGTTTGGAGTTAAAAACATCCTATCTGATTCAAAATCAATTGATATATCATCACTCTCAAAAAACTCACCTCTTTTTAGATGAATGGGCTTAGCCTCGCCATGATCAACCACGAGCATATCTAAAACCTCATCACCGCCACTATCGCCCTCAACTAAAACCTCAATTGCATCTGGTATGTACTTAATTAGTGAAGCTTCTATTTTACTAGAACCTAGCACAACTTCACCATTTATACTATTTTTACTTTTTTTACTAAGATACAAACTCTTCTCATAAATCGCACTATCATTATCTTTTTTAGCCTCTATACTAAAGTAGGTATCTGCACTAAGCATGGTGTTTGCGGTTGCATCTTCACGGATTCTCATAGTTCCTTCATAACCTGCATATCTAGTTATTGCAGCACCTATTGCGATGATTAAAAAAGCGACATGAAAAATTAATATTGGAGCTTTTTTTAAGCTAAACATTTTAAATCTAAATATATTTATGAGTAGATTTACACTTAAAACAAAAAGTAACAACTCAAACCATCTAGTGTTGTAAACTTCGGCTTTAGCACTCATTGTACCAAAGTCATTTTCTATAAAAGTAGCATAACCTATGGCATACGCAAAAAAAAGCATAAGAGTTGCCATAAGTTTCATCGAGCCTAAAAAAGAGAATATTTGTTTCATAAAAAGAGTTATCCTTGATCAAGCGAAAAGTTCGCCTAAATATTAAAAGTTTAGCATTGTATTTAAACTAAACTAACGAACCATTAAAGCTATGTTTATAATAACAAAAAAAACACTATGCTAGTTTAAAAGTCACTAGCACATCTCCGCTCTCAAGCTCTGTGGCACTGTGCTCTATGGTTAATGGTATACGACTATATAACGGAAATGGCTCATGAAAAAACCTACCTACTAATCTATCTGTTGGTTTTTGTAAAAGTGAGAGTCCTGTTATAGTGTTTACCATAGGTTCTGGGGGCTGACATCCTGTTGCATCATACTCATAAAAAGTTAATCCATTATCTTCATATGTGTAAAAATCTAGTGTCGTCTTTGGCACTTCTATCTTAATTTTTTGCATTATTTTCTCCTTTTTTTAGGTGAATTTTATCATTTAAAACGGCTAAATTTATTGATTTATAGCTATAAATAAAAAATTTTAACTTTTTTTAAATATCTAAAATGTTACAATACAGAGAATTTTACTCTATATAGGAAAATTCATGAAAATTCGCCAACGTGCTCTCACATTTGAAGATATCTTACTAGTCCCGCAATACTCCGAAGTTTTACCAAAAGAGGTTTCACTTCAAACAAAGCTAACCAAAAACATCTCTTTAAAAATCCCATTAGTTTCAGCCGCTATGGATACTGTTACCGAACACAGAGCCGCTATTGCAATGGCAAGACTTGGTGGCATTGGGATTATCCATAAAAATATGGACATTGAATCACAATGCAATGAAGTAAAAAGAGTGAAAAAAAGCGAAAGTGGTATCATAATAGACCCCATATATGTCTATCCTGATGCAACCCTAGCCGATGCTGATGCCCTTATGGGTGAGTTTAAAATATCTGGTGTTCCTGTTATAGATACCTACAATAGGTTGCTTGGAATCTTAACAAATCGTGATATGAGGTTTGAAAAAGATATGAACAAAAATGTGCTAGATGTTATGACTAAAATGCCTTTAGTTACTGCAGAAGCTGGGATTAGCTTAGATGAAGCTGCACTTATTATGCACAAAAACAAGATAGAAAAACTACCAATTGTCGATAAAGAAAACCACCTAAAAGGCTTGGTAACTATAAAAGATATTAAAAAACGCATTGAGTACCCTAGCTCAAACAAAGATGCTTTTGGAAGGCTTGTTGTTGGAGCTGCTATTGGTGTTGGACAATTAGATCGTGCCAAAGCTTTAGTTGAAGCTGGTGTTGATGTGCTTGTACTTGACTCTGCTCATGGCCACTCAAAAGGCATAATGGACACAATCAAAGAGATTAAAAAAGAGCTAAGCATTGATGTTATAGCTGGAAATATAGCAACTCCTGAAGCTACAAAAGCACTTATAGAAGCTGGTGCTGATGCGGTTAAAGTAGGGATTGGGCCAGGTTCTATTTGCACAACCAGGATTGTAGCTGGTGTTGGTGTTCCACAAATTAGTGCCATTGCAACTTGTGCTGCTGAAGCTGCGAAACACGGTATTCCTGTTATCGCAGATGGTGGCATAAAATATTCAGGCGACATAGCAAAAGCTTTAGCTGTTGGAGCTAGCTGTGTTATGGCTGGTTCACTTTTAGCTGGGACAGAAGAGTCCCCTGGTGAGACTATAATGTACCAAGGAAGACAGTATAAATACTACCGTGGGATGGGTAGTATTGGTGCTATGCAAAAAGGCTCAAACGATAGATATTTTCAAGAGGGAACCGCAGCAGATAAACTAGTTCCTGAGGGGATTGAAGGCAGAGTTCCATTTAGAGGGAGCATAGCTGGAATCATTCATCAAATGATGGGTGGGCTTCGCTCATCAATGGGGTATTGCGGAAGCAAAGATATACCTACTTTTTGGGAAAAAGCTGAATTTGTTGAGATTACATCGGCTGGATTAAAAGAGAGTCATGTTCATGATGTTATCATAACTCAAGAGGCACCAAATTATCATGTATAATATTTAATCTATTGACTTTTTATAATAAGCTATAGTAAAATTCTATTAAAATTATAATTTAGCTTAATAAAAAGGCACTACTTTGCAAGAGACTATAAATAGATTAGAACATTTTCCCATAATGATGTTTGGTGTTGTTATGGGTTTTGGTGGTATTAGCATAGCCTACACAAAAGCTACGCAATGGCTTGGCTTTAGTGCTATTATTGGAGAGGCACTATCTTACCTAACAGTGCTACTTTTTCTTGTAATAACTACTACATATATAGTAAAGTTTTTCAAATACAAAGAGGCAGTTAAAAAAGAGTTTGCTCACCCTATTCGCATAAATTTCTTTGCGGCTATTTCTATATCTATGCTTATGATAACCATTATCTTTAGAGAATCAAACGAGCTTCTAAGTGCCATATTTTGGTATCCAGCTGTAGTGCTTCACTTTTATCTAACTATGCACACCGTTGCCTTTTGGATAAATAACAATCAAGAGATAGAGCACTCAAACCCAGCTTGGTTTATCCCAATAGTTGGTAATGTTTTGGTTCCTGTAGGCGGGGTTGGATTTGTATCAAATGAGGTTTTATTGTATTTTTTTAGCATTGGGATCTTTTTTTGGATAGTTCTTTTTGCTCTAATTTTAAATAGAATCATATTTCACAAACAACTAGCTATAAAGTTTATGCCTACACTTTTTATTCTCATTGCCCCACCTGCTGTTGGTTTTATAGCATACTTTAAGATGTTTGAGGTTGTAGATACTTTTGCTATGATACTTTTTGAATTAGCTCTATTTTTTACATTTTTAATAGCTTTTATGTACAAAAACTTCATAAAAATTAAGTTTTTCATATCGTGGTGGGCATTTGTATTTCCGGTGGCTGCCATCACCATAGATGCCATGCTTATGTATCACATATATAAAAGTCTACCGATGTTAGTGCTATCTTATATACTTCTTGCCTCACTAAGTATTATCATAGCGATAGTTTTATACCAAACCATGATCCATATGAGTAAAAAAGAGATTTGTATAGAGGAGTAAAAATGACAAAATCCAATTTTTTAGATAAGTTTCCAGTTTTAAGTCTTGAGGTGGCAAAGGCTAACTCAAAGTTTAATTCAACTCATGAGATAGTTGAATTTTTCAAATCAAAGATAGAGTCACATCCAGTCGCTTCATTTATAGCAGTTTTTGATCATTTTTCGCACACAAAAAAACTAGGTGGTGCTATGGTTGATGGTTTGATTGATGCTAAAAATGTAGTTTTTTGTTTTGGTCAAGCAATACCCACTACAAAAATATTGGCACTCCGCCCTAGAAGCATAGGCATAAGCGAATTTAATGATAAATTTGCGATAGATTTTATGGAAGCTCCAAAAGAGGATCTAACTCTACTTATGCAAGAATGGGCAAAAGAGATAGTAAAATAAACCTATATTCTGCTAAAATAACCCCAATTATAATTTTAAGGGTAAAAAATGGATATTCAAACTTTAGCAATCCATGCAGGTTACACAAAAGATACTCAACGAACAATGGCGGTGCCAATCTACCAAAGCACCGCTTATGAGTTTAGAGATGCACAACATGCGGCTGATCTTTTTAGCTTAAGGGAGCTAGGAAACATCTACACAAGACTTAACAATCCAACAACCGATGTACTAGAAAAACGCTTCGCCGCACTAGAGGGAGGTGCTGCTTCACTTGCAACTTCTAGTGGTATGAGTGCAATATTTTATGCCATTGCAAATGTTGCCCAAACTGGAGACAATGTCGTTTGTGCTTCGCAACTCTATGGTGGAAGTGTTTCACTACTAAAGCATACACTAAAAAGATTTGGCATAGAGGCTAGATTTTTTGATGTTCACTCAACTAGCGAACTTGAAAATAAAATTGATGCCAAAACAAAAGCTATACTTTATGAAACATTAACAAACCCTAGCATAGATGTAGCGGACATTGGTACCATTAGCTCACTTGCAGATAAATATGGCATCATAAGCATAGTTGATAATACAGTTGCAACACCAATCTTGGTTCAACCCATAAAATATGGTGCAGATGTGGTTGTTCATAGCACATCAAAATATACAACAGGGCAAGGCTTAGCCATAGGTGGCATTATAGTTGAGAGGGAAGATTTGGCAGGTAAAATTAAAAACAACCAAAGATACGAACACTTTAACACTCCAGATGCCTCATACCACGGACTTGTCTATACAGAAGTTCCACTTCCTCCATTTACACTAAGAGCTAGACTCTCACTTTTGAGAGATATGGGGGCTGTTAGTTCACCATTTGACTCTTGGCTATTTATTCAAGGGCTTGAAACTCTGCCTATAAGAATGAGAGAGCACTCTAAAAATGCACAAAAATTAGCTGAGTTTTTAGAATCACATCCAAAAGTTAAAAAAGTAAACTACCCAGGACTAAAAAGCAACTCAAACTACAAAAATGCACAGAAATATTTTACAGATGGCTTATGTAGTGGACTTTTGAGTTTTGAACTTGAGAGTCGTGAAGTGGCTATGAGAGTTGTTGATAAAACAAAGATCTACTCACTTGTTGTAAACATCGGTGACTCAAAATCGATCATCACTCATCCAGCTTCTACAACACATCAGCAACTAGATTGTGAAGCACTTGAGGCTTGTGGAGTACCTGAGGGGCTTATTCGCATCTCTTGTGGACTAGAGAGTGCTGATGATTTGATAGCCGATATGGCTCAAGCATTACAATAGATTAAGAGATTTTTGATAAAATTTTATTAAAAAGTTTATATTTTGTCATTAAATCTAAAAACATACACCAAACATTTCACAAACCCACTCTATCTTGAGAGTGGGCGAATACTAGAACCTTACGACATAACCTATGAGACATATGGCACCTTAAATGAAGACAAAAGTAATGTTATACTCATATGCCATGCACTAACGGGCTCACACCATTGTGCAGGGGTTTATGAGGGCGATAGAAAAGCTGGTTGGTGGGATAACCTAATTGGGGCAAAAAAAGCCATAGATACCGACCGTTTTTTTGTAATATGCACAAACACCATAGCAAGTTGTCATGGCTCAAGCGGTCCTATGAGTCCTAGACTTCCATCAACTCAACCATACAGATACAAGTTTCCAGTCGTTACCATAAAAGATATGATAAAAGCTCAAAAAATCCTACTAGACACTCTAGGCATTCACTCGCTCTATGCCATTGTTGGCGGGTCAATGGGCGGTATGCAAGCACTCCAATTTGCCACAACTTACCCAAACTTTGCAAAAAAGATCATCTCCCTAGCGGCAACTCATGCAACTTCTCCATGGGCAATAGCTTTTAATAAAATCTCCCAAGAAGCAATACTTCAAGATAGCAATTTTAAAAATGGCTACTATGAGAGTGAAGATATAAAAAATAGTGGTTTAGCAGGTATGGCGGTTGGGAGAATGGCTGGGCATATAAGCTTTTTATCACCACATAGCATGGATAGTAAATTTGGTAGGGAGTATAGAAGTACAGACGGACTCTATGAGCTTTTTGGAAAGTACCAAGTTGAACTATATCTTGAATATAATGGGCACAATTTTGCCAAGTGGTTCGATCCTCTTTCGTATCTTTATCTTATGAAAACTATAAATATCTTTGATCTATCAAGAGGTTTTGACTCACTAGAGGAAGCATTGTCGCATATAAGGTGCGACTTACATCTTATTAGTTTTAAGAGTGATATACTCTTTAGAGCCGATGAAATGAAGCATATAAGCGATATATTAGCTAATATAGGGTATAAAAACCACAGTTATACCATGATAGATAGCGAATATGGACATGATGCTTTTTTGGTAGAAGTAGATAAATTTGAGCATCTCATAAAAGAGATACTTCAAGATTAAGATCAAAAAAAAGGGAGGAATTTTATGAAAAAAATATTTTTACTACTAGTGATAATGGCTACTTTAAATGCAACGCAAATAGATGACTTTGCAAAAGATAATGGCTATGAGAGGTCTTATGAAATAGCAAAAGCAAAAGCCATAAAAAGTAACAAACCCATAATGCTTTTAGTTGTAGCAGATTATTGTCCTTGGTGTAAAAAGTTTGAGCGAAAAGTGCTAGAAGATGAGCAGATAAAAGCAGATCTTGCAAAAGAGTTCGTGCCTATCATCATAGATAAAGTAAAAGATAGTGGCACCTACCCAGAAACTTTTAATGCTAAGCTTATACCTACACTTTACTTTATAGACCCAAAAAATGATAAAAAATTATATGAGATCATAGCTTACCACTCAAAAAAAGAGTTTAAAGATGAGCTAGAAAAACTACACAAGGAGCTAAAATGAGAAGGGTTTTAGCACTTATTTTTATACTAGCTACTCTACTTAGAGCTGAGTCTATGTACACACTAGATAACATAAAATCTCTTGATGTTTACATAGCCAATAAAACCCCATTTATAGGGAGTGAAGAAAAAGAGGAGATCACTAAGTTACTTGTATCTACACTTAGTGAAAATGGATTTGTTTTTAATGAGAGCGATCCTATAGATCTAATATTATCTATAAGTTCTAAAGAGATTGATGATGAGTCGGTTATTAACATAGACTTTATACTAGCTGAGGAGGTAGATGCTCATAGGGGTGGAAAAACCATTAAAACATTTGCAAATACTTACCAAACAAACGAACTCATAGAGAGCGATAACCCCTATATCGATACACTAAGTACCATAGAGATGATGCTTATGCAGTTTATAAAATCACATAAACTAGACAATGAGGATGATTAGATGCAAAACTTTGAAACAAAACTAAAAAATGCTAAGGAGATACTAGAGAAGCTCTCAAACCCAGAATTAACACTAGAAAATAGCATAAAATCTTACGAAGAGGGAATGGCTTTGCTTTTTGAAGCTCAAAAAATACTAGAAGAAGCAGCTATAAAAATAGAGCAGATAAAGAGCAACACTTGAGAGCAGCAGTACTTCAGCTTAGCTCACAAGGAATGAGTTCCACAAAGCTCTACAACTACATTCGCATAGCAAACAAACAAGGCATTAAACTACTTTTGATAGGCGAATATATACTAAACCCGTTTTTCAAAGAACTCTCTAGCCTTAGCATCTCTATGATAAAAGAGCAAGAGAGGTTTGTTACAAAGATGCTAAGTGAGTTATCCAAAAGCTATGATATAAGTATAGTAGCACCACTTATTAGTGTAAAAAAAGGGCAAGTATATAAAAACATTGTAAGATTTAGCAACTCTAGGGCCTATGTTTATGAGCAACAAATTCTCATAAACTACTCACACTGGAATGAGGAGAAATTTTTTGCAAATGAGCAAAGAGAGATACAAACTCCACCTATTTTTAATATAGATGGTTTTAAATTTGCCATTATTAGCGGGTTTGAGTTGCATTTTGATGAGATGTTTTCTAAACTTGAGGGAAAAAATATAGATTGTTTATTGGTCCCTAGCATTAGCACTTTTGAGAGCTATAATAGATGGAAAAACCTTATATTAACTAGGGCTTTTACACATAATTTTTACATCCTAAGAGCTAACCGCATAGGCGAATATAGAGATAAAAACAGCTCTTGGAAGTTTTATGGCGACTCAATCTTAGCCTCACCAAATGGCGAATTGCTTGAACATTTAGGCGATAAAGAGGAGCTTTTGATTGCACAAATGAGTCACGGTGAGGTCATAGAGGCTAGACGAGCTTGGCAATTTAGAAGTGCCATAAATAAAAGGCAAAACTTATGACTAACTATTTTCACAGACAGATACAACTTTGGGGTGAAGAGACTCAAAAAAGTTTACAAGATAAAAAAGTGCTAATAGTAGGAGCTGGTGGACTTGGCTCATCTCTTTGTTATGCACTTGGTTCTAGCGGGATTGGATATATAGACATAGTTGATTTTGATGAGATTTCACTTCACAACATACATAGACAAATCGCCTTTAAACTTGGCGATGAGGGGAAAAACAAAGCACAAATAAACGCCAAGGTCATAAAAAGCAGATCAACTTATGTGACTCCTAGAGCTTTTGCTATGAGTTTTGGGGAGTTTGCAAAAAGAGATAACTCATATGATTTAATCATAGACGCAACAGACAACATAGAGACAAGAAGAGAGATAGACACTTTTGCAAAAAAACACTCAACCCCTTGGATATATGGCACCGCAGAAGCATTTTTTGGACAAGTTGCATTTTTTCATAACTCATCATACAACGACTCTTTTCGTGCATCATCACACACCCCAGATGGCATTGTGGCACCAACAGTTATGCACATAGCTTCGCTTGAGGCGATGTTAGCACTTAGGTATCTAGCTGGGCAAAGTGTTAAAAAAGATCTGTTATACTATCTATATTTTAATGAAGATGGTGAACTAATCACACAAAAGTTCAAACTAGCCTAATAGCTTAGGCACATTTTTTGCTTAAAATTAATTTATAAAAATATTTGGAAAATTTATGAAAATACACTTTATTGGTATCGGTGGCATCGGAATCTCAGGACTTGCAAAATATATGAACTACAAAGGTCATACCATTAGTGGCTCAGATATAAAAAGTTCGGTTATAACAAAGGCCCTAGAAAAACAAAACATCGCCATAACAATCCCACATAGCACTCAAGCTATAACAAATCAAGATCTAGTAATCCACTCAGCCATCATAAGACCTGATAATCCAGAGGTTTTAGAGGCACAAAAAAGAGGCATTGAGGTAAAAGCAAGAAGAGAAGCTCTGCTAGAGATCTTAAAAGATCAAAAAGTTTACTCAGTAGCAGGAGCTCATGGAAAAAGCACAACTACCGCCATACTAGCTTCGCTTTTAGATGGCTCAGCCATCATAGGAGCAGAATCAAAAGCATTTGGCTCAAATGTTCGCTATGAACCAAATAGTAACACCCTAATTTTTGAAGCAGATGAGAGCGATGGAAGCTTTTTAAACTCAAACCCATATTGTGCCATAGTTGTAAATGCCGAGCCTGAGCATATGGAGTATTATGATTACAATTACGATAGATTTTACGACTCCTACAAAAGCTTTATAAACATGGCAAAATGTAGGGTTTTAAATGCTGAAGATCCATTTTTAGCAACTCTTAAAGATAGTATAGAGGCAACTTGGCTATACCCTAGCAAAGATATAAGTGAGATTGAGTTTATACTCATAGATGATGAGCCTCACACAAGATTTAAGCTAAAAGATCTTGGAGTTTTTGAGGTTTGGGGTTTTGGTAAACACATAGCCCTAGATGCCTCTTTGGCAATATTAGCCGCTCTTGAGTCGCAAGATGTTCTAACTATAAGAAAAAAACTTTTAGATTTTAAAGGCATAAAAAAGAGATTTGATATAGTTGGATTAAAAAACAATGGTGTCATTATAGATGATTATGCTCATCATCCAACCGAGATAAAAGCGACATTTGAGTCCATAAAAGAGTATGCTCTTTTAAAGGGTTTTAATAAGATAGTAGCCATTTGGCAGCCACACAAATACTCACGAACCATAGACAACTTAGAGGCTTACACAAAGTGTTTTGAGGGTGCAAATGAGCTTATAATACTTCCTGTTTGGGAAGCTGGAGAGAGCAAGCGAGACATTGACTTTAAGACAAACTTTAGCTCATACAACCTAACACTAGCCGATAGCATAAAAAGAGAGTCAAACACTATAAACATACAAAAAGATAATCACACTCTAAAAACTTTTGATGAGGGGCTAATCATTGGCTTTGGTGCTGGTGATTTAACTTATCAAATAAGAGGAATTGCTTAAGATATGACATACATAATACCTTTAGTTATCATCACTTTACTATTTTTAATACTTCACTATTTCACCGAGCTAACACAAAAACAAAAAGCCATCACAATGGGCGTTGTAGCAATGATTTCAATACTAGCTTCACTCTATAACTACTACTCAAACCAAGAGAGAGATAGGGTACTAGAAGCCATAAATAGCTTCAACCAAAACAAAACACTCATTTGCGACGATATAGAAGTTAATAACCAAAATTTCACACTAAGTGTTGGCACCTATACATTCATAGGCAAAAAAGATAGCGAACATAGTGGTAAAATGATTAGTGCCTACAAGTGTAAATAAGTACCTATGCAACTTGTAAAACAGCTAGATTTAAGTGAGCATATAGAGCAGTTAAAGAACTTTTTTTCTCGCTTTAGCACACTTTTCATTGAAGGTGATCAAGAGCTTCATTATCGTTACATTTTAGAGCTTGATAAACTTGAGTTTAACTCTCCTCCAAAAGTAAAAGATCTTCAAGATATAAAACTTCATCTCAAAAAGCATGGTATTTTGCACTTTGATGAGATCTTTGAGATAGTAAAGATAGTTAGATATTTTCGCTACTTTAAAAACAAAAAACTAGAGGGAATTTTAGGAGAGTGGTTTGATAAAATCACCATAGAGCCTCTGTTTTTAGAAGTTGAGGAGCATTTTTTAGGAGATGGACTTTTTGATGAGAGCAAAGATGAAAAACTCCCACTGCTATCTTCAAAGATAAAAGAGCATAAAAACAGCATAAATGAGTCACTAAAAAGGCTTCTTCATACACAAAAACTCTCAAGTTACCTCATAGATACACAAATCCACTACATAAATGATGAGGAGTGCTTGCTTCTTCGTGGCGGGTTTAACCACATACTAAAAGGTGCCATAATTGGCAGAAGTAGCGGTGGAGGATTTTATGTCTCTCCAGATAGCATACTAAAATTAAAAGAGCAGATCAGGTTTTTAAACCAAGATAGAGAGGCGATATTTTACACCTATGCAAAAGAGTTCTCAAGTAAACTAGCCTCACTTTTGCCTTTTATAAACTTCATAGATAAAGAGTTTTATCGCTTAGATGCTTATGTTGCTAGAGTTATGTTTGCAAAGAGTAAAAACCTAGCCATAATCAAATCTAAAAAAGATACAAAAATAAGACTAGATGGCTTCATCCACCCAGCCATAAGTAATGCTAAGCCCATAAGTGTTGATTTTTCAAAAAATGTACTTATGATAACAGGTGTAAATGCTGGTGGTAAAACAATGCTTTTAAAATCGCTTCTTAGTGCTGTTTTTATGGCAAAATATATCATTCCGCAAAAACTAAATGAGCACAAAAGCCACATAGGAAGCTTTAAAAAAGTCATAGCCATCATCGATGATCCACAAAATGTAAAAAATGATATATCGACTTTTGCGGGTAGAATGCAGCAATTTAGCTCCATTTTAACCCAAAGAGATGCTCTTGTTGGTGTTGATGAGATAGAACTAGGAACCGATAGCGATGAAGCGGCAGCACTTTTTAAAGTGCTTTTAGATGAACTCATAAAAAAAGAGCAAAAAATCATAGTAACAACTCACCACAAACGACTAGCTTCTCTTATGGCTGATCGTGATGATGTTGAGCTTATGGCGGCGATTTATGATGAGCAAAATAGAGCTCCAACTTATGAGTTTATGCAAGGCATCATCGGTAAAAGTTACGCATTTGAGAGTGCACTTAGGTATGGTGTGCCAAATGCTTTAGTAACAAAAGCAAAAGAGCTATATGGGCAAAATAGCGAAAAACTAAACACTCTAATAGAGCGAGGCTCCACGCTAGAGAGAGAACTTAGGCAAAAACATAAACTCTTAGATGAAAAACTAAGCAGTATCCAAAAAAAAGAGCAAGAGCTACTTGAGCTAAAAAATGAGTCAAAAAAAGAGCTAGAAAAACTTAAGCATTCACTTAGATTTGAGTATGAAAAAGCGATAGATGAGGCAAAAAAAGCAGCAAAAGGAGAAAACACTCAAGCCATTCATAGGGCGATGAACAAAGCAAAAGAGCTGCTTCCAAAAAACAAACCAACTATAAAAATTGACAAAGTTCATATATTTGTAGTTGGTGATAGTGCAAAATATAACGACAAAAAAGGCACAATCATCTCCATAAAAGATAACAAAGAGGCACTTTTTGAGGTTGAGGGAATGAGGCTTCGTGTAAAATTATCTCACCTAAAACCATACACACAAAGCCATAAAAAGCCTCAAACTTCCATAAATCTTCAAGTTGAGAAAAAATCTGGACTAAAGTGTGATCTTCATGGAAAAAGAGCCGAAGAGGCCATAGAGATAGCCGACAAGTTCATCTCAGATGCACTCATAAATGGATGGGATGAAGTTTTGATCTACCATGGCATTGGTACAGGAAAATTAGCATTTGCTATAAAAGAGTTTTTAAAATCACACCCAAAAGTAAAAAGTTTTGAAGATGCACCGCTAAATATGGGTGGTTTTGGTGCAAAACTAGTTAAGTTATGAGCAGTGTTGCCATAGTTGGTGGTGGTGCTAGTGGGCTTTTTTGTGCCATACTTTGTGCAAAAGCAAACCTAGATGTAACACTTTTTGAACAAAATGATAGGTGTGCTAAAAAGATAGTCGCAAGTGGCAATGGGCGATGTAATATTAGCAATAAAAACATAAATATAGATGATTATTTTTCACAAAATAGCTCATTTGCAAAGTTTGCCATAAGTGAATTTGGTTTTTTTGAGTTTGAGCAGTTTTGTAACTCAATTGGGCTACTTTTAGATGTTAAAAGCGATGGCAAGTGCTACCCGCTTAGCAATGAGTCAAAAAGCGTCTCATCTTCACTCATAAACTATGCTCAAATAGTTGGTGTAAAAATTATAAATTCTACAAAGATAAAAAGCATAAAACCCCTACTAAGGGAGTACAAAAAAGTAGTGGTTGCAACAGGTTCTATGGCGGCACCTCAACTTGGCGGGTGCGATGATGGTTATGTTTTTGCTAAAGAAGTTGGACATAACATTATCTCGCCCTACCCTATGTTAGTTGGGTTGCACCTTGAGTCTAAAATCTTTAAAAAGATAAGCGGTGTAAAAACTGAGGCGGTTTTAACTTTGTACATAGATGGCAAAAAAAGCAACACAACTAGTGGTGATGTACTATTTAGCGACTATGGGGCAAGTGGTTTTGCCTCGCTAGATATATCTTGCTATGCAAGTAAAGCTCTTTTGTTAAATAAAGATGTCAAGCTTAGTGTTGAATTTTTACCAAAACTTGATTTTAACACATTAACCAATCACTTAACACGCAACTATGCACCACAAACAACATTGATAGATAGGCTAAGTTCCATCTTAAACTCCAAACTCTCACAAGCACTCATAAGCGAGTTAGGCTTAAATGCTCATAGCAAAGTAGATCTAAAAACTGCAAAAAAAGTGGCACATTTACTTAAAAACTTTAGTTTTAAGATTAGCTCAACACATGGCTACAAACATGCAGAAATTAGCGGTGGCGGGGTAGATACTAGAGAGATAGATCCAAAAACATATATGTCAAAAAAGCAAAAAGATCTATATTTTTGTGGCGAAGTTTTAGATGTTGCTGGAAAAAGAGGCGGTTACAATTTCGCTTTTGCTTGGGCTAGTGCATATATGGTTGCTAAAGATATAACTAAGTGCTAAAGCAGATGCAAATCTGTTTTAGCACTATGGGTTTTAAAATAGATCCGCATTCTCATCGATCCACTTAAAGTACTCGATAATATCTTTGATCTCGCTATCTTTCATATTTTGATTTGGCATTTTTAGATTGAAAAACTTGATCAACCTTTTCATATATGGCTCATCAAACTTACTTTGTGGATCTTTTATATACTCAGCTATCCACTGTTGTGCATTTTTATGTCGTTTTAGCACACCTATTAGATCTGGTCCTGAGCTAACATTTCCTATAACATGACATCCAGAACAACCGCCCTCATTAAAAGCCTCCTCGCCTCGCTTAGCCGCAGCTGTTTTTGGAGTTGCTAGTTCATTTACTAAAAGGTCTTTAGCTCTGATGGCTGAATCGGCTGTTTTTATCATATATTGCCATACCATATTTTCAAAGAGTATCGCATTTTCTAGGTTGTTTTGTTTATAGGCATCTGATGCTTTTTTACGCTCTGTTACTATTTTTGAGTATTGATCTTTTGCATCATCGACTAGGTTTTTAACGGTTGGATACTTCTCATAGTGGTTCTCTTGCAAAAAGGCAAAGAGAGTCTCTATGACATTATCGGTAGCCTCATTGTTTGCGGTTACCTTTTTATGCTCTAACTCCAACTCTTGTGGGGAGAGTGTTTTGATTTTTGCTTTTTGGATCCAATCATACTTTTTATTTGGATCTTTTACTAGCAAATACCCCATCATTTCTATGTGCAAAGCAGAGCAAAACTCTGTACAGTAGTATGGAAAAACACCCTCTAAATCAGCTGTAAAATCCAACTGTGTAGTCTCACCTGGCTCAACTGAAGTGTGCATTCCATGCTGATCTATGGTAAAACCATGAGTCTCATCTTGAGCTCTCTCTAGGTTTGTTAGATATAGAGTTACTTTATCGCCTTTATTAACTGTTATGTGCTCTGGATTTATATGTGAGCGAACCATTGTCGCATACACATAAACATGGTTGCCCTTTCGCTCTATTCGCTCCTCTCCCGCTAAAGTTTTACCTATGTGAGGTTTTAGAGTTTTAGAGTTTGTACCCATATTGTAACGCACTGCAGGGTGTATTTTACTAGCACGAATTGAAGCTGCTTGATGTGGCTCTCCTAATCCAATAGGTAGATCATAAAGTAACTGCATCTTTTTTTCACCAATATCTATGAGTTGGTTGTTTTGTGGATGAAGCGGTCCAACTGGCAAAAATCTATCGATAGAGAGTTTGTTGAGTGCTACTAGATACTTACCTTGAGGATCAGCTGATTTACCCTCCATAGCCTCTAAATGCCCAACATTATAGTGGATGTTTACTCTATCTAGTAGTTTTAGTTTTTTATAGTCCCATTTTACTATTTGAGAATCAACATATAACGATGTGTAAACAGTGCCATCCTCTTTACCAAAGCTGCTATGCAATGGTCCTAGCCCGAGTTCTAGTTGCCCATGCAAAGACTTCTTCATATCTAAAATCGGTATGCCATATGGATCCACCCCTGCATACTCTTTATTTTTTATAAGCTCTAAAATCTTCTTAAAATCATATACCGATGAGTGCGTATCTAGTTTCCCAGAAACAACTATATATTGCCCATCGGGACTAACATCTACCCCATGTGGAGATTTGTTTTCTGGTATCAAAAAGAGTGCATCATTTTTAACCGCAACCTCTATAGGAACAACTCTATGTCCATTTATAACTTTGACATTTTTACTATCTTTTGCCAATTTTGCAAGTTTTTCCCAATTATAAACATGCAAAAAGTCTGTATCACTTCTACTGCAACCAGCTTCAAATGGCGGAAGCCCTTTTTCAATTCCACCTGTATATAATTCAGAGTTAAAAGAGTTACTAAAACCCCATCCATAAGAGACACCTTTACCAGCGTCACTTAGATCTTGCATATATGGTGGTAGCTCTAGTGTAAATGACTCATCTTGAGAGATTTTGCCTTTATCTCTATCGAACTTCCAAAATGTAACACCACCTCTATAGACATCCTCATAAGCCTCCATTGGATAATAATCATTTGTAAAAGGGGCTGCATATTGACAGGTCTCAAGGATATACTCAGTGTTTGGTGTTACAAAAGCACCACCGTGATCTGATTTAAAAATTGGGTTAACTACTATTTGTGAGGTCTCAAAATACTTTAGATCAATAACCGCTATCCTAGCATTTGCTTTATCGTTTATAAAAAGATATTCACCATCATAAACACCTTTAGTCTCCGATAGGGCTGGGTGATGAGTATCTCCCCAGTTTATCTCCCTGCCTCTTATATTTCCCTCACGAAGTATAGCTTTAGAGTCTTCATCAAACCCATATCCTTGCCATGGCTCTGGAGTAAAAACACCTATATATTTTAGTATCCTCATAGATGGGACACCATAAACTAGCATCTGTCCTGATTGTCCACCACTAACAAACATATAGTACTCATCATGTTTACCACTAGGTTGGTAAACCTTCAAAGCCGCAATAGCATCTTGTTCACTTAGCCCTCGCTCTTGCATTATATCTTGAAACTTAGATTGAGCCGCTAATGATTGTGTTAGCATACTCAACCCAAAAATAGCATAACAAGCTTTAGATAAATAACTTCTCATTTTCATCCTCTCTTTTATAGTTCTTATTTGTTCTCAAACCCAACTATCTCATCTACTATCTGATCTAACTCTTTATCTAAGAGGTGTTCTAGCGTAGTTGAGTGCATCTCATCTTTGGTAGCTTTGTACTCTTGAAGTTTTTTTAACAGATCCTCTTTTTTTATACCAACAAGAGCAGATCCAACACTTCCCTCACCATTAACCCCATGACAAGGTGCACAGTTGCTTTTGTATAGTGGGCTCACTTTAAATTTTCCAGCCGAACCAGCTCTTAACTCTAAAGATTTTATTTTTGACTCTTGCTCTTTAGCCTCATCTTGGAGCTGTTTGTGGGCTGATTCTTTTTGCACCTCTAGTGGTTGTTCTTTAGGAACTATAGCTTCTGTTTTAGGTGTAGAAGCATCTATAAAAGAGGCTATCTTAGTTAGTGTATCTACCTTAATATCTGTTTTTAACACATATGCAACACTTCCAAAACCAAGTGCCAAAACCAAGAACATAAATAAGTGTTGAAGCGACGATGGTGTGCCGTAGCCATCTTTTATGCTATATCTTTTTAAACATAAAGCCATCAAAGATAATACACCTATGGCAACCAAAGCCCAAAAACCTATAACAGGATATGCATGAGTGGTAAATTGTGCAACCTTACCATCTCCTAGTATAACAGGCATAAATGGCTTTATAGTTATGGCTCCTCCATAGAGGTTATGTCCAAACCAATATAGCCAATACCAATAGATACCAATAAAAATAAGAGGCAACACAACAGGAATGATCATAAATCTATCTATCCATTTGTTGTTATAGATGATAAATAGTGCAAGTAGCATAGATAAAATTATAAGAGCATAAGGAGCAAGGGCTCTCTCATATATCCCGCCTCTTTCCATATGAGCCATGCCAACATAGTGGTTGATGGTGTTCATCTCATGAACCTCTCCACTCAAACCATCGAAATGGATAAAAACAGGTAACCCATAAGGAAAAGCCTCTTTTGGATAGTTGGGTGCCTCTAGTGAGAAGTTCCAAATAGGGAGAGATGGCACTCCTATCTCCTCTGAGATCTCTATCATTTTCTTAAGATTACCTCTTGCATTTTGCGGTGTGTTTACACTCGCGTATCTATCTTTTTCATAAAAATCCCAGATATAATATGCAAAAGATGGAATATCTTCTATTTTGTTATCTTTGATACGCTCAAGGGTCCCATGAAAACCAACAGAAGGTATAGTAAAGCCAAATAGCACAATCAGCAAAGCTAAAAATGCAAATATTTTAGATGCAACATAACTAACTCGCAAGTGGACTCCTTTGTTAGATTTTATGCTGTTATTATATGTGAATTAATATTTATTTATACTAAAATTAATTTAAAATTATTGAACATTAAAAGCTTATAGCACTTTGGTTGCATCTATGAGTTCTAGTGTGTTTATGGCTACTTTTGTGTTTAATCTTATGGCTAGGCATTTTAGTTTTTGCATAAGCTCTTTGATTTGCGACTCATCATCGTATCTTTTTATCTGCTCTAAAATAAGCTCAATATCTCTGCACATCATATTTCTAGCAACACCTAGATTTTTGTGGATAGCTTCACCTAAGTTTGGGATGCTACTGGTTTCATAGTGGTTTAAAAATATAAGTAATTGAATGGTAAAATCCTCTAAAAACTCCGCTATAAGCACCTCATCGATACCAAGCTCATCTTTAGCTTTTTGCATATCATAAGCCAAGGAGTTTAGCTTATGATCTTTTTTAAGTAGTTCTTTACACTCTTTTAGTAGTTTTTCCATAAAAGAGATTGTAGCATAATTTTTCTATAGAGCTTTAGTGATAATTCTATTTAATCTACTTATAAATCCGCTCATATCTTCAATCTCAATGCCCTCATAAAGTTTTGCCTGATCTAGCAATACATTTGCAGCATCGGCTATCAAAGCGGCATCTCTACTCTCTTTTAGCTTCGCAACTAACTCATGTTTTGGGTTGATTTGTAAAATTGGCACAAGTGGTGGCATAGTGCTACTTTGACCCATCTGTTTCATAATTTTTGCCATCATATAAGCTGAATCTTCAACATCTTCTTTAATCTTCACCGCCGAATCAACTAGATCAAAAGTCACCTCAACTTTTTTCACTCTATCGCCTAGTGTATCTTTTAGCTCATTTGCTAAAGACTCAAACTCTTTAGTAATGGCTTCATGCTCTTTTTTATCATCTTCGCTCTCATCAAATTTTGCATCATTTACAGAGATAAATTTGTACTCTTTATACTCATTTACCATAGGAAATACTATGGTATCAACCTCTTCATTTAGCACAAGAACATCAATGCCGCGAGACTTGAATCTCTCAAGAGATGGGGAGTTTTTAAGCATAGACAAAGATGACTTTGCACTTATGTAGTAGATCTCTTTTTTGCTCTCATCAACACCTTTTAAAAACTCCTCAAACATCACTTTTTCACTAGATTTTAGAGTGTGAAATTTCATAAGCTCAAGCAGTTTTTCTCTATTTCCAAAGTCGCTATATATGCCCTCTTTTAGTACATTTCCAAACTCGCTAAAGAACTTGTCATATTTTACTTTATCATCTTTTGCCATTTTTGAGAGTTCGCCTAGTACTTTTTTAACTGAAGCATTTTTTATCTTTGCCAAAACTGCATTTGATTGCAAAATCTCTCTTGAAACATTAAGCGGTAGATCTTTTGAGTCTATAACACCTCTTAAAAATCTAAGATAAGTTGGCATAAGCTCTTTTTCATCATCTGTTATAAAAACACGGTTGATGTATAGTTTTATACCGCTCTCATAATCAACTCTATATAGATCCATCGGTGCCTTTGATGGGATATAAAAAAGTGTTGTGTACTCTATGGCACCCTCAGCTTTATTGTGCAACCAAGTTAGTGGCTCCTCGCTTGAGTGCGAAATAGATGCATAAAAATCTTTATAATCTTCATCTTTTAACTCATTTTTAGAGATACTCCAAAGTGCATTTGCACGGTTTATTTGAGTGTTTTCTATCTCGTTTTTTGATGGCTCTATCTCTTTTCCATCATCATCTTTTTTAGCTGGGATAAACTTCTCTTTATCCATAAATATAGCAAATGGTATATGATTTGAGTATTTTTTAATGATAGATTCTATTCTATGAGATTCTAAAAACTCACTATCTTCTTCATTTATGTACATAACTATGGAAGTTCCATGAGCATCTTTAGTTGTGGTTTCTATCTCATACTCGCCATTGCCGCTACTTATCCACTTAAATGCTTGATCTTCAAGTGCTTTTTTAGTGATAACTTCAACCTTAGAAGCAACCATAAAACAAGCATAAAAACCAACGCCAAACTGTCCTATGAGTTGTGAATCTTTTTTTTGATCACCACTTAGATTTTCCAAAAATGCTTTTGTTCCAGATTTTGCGATGGTTCCTAGATTGTTTTTCAAATCCTCCTCATTCATACCAATACCGCTATCGCTGATGGTTAGAGTTTTTGCTTCTTTATCTATTTTTATGTCGATTCGCGGATTAAAAGATACACTTTTGTAAGATTCATCTCTTAGTGTTAGCATATTTAACTTATCAAGTGCATCTGAGGCATTTGAAACTAACTCTCTTAAAAAGATTTCTTTGTTTGAGTATAGAGAGTGAATCATAAGGTTTAAGATCTGCGTTGCTTCTGTTTGAAACTGATGTTTTGCCATAATATAGTCCTTTTTCAATAATTTTTGGAAATTTTATCAAAAAAAGTTAATAGTTGCAAGTTATATCAACTTAAGTGAGTCATAAACACTCAAGTTTATTTATATTATCTTAGAAAGTATGTGTAGAAAAATGCGGAAAAATCCGCATAAAATGGCTATTAGCCAAGTTTTGAGATGATAGTTGCTTGAACTTCATCTATGCTTTTTGTACCATCAACTTTTATATATTTTAGTCCAGATGAAACTTTTGCACCATAATAATCTATAAGTGGAGCAGTTTGAGAGTGATAAACCTTGAGTCTATCTAGTACAACCTCCTCTTTATCATCAGCTCTTTGAACTATATCTTCACCACTAATGTCATCTTTACCCTCAACTTTTGGTGGATTGTAGATGATATGATAAGTTCTACCACTAGCTAAATGAGCCCTTCTTCCAGACATTCGCTTAACTATCTCATCATCGCTAACATCTATCTCAACAACCGCATCAATAGCGACATTTGCCTCAACTAGGGCATCAGCTTGAGCTATGGTTCTTGGAAAACCATCTAACAAATAACCATTTTTACAATCATCTTGTTTTATTCGCTCTTTTACCAAACCTATAATGATCTCATCGCTTACTAGCTTACCCTCATCCATAGCTTTTTTAGCCAAAATGCCAAGCTCGCTCCCCTCTTTTACTGCTAAGCGAAGCATATCGCCTGTTGAGATTTGTGGAATGCTGTATCTTGAAGTTAAAAATTGTGCTTGAGTACCCTTTCCTGCACCAGGAGCACCTAAGAGTATTATTCTCATTATGTCATTACCTCTATTTTTTTGCTAATTATAACTCTTTAGCTCTTGCATAAGCCTTAGATATTGCCTCCATACAAGAGGAGCGAACACTCCCATCTTCTAATGCTTTATACCCTGCTGCGGTTGTTCCACCTGCACTCATAACTCTATCTTTTAGTAGTGCTGGATGAGTTGAGTTTAAAAGTGCTGCAAACCCCTCAAATAGTCCTCTTGTAACCTCCGTGGCATCTTCTCTTTTTAGCCCCTCTCTAACTGCTCCATCAGTTAGTGCCTCAGCTATTAAAGCCAAGTAAGCAGGGCCGCTTCCACCTAGTGCAGTTGCGATGTCAAGCTCTTTTTGTGAGCTTAGCCAAAGAGTTTTACCGATGGAGTTAAAAATCTCTATGGCTTCATTTTTATAGTGTTCATCACCACAAATAGTACTCATCGAGAGCCTAAAATCAGCCGCAAGGTTTGGCATAACTCTAACAACAGCTCTTGAGTTAAAATTTTGCTTTAGTTTTTCTATACTAACCCCAGCTAAAACGGAGTAGATAACCTTTGCTTCACCTTTTAGTTTTTGTGCAACAGAGCCTATAGCATTTGGTTTTACACAAAGGATCAAGCTTTTGTCATTCACATCAAACTCATCAAGAAGCACTTTTTTTATGCTAAAACCAAGTTTAGCTTCAAACTCATCAAGTTTACTCATATCTCTACCAACAACCTCTAAACCAACATCGCCTAGCCCTTTTGCTATGCTAAAAGCCATATTTCCATTACCTATAAAAGTTAGAGTGCTCATAAAAAACCTTTATCTTTTTATGTTAGTATATCAAAAAATTTAAAGGCTAAGATTATGGAAAAGTTTTTAAAAGAGGCTAAAAATGCAAGTCGAGTCTTGCTTGGACTAGATGGCAATAAAAAAGTTGAAGTTTTAAAAGATATGGCAGATTCTATCCGCTCAAACGCCATAAACATCATAGAAGCAAATGCAAAAGATATGACTCATGCCAATGAAGTAGATCTCTCTAGTGCACTAAAAGATAGGCTATTTTTAGATGAGAGTCGCATAGAAGCGATGGCGGTTGCCATAGAAGAGATAGCTGCTCTTAGAGATCCAATCGGCAGAATTCTTGATGGTTGGAGTACACAAAATAACCTAAAAATCCAAAAAGTAACCATTCCAATAGGTGTTATAGGCATCATCTATGAATCCCGTCCAAATGTTACAAGCGATACAGCAGCACTCTGTTTTAAAAGCTCAAATGTTTGCATACTAAAAGGTGGAAAAGAGGCACAAAACTCAAATGAAGCCATAGCCCTAGCACTTCAAGCGGCACTAAAAAAACACTCTTTGCCAACATCACTCATCTCACTCATACCAGATGCCTCGAGGGAGGGAGTTGCAAAACTCATAAAAATGGACAAATATGTAGATCTAATTATCCCTCGTGGTGGCGAAGCTTTAGTTCGTTTTGTTAATGAAAACTCAAGTGTAGCAGTTGTAAAACATGATAAGGGACAGTGCCATACATACATAGATAAAGATGCAAAAATAGATGATGCCATCAAGATAGCTATCAATGCCAAAACCCAAAGAAGTGGGGTTTGCAACGCTATGGAGACACTTTTGGTTGATAGCGCCATCGCCAAAGATACTTTAGTGCTTTTAAAAAATGAGTTTGACAAACATAACACCATCTTAAAAGGTTGTGCTAAAACTAAAGAGTTCATAGATGTTGTATTAGCTAGTGATGAGGATTATGCAACCGAGTATCTAGCAAATATACTCAACATAAAAGTAGTTGATGGAGTCGATGGAGCGATAGAACACATAGTCGCTTTTGGTTCAGCTCACTCTGAGGCTATCATCACTCAAAATATATCAACCGCTGAGAAGTTTTTAAACTCCATTGATGCAGCCGCACTATATGTAAATGCTTCGACTCGTTTTACAGATGGCAGCGTTTTTGGGTTTGGAGCTGAAGTTGGCATAAGTACAAACAAGCTTCACGCAAGAGGTCCGATGGGGATCGAGGGGCTTACAACTTATAAGTACAAAATCTATGGAGATGGGCAAATAAGATAGTTGATACAAATCAAACATTTTTTCATATCACTAAATTATAATGTCATAAATTTAACAAAAAGGATGCATTATGTCACATATTCCAGCAGATGCACAAAAGATCGAAGTAGTTGGCTCTACGGTTGATTTTTTTAAATTAAGTAAAGATTCTCAAAGCACATACTATTTTGATACTTCCAAATGTGGTCCACCAGATCCTATGGTAAATGCAGTTTGTGGTTTAAAACTCATAAAAGGCACAAATGACAAACTAGTTATGATAAACCACAAAGCACCAGCAGGGCTTTTAAATAAACTAGCCGATGATGTAATCTATGAGAGTCAAACACTAGAAGATGGGCTAACTTTAGTAACTTTTAGCAGCAACAATGAAGCTACTACTTCTAGCGATCTTGATCATATGTCACACTAAGCAAATGTTCTCAATTTCACAAGATTTTGCACCACCATTTAAACTTATACTACCATACTTCATAGTTGGTAGTATATTTTATGTCATCTCATCGCTACTACTATTTTTCTTTTCGCCATCAGATTTAGCACTCCAAAACAACACAATATTGGCTTTTACTCACATATTTTTACTTGGTTTTGTGATGATGGTCATATTTGGTGCGATGGCTCAGTTGGTACCTGTTGTGCTTGAAGTTGGACACTTTGCGGTTGAGCTTTTTTATGCCATTTGGCCACTACTTTTAATTGGTGTTTTAATGATGGCATTTGGTTTTTGGCTCTATCCTACACTGCTACCATTTGGCGGAACGGTTGTGCTTGTATCTTTTAGCATATTTATATTTGAGATATTTTTTACCATAAAAAAAGTAAAAAATCTAAGCCTCATTATGAGCAGTGTTCTTATCGCAAACATCTTTTTACTTCTTGGCATTATTTTTGGCATAGTTATGGCACTAGCTTATGGCGGAATGATAGATATTGATATATCAAAGCTTTTAAAACCGCATATTTTTAGTGTTGTTGGTGGTTATATCTTCATAACACTTATGGGTTTATCGGTTGTGCTTTTGCCTATGTTTGGACTATCACATGGCTTTAGTCAAAAACCACTCAAGGTAGCTATGAGTCTTATGAGTGCATCAGTTAGCCTCATCATCATAGATGCTTTTGTAGATTTTTTACTACTTGAATATAGTGCTTATGTTTTAGCCTTTGTTTCACTCATAGTCTATTTTAACCTAGCTACAACCATCTTTAAAGCAAGAGCTAGAAAAGAGATAGATATTTATGCAAAATCACTAATATTTGCCTATGTTTCTATGCTTTTAGCTCTTATTTTTGGAGCTTTTTATCTATTTAGCTCATATGAACCACTAGCTCTTGCTATGTCATTTTTACTGTTTTACTCACTTTTTGGCTTTAGCATCATTGGACACATGTACAAAATAGTCCCATTCTTAGTCTGGTTTAATAGATTTTCGCCATTAGTTGGAAAACAAAAAGTGCCAATGTTAGCCGATATGCTTCCAAAAAAAAGCTCTGAGGCTCAGTTTATATTTGGTGTGGTTGGAGTTGTTTTGATAACTCTAGCCATACTTTTTCAAAACGACACACTCATAAAAAGTGGGGCTTCATTTATGTTTGTCAGCTCCATCGCTTTTTTAAGAAGTGTGATATATATGATAAATTTCAAAGGAGTTTAATATGTACTCAAAAGAGGAACTTTTTTTAGCTATTTCAACTGTAATTGACCCTGAAGTTGGTTTTAACCTAGTAGCAATGGGGCTTATATATGATGCCTCTTGTGATAATGATGGCAATGCTTATGTAAAGATGACACTCTCAACAAAAGCTTGTCCAATGCACCAGATGATAACACAGTGGGTGAAAGATGCGGTAAAAAAAATGGCTGGTATAAAAGATGTTGAAGTTGAGGTTGTTTGGGAACCAGCTTGGAACATCACTATGGCAAATGATGAGGTAAAAGCGGCTCTAGCTAGATAAAAACTTTATCATTCTAATAGCACTCATACCATCTGGATAGTAGTTTTTTATATCTTTAAACACACTATAACCAATATGGCTATAGCGACGAAAAAGAGCTTTGTTATCTGCTCTAATCTCTAGCACCACACCCTTAAATGAGTGTGTGAGTGCATGATTTACTACAGCTTCAAAAAGCTCTTTTGCTATGGTTGTTTGCTGATACTCTCTCAAAACTGCTAGTGAATTAAACCACATATTTTTATGATCTAACACCACTCCTAGAGCGTACCCTGCTATTTTTGTGCCATCTTTATAGACAAAAAGTTTGGTGCTAGGTTTTTTTAAGAGTTTTAAAAACTCCACATAAGTGAGCCTAAAATATTTTCTCTCATCAAACATAGCATTCTCTAAGTTAACTAACTCATCTATATCATCTAAGGTTGCAAAGTTGATCATAAAAGGCTCCTAAGAGTTTTGATATATTGTATATTTTGGTAATAGCATCTTGGGATGATAGCTCATTTTCGCTCTTTTTAGATTCTCAAAACCCATATCATCACCAGCATTTATGTAAAACACTCCATATTTTTTCTCTAAGATTTTACAAAACTCTCTAAATATATAAGCACTGCTTCCAACCACCTCAGCATCACACTTCTCTATAATTACACTCGCAGTGCTACCATTTAGCCTCTCTGCAACACTAAAACCTATGAGCTTTTCATCGTTAAAAAGAACAACTCCAACAAGTGATAACTCCTCATAGTTCTCTAACAATCTTTTAATGGCTTTTTGTTCAAAATATATCCCCTCTAAGTACCTATCATCATCAAGCGGAAGGTTTTTACCTCTAGCACTAATCCATTTGCTATGAAGTTTTAATATCTGCTCTTTATGTTTTTTTATAACAACCTCCTCAATCACTACATTTGAACACTGTTTGCAAAACTTATTTATCTCATTTCTTTTTGTGTGATAATTATTACCCTTTAACTCCACAAGATCTCTACACTCATATACATAATCAATGCCTTGATAAGCTACATCATCTGCACAAACTAGATGAAGCATATCTTTATGTACATACTCTATCTTGGAATCAAGTTTTGTGCTATTGTTTACATTCATAATACCAAAACATATCTCAATAGCCTTAGATATATTTTGTATACTCCCAATAGGCGGCAAAAGCATACTAAGTTTTCCTCCTTGCATAACAAAAAGGCAAAAAGTATCATTTATAATCGCATAAAAACCACTAGCCGATGATAACCAAATATAGTTTGCCGCAAAAGTATAATCACTCAAATCAAGAGAGAGTTTATCAATATACTCTTGCATGGTCTCTTTAATGGATATATCAAAATGATAAAGCGTATACTCAGATATATGAAGTGTTGGCATTTTAACCTCAAGCAAGTTTTAAAAACTATTCTAAGGTCTTAGAGATACCCCTTTGGCGGGTATCTAAAGAGTGCTAGGAAGTAAATTTTTCGAATTATAAATCTACAATCTTTAAAGAGTGTTGAAGAGAATAAGATTTTAAAAAAGTTTTCTTAATGCGAAATATTTAACGGTCTCAATATATAGGTAAAGCTGTTTATACAGTACTTGGTGTAAATATGGAAGGTAGAAAAGAGATATTAGGACTTTATTTATCAGAAAGCGAAAGAGCTAACTTTTGGCTAAGTGTTTTAACTGATTTAAATAATAGAGGAGTAAAAGATATGCTTATTACTTCTGTTGATGGTTTAAAAGGCTTTCCTGAAGCTATAAAAACAATATTTCCTAAAACTGAAGTACAACTTTGTATCATTCATCAGATTAGAAATTCTCTAAGATATATAGCCTCTAAAGAGCCTGTGCTTGCACTCTCTTTGAGAAAAAGAGTTTATGAAAGATCTAAGATTGGTTTATGAAGCAATTAGCAAAGATTTAGCAGAAGATGAACTACTTAAACTTGAAGAAAATGGGGTAAAAAGTATCCTATAGTTTTACAATCATGGAATAATAAATTGAAGATAATTTATAGTATATAAATATCTTTATATATTTAAAAACATTTTTATATATCTAATATTTAAGTACGATAAGCTAAGTTTATAGTATAATTTATAAAACAAAATGAGCTAAAAATGGCAACAATACACACAACAACTTATCCCGAAGTTTACAGCTTGGCTGAAAGTTTAGCTATTTTAGATAGATATAAATCTGATTTAACAGATGAGCAATATCAGCAAAACAAGTCTGTTATAAGTAGTTTTGCTATCGAAAATATGTATCTAAATGAAAAAGATATATTAAATCTTATTAAAATAGACAATGGAGTAAACCCTAATGAACTAATAAAAGAGATACTCAAGTCTTGGAATGTAAATGAATAGTTTTGAAGATTACCTATTAAATACAAATAAAGTTGGAGCAAAAAATTTTGAAGAGCTTCACACAAGAGAAAAAGAACTTACTTCAATAAATATAAAATATTTAAATTTAGCTCCCATAAAAGGAAACTTTGATTATCAGCACTTAAAAGATATTCATAATTATATTTTTAAAGATGTCTATACTTGGGCTGGAAAAGATAGGTTTGATATAGGATTAAATGGGCAATTTTTAAAAGGAAATCAACACTTTGTCCCTAGTAATGAGCTACCAAAATATTCAAATATAATTTTTAATGAGCTAAAAGAACAAAACTTTTTAAAAGATTGTAAGGATATTAACTCATTTGCAAAGTGTACTGCTAACTTTATGATGGAATTAAATACTCTACACCCATTTCGTGAGGGAAATGGCAGAACACAAAGAATATTTTTAAATGAATTAGCAAAAAATGCTGATTATAAAATGGATTTAAATCTTATATCTTCATTTAAAATGGTTACAGCTTGCAAATTGGCTTCACAATTAAAACCTGAATTTCTTGAAAATCTTATCAAAGAGAATTTAAAACAATTCCCTGAGAATGATAAAAACATCAACAAAGAACAAGAACATAAAAAACCTTTTAAACTAACTGGTAAATATAATATATCACAAGATAAAGAGATAGAAAAATTATAGATATATATTAATATATTTAAATATCATAAAAACATACAAAACAAATATAAAAAAGGAAAATATTGATTTTATTTATGATTTGATATTTGCTAATAATTAATTTAGTATAAAAATATCTTTATATATTTAAAAACATTTTTATATATCTATTATATTTAAAATTATATAATAGGTAAATTTTATTAAAAGGATAAAAAATGGCAACAGAAATGGAAAAAGATGTACTAATTGAATATGTTGGTGGTGCTATTGCTTTATTAATTAAAAAAGATAAATCAAATCAAAATATCGAATATTTAAAAGATTTAGAAGATGAGATTTATTCTACTTCTTATAAAGATTTAGATTATGAAAAAGTAGCTCAAAAGATAAAAGAAATGAGAAAATCTTATGAATATTAATAAAGAGCTTTTTAGTGAAGTTTGGGAAAGAACTAAGAAAAAACATATAACTTCTCAAGAACAACCAAAAGCTTATGTTTTAGGTGGACAATCTGGAAGTGGTAAATCATACTTGATAAAAAAGGTATTAGATGAATTAGATAGCAATGCTATTGTAATTAATGGCGATGATTTTAGAAGATTTCATCCTGATTATGAGAAACTTCAAAAAGAACAAGGAAAAGATTCTCCAAAGTTTACAGCAAAATTTGCTGGAGAAATGACTGAAGCTATTTTAAAAAAAGCAATTTATGAAAAATATAATATTGTTATTGAAGGTACTTTTAGAACAAGTGAAACTCCATTAAAAACACTAAAGCAGTTAAAAGACAACAACTATAAAACAAATGTATATATAAAAGCAACTCCCAAAGTGCAAAGTTGACAAAATTGTCTCGAAAGATATAATAAAATGTTAGAACTTGACCCAAGTGAAGCAAGATATACAGATAAATCTCATCATAATTTAATTGTTGATAATTTGGCTCAAAATGTAGAAACAGTATCTAAAAGTTCTTTGGTTGATAATTTAAAGATATTCACAATAAATGGTAAAATTTATGATAGAAATATCGATAAATCAAAAGACTTAAAATCAATTATTCAAGCAGAACTAGATAAAGATATTATTTCTATACAACAAAAACCGTTCAAGCCAAAAGATAAAGCAATATCTAAAAACCAAGATACTGAAAGATAATTAATATTTTATATAGTATAAAAATATCTTTA
>JACDJA010000738.1_pt1 | contig 33986 bp, 26 predicted proteins | sample 7449241 | NCBI WGS metagenome assembly JACDJA01 (sample SAMN14253289, study PRJNA609438) | sludge metagenome | isolation source: initial anaerobic sludge | collected 2018-12-20 | reverse complement strand
TGTCTTGATACGGATAAACCCGGCAACTATCCGCCGAGCCTGATGATGGAACGTGATTCAATGCCAGACCAAGTGGATCAAAAAACAGATCAAAGAGCCGATCAGAAAACAGAACAGGCAATCACGAAATAAAAAAGGAAAAATATGAGAGAACAAATATAACCGCCCCTCCCGGGCGGTTTTTCATTGGGCATCGTTTGTTTTTATGCCTGAAACTGAGAGAGTGGTTTTATAAATATCTGTATACGGATTTATCTACGTCTGCAATCTTGTCCACAGTTTTGTTTACGTCCAGTAATCGATCTGTCTGCTGGCTCCACAGTGCGGCGGGTTTCCTGAGTTTTTCCCGAATCGGTTTCGGTGAGCTTATGCCGAAGATTCTATAATTATCCGCTGGGTTTTGTGCGTGCCTGATACAGACTCCAGTGGTGCCGGAAATGCCTGGATTGTACTTTAAAATCTGCCTTGATAACTTTGCCAAGACGGGGCTAGTGCCTGTACAGCGCCAGATAAATAGCATCAAACACAGTTATTTATCAGCACCAATCAAGTCGGTAATCGAAAAAGTTTCATCTGGTACAAAGGCGGCATGATAGCGAAATCAATTTCCTATTCACTGACTAAGGAGCCCAAATTTTTGAAGCATGCCTGCTCTGCTCACATGAGCCATTTTCATTTTTCAAGCCCACAATTTTGTAAGTAATCGTTCAGGATGCGACAAGCGCTGGAAGTTGCCCATTGGTCGGATGGGTTTCACTGTCTACGCTGTAACGGTACTGCTTACTATGTCATACGTGATGGTATACGCAAGGTTTTTCAATGCAGCGCCTGCCGACATTAGACCTTATTGATTGCCGGGACAGTTTTTCAGGGCACTAAACTACCGTTGACCGTCTGGTTTTTGGCAATTTATCTGATTAGTCAGGCCAAGACCGGTTTGTCATCCCTGGCGCTCAAGCACTAGCTGGGAGTGAGCTATCCTACGGCATGGTGTGATACACCACAAACTGATGCAGGCGATGGCTAATCGTGAGGAGCGTTATGTCCTTGATGGCAGAATCCAGGTCGATGATGTTTATCTTGGTGGAGAACGTGCGGGAGGAAAAACGGGCAGAGGCTCAGAGAATAAGGTGCCTATTGTTGCCGCTGTGTCTCTGACTGAGGATGATCGCCCTTTGCGCATGAGGCTTACCCCAGTCTCAACCTGGGTAAAGGATTGTCTGGCACCCGGCAGCACGGTGTTCTCGGATGCCTCGGCCTGCTGGTGCCGTTACCAAAATGGGCTGTAACCACCATTTTACAGTTATCGCCGGACGCAAACCAAAGGAGACTCCCGAGTTCTGGTGGATCAACACTATCCTCGGCAATCTCAAGACCAGCTTGTCGGGTTGTTACCATGCTTTCAACTTCCGCAAGTATGCCGCTCGCTATCTTGCCACCTTCAGTTACCGATTCAACCGGCGTTTTGATCTTTGCTCACTGCACGAAAAATTGCTGATCGCCGCTGCTTCGACCACTCCGCAGCCCTTGCACTTTATTCGAATGGCTGACGTTCGTTGCTAATCAGGAATAAATTCTGTGATGGTGCTATTAAAAATTTACTTAAGTATTTTCCTGCCAGACCGTTTACTGAAAACAAGATTCTGACTCGGCAAATAAAACAGAAAAGTGCATGTTTAATCTGTGAGAGTCAAGTTATCTACTCCAACAAGGTAAAATAATTCTTCGATTTTTTTACAGCAAACAACTACAAATACCTGAGCATAAGGCCAAGTTACTTAAGGAGATAACGTAATGACAGATAAAAATCTCAGATTTCTGGTAGTGGATGATTTCTCGACAATGCGCAGGATTATTCGCAACCTGCTCAAGGATCTCGGTTTTAATAACGTCGAAGAAGCTGAAGACGGAGCCATGGCTCTGAAAAAACTACGTGATGGTAGCTTCGATTTCATTGTTTCGGACTGGAATATGCCCAATATGGATGGATTAACCATGCTGCAAAATATCCGTGCGGATAACGCATTGAAAGATATTCCTGTGCTAATGGTCACCGCCGAAGCAAAAAAAGAAAATATTATTGCCGCAGCCCAGGCTGGAGCAAACGGGTATATCGTCAAACCCTTTACAGCCGCCACACTGGATGAGAAATTAAACAAGATTCTCCAGAATATGGCTGTACACGCCTGAACTGCTTTTTCTTGCCTATCTACCGACAAACAGATATTAATCCAAAAGATGAATAGCAGCCTGGATACTAATAAAAATGTCATCGATCACCTCGAACAGCTTACCCAGATGTTGCACAATTGTCTGTCTGAGCTCGGTCATAGCCAGCGTTTACAGCAAGCAAGTATCGGGGTATCCAGCAGCAAGGATGGGCTGGCCTATGTTGTCAATAAAACAACGCAGGCCGCCGAATGCTCACTGTTAGCGATAGAAAACGCCAAGCCCATCCTGGAAAATCTGGCAGTAAATGCCACTAATTTGCACAAGTTATGGCATCAGATGCCAGAAATAACAGTCACCACTATTGCAGATCATCCTGTTCTAAACAATACACTCAAGCAAACCCTTGATTTCCTGAGCGACATTCCTGAGCAGACAAGCTCCACACAAGCCTATCTTACGGAAATCATGGTGGCTCAGAATTTTCATGACCTGACCAGCCAGGTCATTCAGAAAATTACTCGCATGATCGAAACAATCGAACAGGAAATACGGCAATTGCTAACAGAAGAAGACTCGACGAAAAAAGAAATTTCGATTGAAAAAAAGAACAGCTTGATGAATGGGCCTGTCATTGATCCGCTAAAGCAAGACGACGTATACGTCGATCAAGAACAGGTTGACAACCTGTTGACCAAGCTGGGTTTCTGAAAGAGCACTAAATTGCATGTGCTACCTAGTCATAGAATTTTCTCAAATCTGATGGCTGAGGGAATCTTTGTGAAACTCTGTCAATCTGAAACTTCCTTGCATATGGCCTTGTGATGGCCGGATTGCGCAGAGGTTTTTAAGATGATTTTGATTTAAACAGCTGCACTGCTGTATTATTTTCTCCATTTTGTTCTGGCGTGAACCTGCTTCATAAAACATGGAAACCAGCGTCTTAATTCGCTCCCTGCTAGCGATAGCGCTGGGAGCATCATTGGGAGCCATCCTGCGCTGGATCCTCGGCATGACTCTCAACGCACTGTTTTCGACGATCCCACCGGGAACGTGGCTGGCTAATATGTTCGGTGGTTATCTAATGGGGGTAGCACTTGCCTACTTCAGTCAGCACGCATATTTAGCTCCCGAATGGCGGTTATTCATCATCACCGGGTTTTTGGGTGGGCTGACAACTTTCTCGACATTTTCAGCAGAGGTCACCACGCTGATTCAACAGGAACGCATATTGTGGGCTGGTATGGCGATATCAGCGCATGTGATTGGCTCATTATTGATGACGTTTTTGGGGTTGGCCACCTATAATATTTGCAAGCACCTTTGATATAGGGGAGGCACCATGCAAGGCTATCAATTGACATTTTTCACCCAGCAAGACCGCAAGCACGGATATCAGCCCTTGGGCAACTGGTTGATTGAAGAAGCGCGTAAACTTGGAGTAGGTGGCGCAACTTTGATCGCAGCAACCAAAGGTTTCGGGCGCGATCGCAAGTTACACGCTGCATGTTTCTTTGAACTGGCTGATCAGCCTATCGAGGTAACGATGGCACTCAGCGAAGCGGACAATAAACGTCTGTTCCAGCGGCTGCGCGATGAAAAGATCAGTGTGTTCTATATCAAGACACCGATTGAATTTGGGATGACCGACGATCCACAGGGAGATTGAAGATGACTTCAAACGACTGGTTTTATTGGGCATTGTTATCCGCTATTTTTGCGGCATTAACCGCTATCTTTGTTAAGGTAGGTGTTCAGGATGTGGATGCTGATTTGGCCACCTTAATCCGGACAGCTATCATCATCGTCGTTCTATCTGTGTTTGTGATCTCCACTGGTAAATGGGCCAACCCCTTCAAGCTATTACCCAAGACATGGCTATTTCTTGGTCTATCTGGTTTGGCCACAGGGGCTTCCTGGGTGTGCTACTTCCGAGCCCTTAAAATCGGTGATGTTTCCAAGGTTGCCCCCGTGGATAAATTCAGTCTTGTCTTGGCGGCTGTATTTGCTTTCACTTTTCTGGAGGAGCGTCCATCATCTCAGGAATGGTTTGGAATCACGATGATTGCAGGCGGTGTGCTTCTCCTTGCACTCAAGCGGTAATACATACAGACAAAAATCGTCGAATACCCAGAAATCACCAATGGGCGCCTCGAAAAAGCTTGACTCGCCCCTCCTGGTAGACTTGGTAAAATTACGCGGTCCTGAAACCCGTTCTTCTCCTGCCGATGAAACCACATAGCGCCTTCAAGCCCGACCTGTTCGCCGACGAACACCATCGCAAGAGTGCCCGACCACGCCACTGTATGGACCTTCTAGAACCGGATCGGTGAAGCAGGGGCGAAGGCGCTGTTCGACGGCGTCTCCGCGCAGTTGCTCCAGCAGAGATTCATCGCTCGCCAGAGTTCGTTCGATACTGGAAGCATGAATACCTTGCGACCGGCCGGCGTAGTCTTGCACAGGAAGCTGGGAACAAGGGAAGTCTGGTCAAGTTTCAGAAAGTACCGACATATCTAAGATTTTGATAAATGTACTGTATAGAGCTATGGCGTAGCCCAGCGAAGTGCGATGCTGGAGCCATCCTGAAATAAAAATGCCACCTGCTGTATTACTACAAACAGGTAGCTATTAGTTGATTCTATTTAAGTCTGTTCTGCTGCCGGTTGTTCGGTATGTTCCGATTGCTGTTTCGGTTCCTGATGACCGGATGGATCGGTGAATTGATCATTCAGCATCTGGATGTAATCATTAGCATCTTCCTTGACTTCAGCCAGGATGCGCTGATTTGTTGTATTCCAGCCAGCCGGGCTTTTCAGGAACATGGGGCGGTAACCAGCAGTACTTTTACTGAAAGCGCGAATGATTTGCTTGGAGGCAGTGTGATCGTGGCTGTATTCAGTCGCAAGCTGTTTCAGAATACTGTGGGAGACACTTTTGCGAACGGTAAGATGGACGTAGCCAAGTGCGCCCACTAAAAAAGCACCCAAAAGAATCGGCAATACGCCTCCGGCAGAAATGCCGGCGATACAACGCTCAACTAGGTGCCAGCTTTCGGTGGCAGTCAGCGCCGCACCCGTCAATACCACCAGCAAACCGAGCAAGATGCTATCCAGCGTAAATACCCGGCTTCTCCATTGATCCAGCGCGGCTTCAAGTTTGCTGATAACCTGTGTTTCAATGGTGTTGGCCGTTTGTTCGAGCATGGCGGCAATCCGGTAGGAGCGTTCGATTTCGATCTGCTGCATGCGTGCACTGATGTCTGCCAAATCTTCTTCACGCTTTTGTTCAAAACGTTCCCGAACTTGTGGATCGTGAATGGGGACAGCGGCATCCTTGTCATAAATCCGATAGAAACGCCCGGCCAGCAATCCGGCCTGTGCCAGTGAACGCTGCCAGGCGGAAATAACTTCCTCGGGATTATCTTCCTTTGCGGTCACATCAATCTGATTGAGGATGTACAGAAACTTATTGGCATCCGGGCGGTTAATAGTAGCGGCAACCAGATATTCAAGGGTATCTTTCATGGCGCCGGGTTCCGGGTGGCGCGCGTCGAAAAAAACCAGTACCAGGTCGGACAGATCAATGATGTGCTGGGTAAGGCGCAGGGTGGAGGTACGCTGGCTGTCTGCATCAAATCCGGGAGAGTCAATCAGGATCTTGCCACGGATTTTTTCTGATGGACAGGTTTTAAGTTGAACATAGGCATCAATGCGTTGCGGTCCGGTTTCTGCAATTTCCTCGATGTTATGGCTGATCTGGTAGAACGGGAAACGCGGATCAGCATCAAGCGCCACGCCTGGCAGCGTCTTGACTTCATCGTGACGGCTGTAACAGATGACTGTGAATTTGTCATCGACCGCCTGATTGCCGGTGCGCTGCAGGGGTAGATTCAGGTAGGAATTGATGAACGTTGACTTGCCTGATGAAAAAGTGCCCAGCACCGCAATCATTGGCCACCAAGTGACATAGGTGGCATATGACTCGTTCCGCTCCAGCAACCCGAGTGCCTGGGCGACGCTGTCCAGTTTTCTGAAACTGTGTACAGCTTTGGTCAGAACCGGGTTATCCGGGTGTTCTTCTGCGAGATGTTTTTCCAGATTGGCGAGGTGCTTGAGGATATTGGTCGTACTCATATTTGATGATCCTTGTTTAATTAGTGAATGTTGGCGTTGAAAAATATAGGTTTGTAGAGGGCTTTTTTATTATCCGGGTCAATTTTATTGTGGTAGCAGTCGCTTTACAAATGGATACACTGGCACATCTGTATCTGTTCATGTTAATCAAATTCGGACAGTAGTTTTTTCATAATCGTTTCCGCCTGATTCCAGTATTGTGATCCGAATAGATTGAGATGATTAAGGATGTGGTAAAGCTTATAGAGCTGCTTGCGGGTGGCATACCCGGTATCCGCCGGCCAGATATCGCGGTAGGCAGCATAAAAGTCTGGTGGAAACCTGCCAAACAGTTCCGTCATGGCCAGATCAGCTTCTCTGTCGCCGTAATAGACGGCTGGATCGAAGATAACGGGTTGTCCATCTGTATCGAAAGCGTAATTTCCTCCCCACAGATCGCCATGCAACAGCGATGGCTGCGGTGTGTAGCCCATAAAAAAATATTGAAAACCGGATAGCAGGCGTTCACCGAGCGATTGCAGCGAACCGGTGTAACCGTTTTCCCTGGCGAGATTCAGTTGATAACCCAATCGCTGCTGGCGCCAGAATGCAATCCAGTCACTATCGACTGTATTTCTTTGTGGCGTTGAGCCAATCGTGTTGTCACGTATCCAACCAAATTTTTCAGCAGTATGCCGATGCATATTAGCCAGCCCGATACCCAGTGTGGCTGCATTACCCTGATTCTGCAAGTCAATGTATTCCAGCACCAGCCAGGCATAGCCATGCCCGCTACCACTGCAAAACGGCCGTGGAGCACGCAGGCTGGCGGAATCGAGGATTTCCTCCAACCCGGCTGTTTCGGCTTCAAACATGGCCAGATACTCGGCCTTATTCAGTTTGATAAAGAATTGCTGATCCTGATTGCGAATGCAGAAGGTCTGATTGATGCAGCCTCCTCCAATCGAGGTGAGGTTTTCCAGGGTGAACGCCTGCCGGGTAAGCTGTGAGATTTGCGCAGCAATGGCTGTCCATGGAAGGGAAGTAGCTTGTTGTATATTCCGTTTCATTGCTGCTTCATTTCTACTTCAGTCCGGCAATTGAGAACGTGCCCGGCAGATAGCCGCGCGTACCTGCTCCGGTGCGGTGCCGCCGGGGTGATTTCGGCTTTGCAGCGAACCTTCCAGTGTCAGCACCTCAAATACGTCCTGTTCGATAATTGCGGAGAATTGCTGCAGATCCGCAAGCGAGAGCTCACCCAGGTCACATCTTTTGTTTTCTGCGAAACGGACTGCCTGGGCAACTGTTTCGTGCGCATCACGAAAGGGAGTTCCTTTTTTGACCAGATAATCAGCCAGATCAGTCGCCGTGGCGTAGCCGCGCAATGCCGCCTGGCGCATGGCTTGTGGATTAACTTGCAGCCCGGCCAGCATGTCGGCGTAGATAGTCAGCGTATCTTTCAAGGTATCCACAGTATCAAACAAGGGCTCTTTGTCTTCCTGGTTGTCCTTGTTATAGGCCAGAGGCTGTGATTTCATCAGTGTTAACAGTGCAACCAGATGGCCGTTGATGCGGCCGGTTTTTCCACGCACCAGCTCAGGCACATCAGGATTTTTCTTTTGTGGCATGATGGATGAACCTGTGCAGAACCGGTCTGCAATGCGGATGAAGCCAAATGCCGGACTCATCCATAGGATCAGCTCTTCTGACAGGCGGGAGAGGTGCATCATGATAAGCGCGGCACTGGCACAGAATTCAATCGCAAAATCACGATCAGATACAGCATCCAATGAGTTATGACAGATATCATCAAACCCCAGTTCGCGTGCCACCTGTTCGCGATCGATCGGATAACTGGTGCCCGCCAGCGCGGCAGCTCCCAGCGGTAGCTGATTGACACGTTTTCTGCAATCCTGCAGACGTTGTCCATCGCGCAGCAGCATTTCATAGTAGGCGAGCAGATGATGCCCGAATGAAACTGGTTGCGCCACCTGCAAATGGGTAAAGCCAGGCATGATGGTGGCAGCGTGCTGTTCCGCCAGATCCAGTAATACATATTGCAGGCCATAGATGAGGTCGATAATCTCATCTATGGCAGCGCGCAGGTAGAGCCGAATATCGGTGGCCACCTGGTCATTGCGTGAGCGGGCGGTATGCAGTCTTTTTCCGGCATCCCCTGTCAGCGCCGTCAAACGCCGTTCAATGTTCAGATGTACATCTTCCTGCTCAAGCTGCCACTCAAACTGGCCATTTTTGATTTCTTCCCAGATCTGCGTCAGCCCTTTTTCAATAGCTTCCAGATCAGTTTGCGGGATGATATTTGTGGCTGCCAGCATACGTGCATGCGCAAGCGATCCCTGAATATCGTACTCGGCCAGTCGATAATCGAATCCGACTGATGCGGTATAGCGTTGTACCAGTAGTGCAACAGGTTCACTGAAACGACCTGACCAGGTCTTTTTATCTTTTTCCACGGGAATATCTACTTACTGTTTGTTGGTTGAAAGCCTGCATTTTACCCGTAACCCGGAAAGAATCTGTACAAGACTGGCAGATTTCACAACACATATGCATAATATGCGCAAGTTGTTGGCAGCGCTGCTTTCCCTGAGAAAGGGAATGGTGGATAATTAGCACCTTTCATTTGAGTCACTTATTAACGAAGGAGCAATTCATGTCGGATCAAAACACGCAGAACGGGGGCGATCAGTCCAAAGATAAGGTTGAATGGACCAAACCCGCTTCATTATTCAATATTTTGTGCAAAAAATTTGCGCCGATTTCCGATCTCCAGCATAAACAGCTGCCTTCGTGGTCAATACTGGTTTTTCTGGGTGTACTGCTGCTGGTATTCGTCTGGAAGCAGATTGCTGTCAACCAAGCGGAATCACGGCTGGAAAAAGGTCAGGCTGAATTGGCCCTGAAGCTCGAACAGGAAAGCACAGCACTGGTCAAAAAGGCACGCGAATATGCGGACAGCCAATATAACAAGGAAGAAGAACGCTTCGGCCAGGTACTGGCATGGGCAGTGCGTGGTGAATTGATCCGTAATAACCTTGACCAGATTGACCAGTATCTGTCTGAACTCGTCAGAACAAAAGATACGGAACGTGTCGTGCTGATCAGTGACGAAGGAAAATTGCTGGTATCTACTGATAAAAGGCTGATCACTGAAGACGCATCGAATCTTTATCCGAAAGAAATTCTTGATTTGCAAACCATTACCGTCAAATCAGATGTGGCCGGTAAAAAACTGCTGGTTGTACCCGTCATGGGGTTGAACAAACGCATGGCCACCATCATCATCAGCTACAACCCCCCCCCCTTGTTGAACTGATACACACAGACTGCTGCCTGCAACCCCCCGTTATACGGGGGTTTTTTATGTAAGATTACCCACCCCGGTTGGCCGCAAGGTGTTCATGCTCCAGTACCGTACGACTGTCGCATCCTGATCCCGCAAATGGGGAACGGCACAAACTGAGTTCTGTATTACCTTCGGTACCACGGAGAACAAGCACTTCATTGGCAGGATTGCCCGATATGTTGCCGACGACATGCATATCCAGCATTTTCAGTAATTCCCCCGGCACACTCAGGAAGGAAGGTGAATCGTGATTTCCGGCTATGATAACAATGTGCCGACAAGTGGAAGCCGCAATAGCGTGTTTTGAAGAATTGTCTGTTTTATATTGATCTACGCGCAATGCCAGATTTGATCTGGTGAGCTATTCAGACAGTTTATTTTTACATAAATGCCAGGGGCGATTGACGCTTGCCCGGTTAATCGGTATAGTGACCGACTTTTCCGGGGTGTAGCGTAGCCTGGTAGCGCGCCTGGTTTGGGACCAGGATGTCGGGAGTTCAAATCTCTCCACCCCGACCAATTTTCGTGTCGTTGATACGGGCCAGAGCCCGGCTTGAGTAAAGGTGCCCGTAGCTCAACCGGATAGAGCACCAGCCTTCTAAGCTGGGGGTTACAGGTTCGATTCCTGTCGGGCACGCCAAGTTAGATCTGATCTTGTCTTGATCAGATAAATTGGTTTTCAGATCCATGGTGGCTGTAGCTCAGTTGGTAGAGTCCCGGATTGTGATTCCGGTTGTCGTGGGTTCGAGTCCCATCAGCCACCCCAAAAAAACCTGCTTTTGTTGCCCGCAATTTCAATGTTTTCTTACGTTCCGAAAACATCTTCCCACAGTTGAAAGACTGCCCGTCTGGCACTACTTAAGTAATCGCTCGTTACACGAGCAAATTTCTGGGATACATCTTTTGGTAAAGCAGTACCGGTGGCTTCAGGTATGCCGCTCAGCCGGAGTTGATGTTGTGTACGCCGAAGTTCACGATAGGCGATAAACGCTGCATTTGCTTTCTCAGCGGATGTCAGCCCAAGTTCTCCGGCAAGCTTGAGTAAAGCAATGTTACCAATGTTGCCGGTTAATTGTGGATAGCGGTGGGCGTAACCCAGAACCAGATATTGCACAATAAATTCCACGTCAATAATGCCACCGTGATCATGCTTGACATCGAATAACGGTGTGGAATTTGGGTGCGCTTCCAGCATTTTTGTACGCATCATCAGAATTTCCCGTTTGAGATTTTCCATATCACGCGGTTGGCAAAGGATATTTTTACGTATCTGTTCAAATTTTTCGCCCACTTCACTATCACCAATGACAAAGCGCGCACGTGTCAATGCCTGATGTTCCCACACCCAGGCCTGCTCATGCTGATACAGGGAAAAAGCCTCAATGGAATTGACCAGCAATCCGCTGGTGCCATTAGGGCGTAATCTTAGATCTGTCTCGTAAAGTACGCCGGCGGAGGTATGGCTGGTTAGCCATAGATTAATATTCTGGGCAAGTTTAGTATAAATCTCCATGGCATCAGGGTGATTGTCCTGGTAGAGATAGACGATATCGAGATCGGATACGTAACCCAATTCTTTCCCCCCCAGTTTGCCGTAGCCTATAATGGCAAAAGCAGGAGATTTCCGGTGTTTCTTTTTTAATCCCTGCCAGGCGAGTTGTAAAACATTGTCAAGAATAAGATCAGCAAGTGCGGTTAAATGGTCGCTGAGTGTTTCCAGCAACAAATTTCCTTCAAGATCAACAGCAAGCAAACGAAACACCTGTGCATGCTGAAAATGTCGTAGTACATCCATTTGCCATTCTATTATCTGTGCCTTGGGTATATTGCCGTGATGCAGCTGATGGATAAGCTCTGTTTTAAGCGTTGGCCAGTCTGGCAGGGTGTGCAGGCCGGATGGGGCAAGTAATTCATCCAGCAGAATCGGGTGGCTGCCAAGATAATCACTGGCCCATTGGCTGATACTGACCAATTTGGCTACTCGTGGCAGGGTTTGTGGATACTCCTGTAATAAAGCAAGGTAGGCTGAATATTGTCCGATTTTTTCGAGTAGTCGCAGCATACGTTCCAGCGTAATTTCCACAGGAGGAAATCGAGTTACCACTTCCATTAATGTGGGCATTAATTCCAGGATACGTTCCTGATTAGGGTGGCTTAGCTGCCGAAACGTAGTGCCATCGTAAAATTGCTGAACGCGTGCAGTAATTTTGTCAGGGTCAATATATCCTAGTGTTTTTAGTTGATTACTGAAGACCTTAACTATTTCGTTGTCGTTGGTTTGTTCTGGCCTGATCCGGGCGAATGTACCAAGCTTTATGGCTTTGCGGCGTACTGCAAAAATTTGCTCAAAATGACGGGTAACATTCTGGCGATGTAGATCAAGGTGTTTGAGAAAACCGGTATAGTCGGTAAATCCCATACTTTTTGCTATCAATATCTGATCATCCGAATGTTGTGGCAGATTCTGAGTTTGTTGATCATCCAGATATTGCAGGCGGTGTTCAAGTTTGCGCAGAAAGTAATAGGCTTCAATCAGCTCTTCTACTGTCTGTTCGGGGAGAGGCTGTTTCTGCTTTAATCGCTGCAAGACGCCAAGTGTAGGGCGAATACACAAATCGGCATCCCGTCCTCCTCGGATTAGCTGAAACACCTGGGTGATAAATTCAATCTCACGGATACCACCGGGGCCCAGCTTGATATTATCGTGCAACTCGCGCCGATCTACTTCTTTGCGCAGTTGAGTGTGCAGACTACGCATCGCCTCATAGGCCTCAAAATCCAGATATTTGCGAAATACAAAGGGGCGTACGATCAGTTCCATCAACGCTGCTTCAGCGATTGATGAGCCGGTGATTACGCGACTTTTGATCCAGGCGTGGCGCTCCCATTCACGGCCTTGTGTAACAAAATAGTCTTCAAGCATGGGCAGGCTGATGGCGAGCGGGCTGTTTTCGCCGTACGGGCGCAATCGCATATCGACACGAAATACATAACCGTCCACGGTATAATCATTGAGGCTGGCAATCAACTTTCGCCCGAGTCTGAGAAAAAATTCATGATTGGTAATGGATTTACTGCCATCTGTTTCGCCATCTTCGGGATAGATAAAAACTAAATCCACATCAGAGGATACATTGAGTTCGCCCCCGCCCAGTTTTCCCATAGCTACAATCAGCAATTGTTGCTCTGTACCAGTTTTTTCTCCTTTTGGTTTACCAAAGTGCCCGGGTTGCACCATTGCTGTATGGAGAAATTCGAGTGAAAACTGGATCGTTACATCGGCTAGAGCTGTCATGGTTGCCATGACTTCGTTCAGATCAGCCAGCCCGGCCAGATCGCGTGCAGCCAGCCGAAGAATGACGCGCTTGCGTAGTTGACGCAATAAACGGTGTAAATCTGCCTCATCTATCAGGTGCGCCGTGGAATCTTGGAGAAAACCAAGCATTTCTTCCCGCGTAAAGGGACTGTGTAATTGCTCCAGAAGTTCTTGTTGAAGCTCGGATTCATTTTCTAGTACCCGTTTCAAGTACCGACTGTAAGGCAGAATACTGCTGACAATGGAAGCTGCACGGGATGTGCTGATCGGTGTCGTCATATAAGATAGTAGTTACGCGACAAGTTATTGCTGCTGATTTTATTGCTTCGATGTATTACGGATTTAGTGATAGCTTCGCATAAAATGCTTTGTTTTTACTGTAGTGCATGATTCTACGGAAATGATATCCCGTTGAAGGGTGTAAAGACTGTTATTTCTTAAATGGAAACTAAATTTCAGGTAACGGATGAGATATTCCGGGAGCCAGCTTTGTATTGAGTCGGTTTATGTCGCGTTACTTCTTGCGCTATTGTGTGGTCTGCTTGAGCTGGGCGGGCAGATGTCTTCTGGTCGGCGTACTATTTCTTTGCCTGGCGCTGCTTGCATTACGTTACTGGATTTTGCCAGATATCGGCAATTACCGTTCTGATATTGCCGCAGCAATCACCCGTGTCGCCGGGCAGCCAGTGCGGATTGATGTCATCCAGGCTAATTGGGATGGGCTGCGCCCGCATTTATCGATGCAAGGCGTCAGTGTGCACGATCAGCAGGGTCATCTGGTATTAATTTTTCCAGGAATTGAAGGTACAGTTTCATGGCGATCAATGCTGCGTGGCGAGCTTAATTTTCACGAAATTGTAATTGATCGACCTGCTTTAGTAACACGCCGGGATACAGAGGGCTTATTACATATTGCAGGCATCACCTTGGGAGGAGATCGGCAGGAAAGTGGGTTCTTTGACTGGCTGCTGCGTCAGCGGCGCTTGGTGGTTAAGCAGGCGATCATCTACTGGCAGGATGATTTGCGATTGGGCACTGTACATTATTTTGAATCTGTCAATCTGCTTCTGCAGAACAGGCAAGGGGGAAAGCGTCATCAATTCGGGTTACGGGCACAATCATCTGGCCCACTGTTTTCCAAGGTGGATATTCGTGGAGATCTGATTGGTGATTCTGTACAGATGCTATCAGCGTGGCAAGGGCGTCTGTTCGTCCAGTTACAGGATTTTGATCTGGAAAACTGGCAAGAATGGATGACATTGCCGGCTGATCTGACGCTTAAGCGTGGGCAAGGCAGTGTGCGTGCCTGGATGGATGTTGGTGCTGGCAATCTCTCACGTTGGGTGGCTGATATCAATCTGCGAAAAGCAGCTATTCATTTTGCGCAGCATTTATCCCTGTTGGAAATCGATCACTTGTATGGTCGTAGCGGGTGGAGTAAGACAGAAGATGCACAGGATACAGATGAGCAGTGGTTTGTACGTGATTTAAGTGTTGAATTGAAGGATTTGCCCCTTGCTGAGCCAGTTGCAGCGTTATGGTATGTGCGCAATCACAGGGATGGTGGTCCGCCTGAATACAGACTGCAGGTGGAAAAGTTTGACTTGAATGTACTAACCAGACTTGCCGCCAACCTGCCACCAGAAAATAGGTTATATAAATTCTTGTCTGAAGTGTCTCCTCGCGGCACAGTAAAACATGTAAATCTCGAATGGCAGGGCAATTGGTCTGAAAAATCATCCTTAAAAGCAAATGCCGCCTTCAGTGATCTTGCCGTGCAGTCACTTGATAAGTACCCTGCATTCAGCGGCGCTAGTGGGATCGTCAACATGACAGAAACAGATGGCTCCCTGTTTCTGTCCTCAAGTAATATGGAACTCCGTAAGACGCAGCAGCCCGAAGAAAAATTACGATTGGATACTTTGATCGGGCGAGTGGATTGGAAAATTGCGCATGGTCATGAAACGGCCCAGCTGAAATTCAATAATATTGTTTTCACAAGCGATGCAGGGAATGGAGCACTTCAGGGGAGTTATGCTTTTAATGGTAATTTACCCGGACAGATAGATTTGGCCGGGTATTTGTCACAGGCCGATATACCTCTTTTGGGTCAATATATCGCCTGGGTGACCGATGAAACTGTGGTGAACGAGATCAACAAAGCTATCATCTCAGGGCAGCTGCATGATACAAGGTTTCATGTTAAGGGTACATTGAATAGCCAATCAGCTGATAAAAAGAACAGGTTATCCATTCGTGCAGAAACAGATATTGGCAATGCTGCTATCAAAACTCCCGGTGACTGGCCGGAAATTTCTGGCATGGCAGGATATGTCTCGCTACAGGATAGCGTTCTGGATATATCACTTTCTTCTGCCAATATTTCTGGTATCAAGTTGCAAAAATTCACGCTGCAATCCGGTGATCTGCATGCAGAACAACCAAAGATCAGGATAAAAGGTCTGGCGGAGGGTGAAAGTGGTGAAATAGCCGCTTTGTTGCGTAAGGCAGATATAAATCAGCATATTGGTGAGTTATTAAATCAGGCTGAATTTTCTGGAAAAGGACGATTACAGGCAGATGTTTCTTTGTCAGTTACCCAGAAAGAATTTTCCATTGCCAGAATGCAAGGGCGTTACCAGTTTATGGATAATCAGATCAACTTTGACCGCTATATTCCTGATTTTTATCAGGTTAATGGATCACTGGTTTTTACTGAAGCTAGCATGACGTTGGAGGGGGTTCGTGCCAAAGTACTAGGTGGGCCAGTTGAGATATCCTCTGTCTCTGCTCCTGAAGGAGGTATGCATATTACTGCAAGCGGACGAGCTGATTTTGATCGCTTTCAGTCGGACAGAATCACAACTGAACCCGTGAATTTATCACATTTGTGGACACAATTTATGCGAGGGAGTACCGATTGGCGGTTTGGAATGGATATCGAGCACAATAAAGCCAGTATCGTGATCGAATCCTCCCTGAAGGGCGTGGGACTCACGTTGCCGGCTCCTTTGTCTAAAACAGCAGCGGAGGTTGTTCCGTTGCGTCTGGAAAAATATTTTACCTGGCCACATGACGATCATACCCGTTTGCGCTACGGAGATATTATTACTGCGGAATTTCAGCGTGTTCATGAGGCTGTGCATCATTACCACCCGGTACGCGGCATCATCCGCTTTGGTGGAAGAGGTGTGCTGCCTCAGAATCAGATTACCCGGATTGAAGGTGCTGTTGCCAGATTGGAATGGGATCAATGGCGAGAGTTGTTCCGAAGACATGCAGAAGTGGATGTTTCGATTGATCATACAGCACGTGGACTGGATAATAATATTCTAACTGGGCCGGTACAGTTTGATGTGCGAATTGGGCAGCTTGAATTTCTGTCCAGCTATTTCAATGATGCCCACCTTGTCATCGACAGGCGGGATGATGTTTGGCAAATGCAGGTTTCCAGTCGTGAGGTCGCCGGTAAAATAGACTGGCATGCAACATCCCCACAGAAAGTGGCAGCGCGTCTGAGCAGATTAATTATGCCGAAGGATGCACCTGAACCCGCATTGTTACGGCACAGTCTTGATATCCCTGGAAATTGGCCGAATGTGGATATTGAGGCTGATGAACTGATCGTGGATGGTGTGTTGCTGGGTCAGATGAAATTGAGTGCTGTACAAAAGCAGAATGGCTGGCAGGTGGAGAATCTGGATATCAGACATCCAGATAGTACATTGCAGGCCAGTGGATTGTGGGAAAATCACAGGCCGCCTTACCGGGTGTTTAGCCATATTCAGTTGCAATCAGGTAATATCGGTAAATTTCTGAAGCGCCATGGCTATCCAGGCCGTATCGCTCGTGGGGAAGGGACGATGACGGGCGATCTGGAATGGGTAGGCAAGCCGTTCTCTATCAATTTTCCAACACTATCCGGTAAACTGCAATTTGATGCCCAGCACGGGCAATTCACAGAATTGAAGCCTGGTATCGGCAGATTATTGGGAGTTTTTGACCTGAAATCTTTACCTCGCCGATTGACGTTGGACTTTTATGATGTATTTGGTAAAGGATTTGGCTTTGATAAACTTGGCGGCCACGTTGCTATCCAGAACGGTATCGCTTCGACTGATGGTTTATATATTATGGGGAGTTCAGCCGAACTTGTTCTGAGCGGAGAATGGGATCTAGTAAATGAGACTCAGGCCTTGAATTTGAAAGTATTTCCCTCATTTGGATTAGTAACCCCTATTGCTGGAATTGCTGCCATGATCGCTTCGGGAACGCTACAAGATCCTTTTAGCCGGGTGCTGCTGAATGAATATGCCATAACCGGAAGCTGGAATGACCCGGTTGTAATCAGGCTGGATGAGGAAGAGAATCAGGTTAGGCAGCGTAACCATAAGCCATAATGTTATTTTCAATCTGAAACAAAGTACGATTATTCGAATTTAAGCGGGTCAGGTACAATAACAATTACGAAGAGACCTGATATTTATGCTCTTGTCATTAAATTGAAAATATAAATCCGGGGCAAAATAAACTTGAAGGGAAAGGAAAGCTGAGTATAGGCAGCTTGACAATATTGATTGAATACAAGAGAGGGAAGAAATATGTCGACTAGTATAAATGTTGAATTGACTACTTCTCCCAGTTCAGGTGTTGATTCCAAAGTACGGGTGGCAGCCGTACAGATGGCCTCTGGTCCCAGTGTAACAGCCAATCTTGAGGAAGCTTTTCGTCTGATTGAAGAGGCTGCTACAAAGGGTGCGCAACTGGTGGCATTACCGGAATATTTCTGTATCATGGGAATGAAGGATACCGACAAGCTGGCGGTACGTGAGAATCCTGGAGAAGGGGAAGTCCAGAATTTTCTGAGTGAAACTGCCAAGCGGTTTGGTATCTGGTTGGCAGGGGGGTCAGTACCTTTAGTTTCACCTCTTTCCAATAAAGTATACAACAGCTGTCTGGTATACGATGAACAAGGTCGGCAGGTGGCACGATACGATAAGATCCACTTGTTTGGACTGTCACTGGGTAACGAGAATTTCGCTGAGGAAAGAACGATCGACGCAGGTAATCGGGTGGTTGCAATTGATTCTCCCTTTGGCCGTATGGGGTTGTCCATTTGCTACGATCTGCGTTTTCCCGAGCTATACCGCATGATGGGTAAAGTGGATATCATTTTGGCACCTGCTGCGTTTACCGCCATTACCGGAAAAGCTCACTGGGAGACGCTTATTCGAGCTCGTGCGATTGAGAACCAGGCTTATCTGATCGCGCCAGCGCAGGGAGGATTCCATGTGAACGGACGTGAAACCAATGGTGACAGTATGATTGTTGATCCATGGGGAGTAATCATTGATCGTCTTCCGCGCGGGGCCGGAGTAGTGCTCGCAGAAATCGATCGCGTATATCAGTCAAGTGTACGAGCGAGCCTGCCTGCACTGGAACATCGGTGCTTGCTTGCCTGCTGAGAAAATATAGATTTGATCTGACTTATACGTTACCCTAATTTTTCTACAGGCTGCCTTCATTGCATGCCTCATAGCCACAGTTTATTTATTTGCCCACTTTACTAAAGAGAATTTATTTCTGGAATGATGGATTCATTTGCGATAGCTGATCAGTACCTGCTGGCCCCGTATGAGTTGAATCCAACCAGGTTGCAGGATGTATTTGGTCAGATTCTTTCCCATCGAATTGATTATGCTGACATTTATTTTCAGTATAGCCGGTCGGAGGGCTGGGTGCTGGAAGAGGGCATCGTCAAATCAGGCAGCTTTAGCATCGACCAAGGAGTAGGGGTGCGAGCAATTAGTGGCGAGAAGACTGCTTTCGCCTATTCGGACGATATCAGCGGTCAGGCTCTGATTTCTGCAGCTCGTGCAACACGCGCAATTGCTGCTCAAGGCAGTGAAAAACAGACACGTATAATGGGTTTGTCAGGAAATATTACTCGACAGGCGTTGTATTATCCGTCTCTGGATCCCATCGCACTTTGTCAGGATGCTGACAAAATCAGGTTACTCGAACGCTTGGAAGAATTTGCGCGCGCATTGGATAAACGGGTTATTCAGGTCATGGCATCGCTGGCAGGAGAGTACGAAGTAATCATGGTTGCACGCAGCGATGGTTTGCTCGCTGCTGATGTACGGCCTCTGGTGAGGGTATCCTTACAGGTTATAGTCGAAGAAAGCGGTCAGCGGGAGCAGGGTGTTGCTGGAGGTGGTGGACGTTTTGACTATGGTTATTTTACCGATACAGTGTTACAGGATTATGCGCACAAGGCTGTTCATCAGGCGATAACAAATCTGGTTTCAAAACCGGCGCCGGCAGGAAGTATGACGGTGGTGCTAGGTAATGGGTGGCCGGGTATTTTGCTGCATGAAGCAATTGGCCATGGTCTTGAGGCAGATTTTAACCGCAAAGGAAGTTCGGCTTTCTCCGGGCGTATCGGGGAACGAGTTGCTGCGCCGGGAGTGACGGTGGTCGATGATGGCACGATACGTGATCGTCGCGGGTCGCTGAATATTGATGATGAAGGCAATCCGACACAATGCACTGTCTTAATCGAAGATGGTATTCTCAAAGGCTACCTTCAGGATAATTTAAATGCCAGGTTGATGAATCAGCCCGTTACCGGCAACGGCCGGCGTGAATCATTCGCTCATATCCCTATGCCGCGCATGACTAACACCTGCATGTTGAATGGAGACAAAGAGCCGGAAGAGATCATTGCTTCTGTCAAACATGGTTTGTACGCCGCTAATTTTGGAGGTGGGCAGGTTGATATCACCAGTGGCAAGTTTGTATTTTCCGCTGCGGAAGCCTACATGATTGAAAATGGTAAAATCACCTATCCGGTGAAAGGAGCTACTCTGATTGGCAACGGCCCTGATGTACTAACTCGCGTTTCCATGATTGGCAATGATATGGCTCTGGACCCTGGAGTCGGCACGTGTGGCAAGGAAGGGCAAAGTGTTCCGGTCGGTGTTGGGCAGCCAACTTTGAGGGTAGATGGCTTAACAGTTGGGGGAACAAACGGATAGTTATACGTGCTGGTATTATCTGCATGTTTTACTGGGGATATTTACGAGAAGTAAATATATAATCCAAGTAATATAGCTCGGATATTGTTTATCTCACGTCTTGTGTATTTTGCAGCCGACAAGGGAAATCTGGAAAGCTTGTTATCTCTGATCGATAAGGGCAACGGCGCTTTTTCCTGCATTACTGTTTAATTTCGAGCCTTGAGCGCGGATTATTCAATAATGCTTTATTGCTATGTAAGCAGCAAACGATATAAAGAAAGAATTGGCATTGGTTTTAATTACAAGATGAAAAAAATTATTTTAAATCTGGGAATTTCCTGGTATGAGTACTGAATTGACAGGTGCTGAGATCACAATACGCTGTCTGCAGGAGGAAGGGGTAAGTCATATTTTTGGTTATCCTGGTGGTGCCGTGTTGTTCCTGTACGATGAATTGTTCAAACAAGATAAAATCAAGCATATTCTGGTTCGCCATGAGCAGGCTGCGCTCCACGCAGCGGATGGCTATGCACGTTCCAGCAATAAAGTAGGCGTGGCTTTGGTTACATCTGGCCCGGGTGTTACGAATGCTGTAACGGGCATTGCTACCGCCTTCATGGATTCGATTCCAATGGTGATTATCAGCGGACAGGTGCCAACGGCTGCCATTGGTCAGGATGCGTTCCAGGAAGTGGACACAGTAGGGATTACGCGCCCTTGCGTTAAACATAACTTTCTGGTGAAAGACGTGGCAGAGCTGGCCACAACGATCAAAAAAGCTTTTTATATTGCATCAACAGGACGTCCTGGGCCCGTTTTAGTGGATATACCCAAGGATGTTACGCAGCAAAAGGCCGAATTTAATTATCCTGCCAGTATTTCACTGCGCTCCTACACTCCAGTAGTTACCGGAGATGTTCAGCAGATTAAAAGAGCCATCCAGATGATTTTGGAAGCAAAACGCCCCATGGTCTATTTTGGGGGTGGTGTGATTCTGGATAATGCTGCAGTAGAATTAACGGAATTCGTACGGATGCTGAATTTTCCGTGTACTGGTACACTCATGGGGCTGGGTGGTTATCCATCAACTGATCAGCAGTTTGTCGGAATGCTGGGTATGCATGGTACCTACGAGGCGAACATGGCTATGCAATATTGCGATGTGCTGATCGCGGTAGGTGCCCGCTTTGATGATCGGGTTATCGGAAATCCCAAACATTTCTGTAATGAAGAAAGGAAAATTATCCATATTGATATCGACCCATCATCAATTTCCAAACGTGTCAAAGTAGATGTTCCTATTGTGGGCGGCGTATCGGCAGTATTAAAAGAGCTGAACATGTTGCTCAAGGCTGGCAGGGAAACAACGGATATTAATGCGCTACTTAAATGGTGGGAACAGATTGAGCTGTGGCGTGCACGTGACTGTCTGAAATATGATAGGACGGCTAATATTATTAAACCTCAAATGGTGGTTGAAAAGTTATATGAAATAACCAGTGGGGATGCCTTTATTACATCCGATGTTGGGCAACATCAAATGTGGGCAGCACAGTTTTATAAATTTGATAAGCCACGCCGCTGGATCAATTCAGGAGGTCTGGGTACGATGGGATTTGGCTTGCCTGCTGCAATGGGTGTGCAAATGGCCAACCCGGGAAGCAAGGTGGCCTGTATTACCGGGGAAGCAAGTATTCAGATGTGTATACAAGAATTATCCACTTGTAAACAATATCATCTGCCCATCAAAATCATCAACCTTAACAATCGCTACATGGGAATGGTGCGGCAGTGGCAGGAGTTTTTCCACGGCAACCGCTATGCTGAATCCTATGTGGATGCATTACCTGATTTTGTTAAGCTTGCTGAAAGTTATGGGCATGTCGGCATGCGAATTGATAAACCGGAAGATATTGAAGGTGCGCTCAAAGAAGCCTTCAAGCTGGATGAGCAGCTTGTATTCATAGACTTTATTACAGACCAGACCGAGAACGTTTTTCCTATGGTGCCTGGTGGAAAAGGTCTATCCGAAATGATTTTGGTATAACAGTATGCGACATATTATTTCTTTGTTAATGGAAAATGAGGCTGGCGCACTATCGCGAGTAGCCGGTTTGTTTTCTGCTCGTGGTTACAATATTGAATCCCTATCTGTTGCTCCTACTGAGGATCCGACGTTGTCTCGTATGACTCTGGTCACGAATGGCCCTGAAGAAATTGTCGAACAGATTACTAAGCAGCTCAATAAGTTGATTGAAGTTGTCAAGCTGATTGATTTGAGCGATGAAGGTTATGTTGAGCGAGAACTCATGTTGATAAAGGTAAGGGCGGTGGATAAGGATCGTGAGGAGATGAAGCGACTCGTTGATATATTTCGGGGTAATATCATTGATGTTACAAATAAAATCTACACCATAGAACTTACGGGTACCAGAGCAAAACTGGATGGTTTCTTGCAGGCAATAGATCGCAATCTGATTCTGGAGATAGCCAGAACAGGTGTGTCCGGTCTCGGCCGTGGAGAACGGATTTTAGAACTATAAATTTTTTACCGGGATCTGTCGGTAGATTCTGATTTCATCGATAGCTCATCTGTCGATGTGGCTGCATAAACACTCAGGAAGGAAAATAATGAAAGTCTATTACGATAAAGATGCGGATCTGTCCCTTATCAAGAAAAAGAAAATTGCCATCATCGGTTATGGCTCACAAGGACATGCGCACGCTAACAATCTAAATGATTCGGGAGTCGAAGTTATCATTGGTCTGCGTAAAGATGGAGCGTCATGGGATAAAGCAAAGAAAGCTGGTTTGACTGTAAAGGAAGTAAGTGAAGCGGTCAAGGATGCCGACGTTGTCATGCTGTTGTTACCGGATGAGCAGATGGCATCGATCTATCAGACTGAAGTTGAGCCGGCGCTGAAGAAAAACGCTACACTGGCTTTTGCTCATGGTTTCAACATTCATTATGGACAGATCATCCCCCGTGAAGATTTGGATATCATCATGATTGCGCCCAAGGGGCCTGGCCATCTGGTACGTTCTACTTATACCCAGGGGGGAGGGGTTCCATCTCTCATCGCTGTTCATCAGGATAAGTCTGGCAGGGCGCGTGATTTAGCACTTTCTTATGCTGCCGCAAATGGTGGTACCCGTGGTGGCGTGATTGAAACCACTTTCAAGGAAGAGACAGAAACGGACCTATTTGGTGAACAGGTGGTGCTGTGCGGTGGATTAACGTCACTGATTCAGGCGGGGTTTGAAACCCTGGTGGAAGCCGGTTACGCACCAGAAATGGCCTATTTTGAATGTCTGCATGAAGTCAAGCTGATAGTGGATTTGATCTATGAAGGCGGTATCGCCAATATGCGTTATTCCGTATCAAATAATGCAGAATATGGTGATGTATCCAGAGGCCCCCGTATTATCACTGAAGCAACCCGCAATGAAATGCGCAAGATTCTGCGCGAAATTCAGACGGGTGAATATGCTCGTGAATTTATTCTGGAACACCGTGCTGGTGCACCTGTACTTAAATCGAGTCGTCGCCTTGCTTCCGAACACCCGATTGAAACAGTCGGTTCCAGATTGCGTGACATGATGCCATGGATCAAGAAAAACAAACTGGTTGACCAGGCGAAGAACTGAGTATATGTCGACTTCTTACTATCCACACCCGATTATTGCACGCGAAGGCTGGCCTTTTATCGCTGGAGCATTTGTTGTTGCATTAGTAGTACAATTTTTTGCTGGTTGGGTATGGGCGCTACCATTGTGGCTGGTTGCTCTGCTCGTTTTACAATTCTTCCGTGATCCTCCACGGGTTATACCTACTCTTGCCGGAGCAGTACTCGCCCCGGCAGATGGGAGAATTGTTGCGGTGGATAAGGTTCAAGATCCTTATCTTTCGCGCGAAGCGCTAAAAATCAGTGTTTTCATGAATGTTTTCAATGTGCATTCGAATCGTAGTCCGGTAGATGGTGAAATACGTGATCAATGGTATTTTCCCGGAAGTTTTCTGAATGCAAGTCTACCTAAGGCCTCTTTGGAAAATGAGCGTAATGCCTTGTGGATTAGAACCAAAGAAGGGCGAGATGTAACTTGCGTACAGATAGCCGGCCTGATCGCAAAACGAATTGTCTGTCATGTACATCCCGGAGAGCATCTTGCTCGTGGACAACGTTTTGGCTTTATTCGCTTTGGCTCGCGTGTTGACGTCTATCTTCCACCAGGAATGAAAGTCAATGTTGGAATTGGCGATAAGGTTCAAGCTACCCAAACAGTGCTGGCTGAATTTCGCTGATTATTTCCGACTGATATCCATATCTATTTATGCAGGAATCTGATTCGGAAAAATTGCCTGTTGCAAGCGTCCGGTGGCGAAGGAGGGGTATTTACCTGTTACCTAACCTCTTCACAACGGCAGCGTTGTTTTCCGGTTTTTATGCGATTGTGCAAGCAATGAATGGCCATTATGAGCATTCTGCTGTGGCTATATTCGTGGCCATGGTGTTTGATGGACTGGATGGCCGGGTGGCACGCCTGACGCATACACAAAGTGAATTTGGTGCAGAGTACGATAGCCTATCTGATATGGTTTCGTTTGGTGCTGCTCCCGCATTGATTGTGTATGAATGGGCCCTGAAAGACATGGGAAAGCTGGGCTGGATTGCTGCCTTTATCTATTGTGCCTGTGCAGCGTTGCGTCTCGCCCGATTTAATGTGTCAATCGAAATTGTAGATAAGAAATTCTTTCAGGGATTACCAAGCCCGGCCGCTGCTGCATTGATTGCCGGCATGATGTGGGTAGCACTGGGCTTTCAGATCGCTGCAGATGATATCAAATGGTTAGCCTGGGCCATGACTCTATTTGCAGGGTTAACCATGGTAACTAATATTCCTTACTACAGTGGTAAAGAAATTAATCTGCACAGAAAAGTTTCATTTTTCGTAGTATTGCTGCTGCTCCTGTTCTTCTTCGTCTTGATTCCAAGTCATCCGCCGCTTGTATTATTTGGATTGTTCCTGGCTTATGCATTATCCGGATATGGCATGAAGCTTTGGCGGTTATACAAAAACAGGAGACGCAGCGAGTTACGTAAGGATACCTAAGTGATCCAGCCCTGTTTCATATCGACCAACATTCTGCACAATCTACCATCCAGATCAGTCCTTGCTGTGTGCGAATGAAGCATATTTAGCCAGTTTGGGAGTTGGTAAAGTTGCATCCCGGATTATTCTCGTATTCCTGACTGCTGGTTCTCTGCTAAAGCTAATATATTTTCGATCCTTGCATCAACCTTCCCTACACTTTTCTTTTTTGCTCAAAATAATCTGGTGACAACGTTTGGGAGCTTATTTTCAAGCTTTGTTCAGATAAATTAACTTGATTCTAGTGTTTTTAGTATGAGCTATTCTTCTTTTGGACGTCTCGAAAAACCTCGACTCGTCCACACCTTAAGCGCAATCGCTGAAGAAAGAGATATTACGCGAACATTCGCTAGAAATCGTGCTATGCTACGAGAGTAGTTGTGCGGATGGCGAATGACTATTTTAATTGTGCATCCGCATACGAGAGTAGCAACACTTTTATCCGCGGCACTTGAGCTCCGGGTTCTTTGTATGCAGCTACATGAACTACGGCACGGGTAACGTTTCCAGATCTCACTAGCGGGACTCGCAGATCGAATTAGTAGCGAAGGCTCCAGTTTTCGGGTAAATTGTCTTGCTATTTCCTGGTCCGTGGCCAGCAACAGCCCTTCAAATCGGATCAGATGGTGCTAAACATATTTTTATATTCGCAATAGCCGCCAAGCTTGTCACGCAATAGGCAGAGTATTCTAACAATCAGGAGGTGTTTTATGGTAGATAAAGATAAAGCGATAGAAAAACAAAAATATCCCACAAGTTTCGGTCTTTTTTATCCTATCGGCTATGTGGTGGTTGCATTTTCAAATAAGGAAGATGCCCTACGTGTACAACAGGATCTGATAGCGGGCGGATATGAGCGCGACGATTGCGTATTTTTCTCAAGTAAGGAAGTAAAGATGGCTGCTCAGGAGAATCTCGATCAGAACCAGGGATTTCTTGCGCGGTACGGCTGGGCTGATGAAGCTATCCAGATTCACCTGGACTCGGCACAAGAGGGTAGCTCCTTCCTCGTAATCTATGCGCCAGACAAACTTTCATCTGATCGCGCAATGAACGTTGTTAGGCGTGTTCCATTTGAATTTGCACACGGATACCATCGATTAGCCATCGAGATACTGAAATAAATTATTTGTGCTCTCACTTCAAATAGTTCAAAGTTCAAAGTTAAAAATTAATCCATCTTGAAATTCCTTTTCGTCTGTTTGGCTGCTCACGATCAAGAATTTCTTGATGGGCTCTATAAAACTCAATTACCTCGCCCTGTGCATAGCTATTTGCAGACCATTACACATCGTAACAAGAGTGTGTATCTATTTTTACCAGATTATCTACAACAGTAGTCGGCTTTGTGAGCGGAGCAATCACACGAAGCTCTGATAGATGCATAAAATCAGATCAGATATTATCATGGCAATTTCCCGCTATGCCCATGTTATCCCCTCTCACGACAAGCTGAGTCGCCTGTTCGGTACGATCTACCCGATGTGCGCGGATGCTCTGCCCTGGGGGATTACCCTGACACCGTAGGTGACACCCTAGATGGCAAGATCAGTTACTGTTCCCGCAGTAGCCCAGTTAAAAACCGCTTTGCACGTAAAACCAGGGAGTAGTACCATTCCAATATATAGGGGACGGCCTTCAGCATTGAGCAAAATGGCCGCCACAAAAGGCACTTTGTTCTCGGATACCTGGTTTGCCTTGCTGCCAGCCAATTCCCCCAATTCCCCCAATTCCCCCCAAGGTAAGCATCATCCGCCTGGACATTGCCACATAGCATTGTATTTGGTATCCCGTTCGACCATCGCCTGTATCAGCTTCTGCTGAATCAGCCAGGCCGTGGGGTTCACGTCCAGCTGCCGTTTGAGGTCGAGCGCCGACAGGCCGATTTTGGCTTGGCTGATCAGATAAATTGCCAAGAACCAGATGCTTAGCGACAAGTGGATGCTTTAGAACAAGGTGCCTGCAATCAGAGATGTCTGTAGCTGGTAGCACTTACATTGGAAGTTCTTGTATTTTCCTGCCTGAAGTAAGTAGTAATTTGCGTTGCCGCAGCCCGGGCAGCTGAATCCTTGCGGCCAACGTGACGTTTCCAATGCATCCGCACATTACTCATCCCAAGAAATGCAGGTAAAGACAAGCCTTCTTGAAATTGGATACGGTTCATGGCCATGACAGTTCCTCTTTAATGGGTTTGTCTGGACCAGTATGGCCTTATCATAGAAAAAATCGGGCCTAGCTGAACAATCTTTCTAATCAGGAAAGATTTTATGATAAAGCGCTGTATGAATTGAGGCAGCTTGTCGAAAATGCTTTCCTTTATCTCAGAAGATGGCATGGAATTACCACAGACATGCTAAAAACGCCTCTTCTTTTCTCGCAGCCGCGCAAATTAGATGCATTGCCCTGGGCAAATATTAGATTTCTGCTCTTTTCTCATTTATTAATATAATATAATATAAAAACGAGAATGCTTATCAATAATATATACATGAGGGATTTTTGAATGAAGTTTATAGCCGGGACGGGTGGCGTATACATTGCGGTTACTATTCTTGCAATCTCAAGCGGGATGCAAACAGTATGGGCACAATCATCAACAGGCCAGTCAGCCAGCGATAATTCGGCGGTGCTGCCCGCCATCAACGTTTCCACGGACTCGATCAAACCGACTGATGGATATGTGACCAAAGAAAGTTTCAGCGCAACCAGAACCGATACACCTTTGCGTGATGTACCTCAGTCTATTACAGTTATCACCCAGGATATGATTCGTGATCAATCCATACAAAGCATTACCGAGGCTGTACGGTATGTTCCGGGGATTGTCCCGTCTCAAGGAGAAGGCCACCGGGATGCCGTAATCATACGTGGCAGCAGTACTACCGGAGATTTCTTTGTTGATGGATTGCGTGATGATGTTCAATATTATCGTGATCTTTATAATATTGACCGTGTTGAAGTCTTGAAAGGCTCCAATGGAATGATATTTGGCCGTGGCGGGGCAGGGGGGGTCATCAATCGCGTCACTAAGGAAGCTGACTGGCAACCGGTCAGGGCAGCTACCGCAGAATTTGGTTCTTACAACCACAAGCGTTTTACTGCGGATATAGGTCAACCGATCAATGAAATTGCTGCAGCCCGGCTCAATGGCGTATTTGAGCATTCAGACAGCTTTCGTGATAACGTTGATCTGAAGCGCTGGGGAATAAATCCAACGGTTACATTGTTACCAACCGATAAGACCAAAATCGTCCTGAGCGGAGAGTATTTTTATGATCGCCGGGTTGTTGATCGCGGCATTCCCTCATTCGGAACCATGGCCAATGTTGTCAATTCCGGCCGACCGGCAGATATCGACCGTTCCACTTTTTTTGGAAATCCGGATGATAGCCATGCAAGAGTCGATGCCTGGTCATTCAACTCACTGATTGAACATTCCTTTAATAACAATATCAAGTTACGCAATCGCACTCGTTATGCCGATTACGATAAATTTTATCAGAACGTATATGCTGGTGGTCAGGCAACGGCTGAAGACGCAACTGGAACGGTAAATTTATCTGCCTATAACAATGCAACTCGGCGCAAAAATCTGTTTACCCAGACAGACTTGCTATTCAAGCTGAATACTTGGGGGGTGGATCATGAGTTCATGACAGGTGTGGAATATGGCCATCAAGTAACAGATAATTTCCGTAATACCGGACTCTTCAATAACGTTTCTAAAGTATCTTTTCTCAATCCAATGTCATTTGTGCCTGTCACTTTCGAGCAAAGTGTTACTGATGCAGATAACCACGGTGTGGTCGAAGCGGTAGGTGTATATGCGCAAGATCAGATTACTATTATTCCTCAGCTAAAAGCAGTACTAGGAATACGCTACGATAATTTTGATACGACTGTTCATAATAATCGCAATGGTGATAAGGTTCATTCCAATGATGGGCTGATCTCGCCACGGGTAGGGTTGATCTATAAACCGATAGAGCCTCTTTCCATTTACGGCAATTATAGTTTAGCCTATGTGCCGCGTGCTGGTGATCAGTTAAGCTCACTTTCGGTGACCAATGAAGCATTAAAGCCTGAAAAGTTTATGAATCTGGAACTTGGCGCCAAGTGGGATATCCGCCCAGATCTAGCACTAACTGCAGCACTGTATCAGCTTGATCGCAGTAACGTTATTGCAGCAGACCCAAATGACCTCTCTAGAACGATACTGGTCGATGGTCAACGTACGCGCGGAGCGGAAATTGGGTTGATGGGGAGAAACACTCCGCATTGGAGTGTGATGGGGGGGTATGGTTATACTGATGCCGAAATTACCAAGAATATTGCAGGCGCAGATAAAGGGGCAGCTGTGGCACAAGTTCCAAAACATACGGTAGCCGTGTGGAACCGGTATGATTTTACGTCTTACCTTGGTTTGGGACTGGGAGTGATTCACCGTGGCAGCATCTATGCTGCGGTTGATAATACGGTATTACTGCCAAGCTATACACGTCTTGATGCGGCAGTATTTGTACAACCGCATAAAAATATTCGCATTCAGGCGAATGTCGAAAATTTGGCTAATATCGAATACGCTACCTCCGCACATAACAATAACAACATTATGCCGGGCGCTCCGCGTATTTTCCGTTTGACGGCAATGGTTAATTTCTAGGTTCCCGATGGCCAGAACTCTAACTTGCATTTGATCAGAATCAGTTGCTGACAGATATACACTCGCAACGCGCGGGTGTATATCTGTTAAGCGGAGCAGAAACTAAAGCTGCACCGGTTTTTTTGAGAGTTTACGCTGCAAGGTTCTGCGATGCATGTTTAGTGCCTTGGCGGTGGCAGAAATATTATCATCGTTCTCTGCAAGAATACGATGAATATATTCCCATTCCAAGCGCTCTACTGATAGAGGGTGAGGGCTAATCGGTATATCAGTATTTCCTGCCGTGCGCTCAAACGCTGCCATGATATCATCCGCGTCTACCGGTTTTGCCAGATAATGGGTTGCTCCCAATTTGATGGCTTCGACTGCAGTCGCAATACTGGCGTAGCCGGTTAGGACGATAATGCGGGTTCCAGGATCCAGTTCCCTGATTTTTTCAACAAGTGATAAACCGGATTCATTATTCAATTTGAGGTCAATGATGGCATATTCCGGTATGAGTGATTCCGCCTGTTCGATCGCAGTTTTAATGTTATGTGTACAAGTGGTGTCAAACCCGCGCTTTGTCATCGCCCTTGCCAGTACATCACAAAAAACTTCATCATCATCTACAATTAACAGGCTTGGGCGATCCATGGAATCATTCACAGGGCATTCTCCTTTCATAGTGAAGTACTGGTTGTTCTGTGCGAAACCGGAATGGTGACATGAGTACATGCCCCTCCTTCGGGTCGATTAAATAAACGTACATTCCCGCCAAAGCGTTCAATATTAGTATTGGCGAGAAATAATCCGATACCAAAACCTTGTCCTGGCCCCTTACTGGTAAAAAAAGGCTCCCCTGCATGTTCGACAGCTTCTGTGTTTAACCCTGTCCCATCATCGAGTATTTCGAGGTGCAACTGTTTTTCATCCCAGCGACTGGTGATGGTTACCAGTCTGGTTGAGGCATCCGCTGCGTTGTTCAACAAGTTCAGGATAGATTGGCTCAGCAGGCGAGTATTCATGATAATCGGTGCTGGCTTTGTGCCTTCACATTGATAGGTGAATTTGACAGATGGACGGATCAGCTGCCATTTATCAATTACCTGTTGTAAAAAAAGATCGACAGGTTGTCCATTGCCTTCTTCTACTCTGGTTTGTCCGGCATCTGCCAGCAGATGAGTCAGCGTTTGTTTGCAATGAGAAATCTGGTCGCGCAGGATGCGAATATTATGCTGAAATTCAGTATTTTCGAGAGATTCCTGCTGTAATTCACCCGTAATAATAGCCATGGTTGATAAAGGGGTGCTCAGCTCATGTGCTGCTCCGGCGGCAAGGGTGCCCAGGGCAATAATCTGCTCATTTTGTAGTGCTCGTTCACGCGATCTGGACAACTCCTTGTCTCGGTCACGAATAGAAGCATTCATTCTGACAACAAACGAGGTAATGAGTAAGGTGCTCAATACAAATGTCAGCCACATTCCTGAGACGTGCAAATTGAATTCAAACATATGCCGGCTGTGATCATCGAGATGATCATGCGGGAAGGGGATGTATTTAAATAACAGGAGAGTATAGCAGGAAATTGTGATCACTGCCATACCCCAGGTATAGTGCCATGGCAGCACAGTCGCAGCGATTGTAAGCGGAAGCAGATAGAGTGAGATAAAAGGATTGGTTGATCCACCGCTAAAATATAGTAATGCAGTCAATCCGGCAACATCAATCAGCAACTGAGTGAAAAATTCGGGGTAAGTTACTGGCCAAGGATAACGCAGACGAACCCAGGTGAAGAAATTTAGAACCGCAAGCATGAAAACAGTCAGAATAATTGCTGTCCATGGCAGTTCAAGTTCGATAAGACTGTGGACAGCCCCAAAAACAATGATTTGGAAAACGATGGCAATAATCCTGAGCTGGAATAAACGCTGTAGATTTTTGCCAGAAGGTGACTGGTTCAGAATACTGAAAATACCCATGACCCGTTGGTTTGCTCTGTTAAGTCTACTGGTTTGCTATGGCAGGTATCAGGATTAGTCTGTTAAATAACAGATTGTCGATTTTTGCCGGGTAGATTAAAGCATATTTTTGTAGTGTTAATCTTGATTGATACTGCCCAACCGCCCTCATTTAACATGAAGTGGCTGAGCAGTTCATGAAAATCCGGATAGAATCAGAATTTTCTTTTCAACATCACTCAAATGGCTGAGGATGTGGAGTATCGTTGTTGGAAGGTGGCAGAACTGGTATTTTGAAGTCTGGCTGATTACCAGTCAATGTTTTCAGAAAAGCGACAATCTTGGAGATTTCATCCTTGTTAAATTCGTGATTCAACTGAATTCTTCCCATGGTTTCTACAGCCTGTTCAAGTGTTGCTGCCTCTCCATCGTGGAAGTAGGGGTAGGTCAGTTCAATATTTCGCAAGACCGGTACTTTAAATACGTTGCGATCCTCTTCCTTGCCTGTTACCCCCATCCGTCCTGTAGCAGGGTTTTTGGTCTCGTAGGGTTTGAAAACTCCCATTTTCTGGTAGGAGGTTCCTCCTACTGCCGGTCCATTGTGACACTGAACACACCCATTGCTCTTGAACAGGTTGTAACCTTCCAACTCATTCTGGCTCAGGGCGTTTTTATCACCTTCCAGCCATTGATCAAATTTTGAGCCCGGTGTTACCAGTGTTTCTTCAAACTGGGCAATTGCCGTTGTGATGCGATCAATCGTCACTTCATCGGATCCAAAGGCTTTTTTGAAATATTCGCGGTATTGTGGTATCGAAGCAATAACCTTTTCTGCCATTTCGTGAGTAAAGGCCATTTCCTTCGGGTTGGCAATCGGGCCTGCAGCCTGCTCTTTCAAATCTTTAGCTCTGCCATCCCAGAATTGTGCCAGATTCATACCGGAATTCAGTACAGTTGGCGCATTAATTGGACCTTGCTGCCATTTGTGGCCAATCGAGGTTTTAATATTATCAGTGCCGCCCATGCTCAGGTTGTGGCAGGAATTGCAGGAAATAAATCCTGATTTGGAAAGCCTGGGATCAAAAAAAAGCATTTTCCCCAGCTCGGCTACTTCGGCATTTTCGGGGGTGACTGCCTTAATCGGTTGGATTGGTTCGTTGGCGGCCATTGCGCTAACAGATCCAAATATCGCTCCCAGACTTAACGATAACAGCGAAACAGTCAATGTACGCTTGATCATTGCATTCTCCTTAAGGTTTGAAAATAGTAACGGCTAACGTGGCGCAGCCGCTTACGCCTTGAATTTTTTGTTGCCGGACCGGAGTCAGGACTCCAAGATACTGAATCAACCCTGTCTGGCATCAGAAGATTTCTCCTCAAGTTCTTTAACTGGTTCCAGTGGCTCCCTGTAGGCTTGATCATTACCCAGGCAGGTCTCATGATCCAGTAATCGTGAAAGTTCTGTCAGCGCCAGGCGATAGACCTGTCGCTTGAATTCAACCACAGATTCCAGTTCAACCCAATACTGGTTCCAGCGCCAGGCATCAAATTCGGGATGCGCACAAGTTTTGAGTGATACATCACAATCTCTTCCCAGCATACGCAACAGAAACCAGATTTGTTTCTGGCCACGATAGTTCTTGCGCCAGTCGCGGCGAGTCCAGCAGGCGGGTACATCGTAACGTAACCATTCTCGTGTCCGGCCCAAAATTTCCACATGAACAGGCTGCAAGCCTGTTTCTTCAGCCAGTTCCCGGTACATTGCCTGCGTTGGTGTTTCGCCTGATTTAATTCCGCCTTGCGGAAATTGCCATGAATTCTGTCGGGCACGTTTTCCCCAGAACACCTGGCTTTTTGAGTTCAGAAGGATAATACCGACATTTGCTCTATATCCATTACGGTCGATCATACAATTTATCTGTCAATTTAGCTTGATTTACAGTGAATTTCCGATAATTTTTCCATATTTTGAGTGTGATTTACAGCTGCTACTCTCAGTAGGAGCATCATCAACATCTTTACAGCATGCTAAATTTGACTTGCAATGCTGTAGTCAATTCCCGCTAAAGCGTACCGGATCAAAACAGTTTCAAGGTAAAATTATCTTATTACCTACTATGATAAATGGAACCTCATCATGCGTGTTTCCCAATTCTTCCTTTCGACGCTCAAAGAAGCTCCTGCTGAAGCCGAGCTGGCCAGTCACCGGTTGATGTTGCGGGCCGGGCTGATTAAGCGTCTGGGCA
>JACDJA010000737.1_pt1 | contig 34029 bp, 30 predicted proteins | sample 7449241 | NCBI WGS metagenome assembly JACDJA01 (sample SAMN14253289, study PRJNA609438) | sludge metagenome | isolation source: initial anaerobic sludge | collected 2018-12-20 | reverse complement strand
TGATTTTTCTGATCAATGGAAGGTTGAGTAGTTTTGGTATATACTAGATTGAGGTCTGAAACTCAAAGAAATTTACTATCCACATATTTTTTCATAAACCATTTAGAAATGTAATCTGACTGTTTGTCTTATGTTCGGTAACCAGCCTATCATTCAAACGAGAATAATCCCGCCAAGGCGAAGAAACAATTTAGTTGCGCGTAAACGCTTGATCCAATTATTAGACGAACAATTAGAGAAGCGTTTGGTTTTAGTCTCAGCACCTGCGGGGTATGGAAAAACGTCTTTGTTAGTTGATTTTGTCCATCAATCCAGATTACCTGTTTGTTGGTATTCCATTGACCGTCTGGATTTTGATCCATTGAGATTTATCACTTATCTGGGCGCTTCAATAAAACAAAAATTTCCAGATTTTGGAAAACGAACTGAAGCTGTTCTATCGAGTGATCAGGGAAAATTTGATGGTGAATACATCGCAACAGTGATGATCAATGATATTTATGAACATGTCAAAGAACACTTCTTGATTATTATGGATGATTATCATTTAGTAAATGATGGTTTTGAAATCCAAAAATTTATGAGTCGCATGTTTATGGATTTGGATGAAAACTGTCATTTCTTAATCTCCTCACGAACTTTATTATCTCTACCGGACTTACCAATGCTGGTAGCTCGCTCCGAGGTAGGTGGGTTGAGTTACGAAGAGTTGGAATTTGTGCCTGAAGAGATCCAGGAGTTGTACAAGAGAAACCAGCAGGTAAACATCAGTTTTGACGAAGCAGTTGAAATCCAAATGCAAACGGAAGGCTGGATTACAGGAATTGTGCTCACCGGCCAGGTTACGGAAAAGGATAGTTCTGAGAAATCCAGATTAAATCGGGTTTCGGGAATTTCAATTGAAGATTATTTTTCACAAGTAATTAATCATCTTTCTGTTGATCTGCAAAACTTTTTACTGTGGAGTAGTTTGCTAGAGGAGTTTAACTCCGAAAGTTGTGCTGCTATTATTGGTTCTGTCATTCCAATGGAAAAACCACCCTGGAATGAGTGGATTAATTTAATTCAACAGAATAATTTGTTTGCAATGTCGGTTGGTGAAAAAGGGGATTGGCTTCGTTATCATCCTTTGTTTCTGGAATTCCTTCAGAATCGAATGCATTTGGAACAGGCCAAACTTGCTGAATCTATTAAGAAAAATTTAGCAAAGTATTTGATCAATAAAGGGGAATGGGATCAGGCATTTTCCATCTATCGCAATTTGAATTCACTCGATGGACAGGTAACAATTATTCAGGAATTTGGTTTGGAAATGATTTTAAATGGAAGGATATCCACGGTTTCTGCATGGTTGGATTCGCTTCCGATCGAGATCTTAAATACCTATCCTTACATTGTGGCTTTGCAAGGAAATATCGCCATGGTGTCCGGTGATACCAAGTTGGCGTTGTCTCTGTTTAATCGGGCAATTGAACAGATGGATATATCTGAAGATAGAATTCCGTTGATCAATACCCTTTCTATGAGATCAGCTGCATTTCGTGTTTTAGGAAAAATCGATGAAGCAAGAAAGGATGCGAAAGAGATTTTATCCTTAGTTGAAGAAACAAATGTTGATCAAAAGAAGAAGGGGGAAGCTTTTCGAAGTTTAGGCTTATGTGATTTTCAACAAGGGGAATTGATTGCGGCACTTAAAAATTTAGAATTTGCTCTTGAAGTAATGATTTCTATCCAAGACAAAAAAAATATTGCGTCCATTCAACTTGAAATTGGGGTGATCCACGAACACTTGGGGAACTATTTGCTCACTAAAAAATATTATCAGTTTGCGCTTACTTATTGGAAACAGATTGAAAACTCTTATTTATTATCAAATATTTATAATAATTTAGGGGTTTTGCAACAATTATTAGGTGAGTATGTGGATGCAAGCCTTTCTTATGATAAAGCAATTAAATATTCACGTTCCTGTGGATATTCCAGAATGGAAGCTTATATTCTTACCGGTATAGGAGATATATTCTCTGAGATTCATGCAGATGAGCAATCTATTCAAGCATATTTTGCTGCAGAAGAAATCGCTGATCGAACACAGGAACTTTTCTTGCAAATTTATCTGAGAATCCAAAGGGCAACTTTAGCTGGTTTTCAAGGCAATTTTTCAGAAGGTTATAAGTTGCTAAAATTGGCTGAAGAGTTATTAGACTCGAATGAATTAAAAATGGAACGGCACTTAATAGAACTCGAATACGCAGGTTTGAAAATTCAAGAAAACAATTCGGAGGAAGTAATATCCTTGCTTGAAACTATATGTGCGTTTTTTGAATCAGGGGGACATAAAGTTCAGTTTGAGAAAGCACATTTTTATCTTACATTGGCTTATATAAAAATTAACCAACACGAAAAAGTGCTTGAGAATTTCCTTCACATATTATCTAGTTTTCAAAGTGAGCGTCCCCCAGCAGCACTAATTGCAGTTGCATCTCGTTTTAAGGATACATTTTGTTCTTATTCTCCTAATTTTCTTCAAAAAGAATATCATCAATTCATAAATGATATAGATTTGTTCTTAGACAAACGGTCATTCTTTCTTCGTGAAATAAGAAAATCTTCCAATGCTATTCAGTTTTCGCCATCGATCATCATAATTCGATCTCTGGGGCGAATGGAAGTTTCCTCACAAAAAAAGGTTGTTACAAATTCAGATTGGCAAACACAAGCAGCCAAGGAAATGTTTTTCCTTTTATTGGCACATCCTGAAGGATTAACCAAGGAAGAAATCAGCCTGATTTTCTGGCCAGAAGCGTCCTATATTGAGTCGAAATTCAGGTTTAAGAACACAATTTATAGACTTAGACGTGCTTTGGGTAAAGATAGTGTGATTTTAGATCAGAACATTTACCGATTTAATAACAAAATTGATTATGAGTATGATGTTGAATTGTTCTTAAAGGAGAATGCGATTGCCAAGCAGGTAAATGAGCCGGTAAGTAAATTGTCGCATTACCGTGAAGCTTTGAAATACTATCGTGGAGATTATCTTTCAGGTATAGATTCAACCTGGGCAATCAGTCCACGGGAATATCTGCGCCAAATTTATCTCAACATCTTATTACAAGTTTCAACCATTTACTTTAATCAATCAAATTTTGAATTGGCAATGGATTATTGCCAGCGGGCTTTGTCAGATGATAATTTATTGGAAGACGCGCATCGCCTGGCAATGAGGATTTATGCAGCGATGGGAAATCGTTCAGGGTTGGTACAACAATACCAACAATGTGTTGAAGTGTTAGAGCGGGAAATTAATGCCACACCTTCCCCACAAACATTGGAATTATTTCTGAATCTCAATAAGTAAACCATCGTTTAATATCACATTGTTAAAAATTACAAGGACTCTCTATAATCATTATAAGAAGGGTTACATCATTCCTGAATTAAAGTGATTAATTACATCCCCAATTAATCAAATAAGTCAGGTTTTGAGACCTTTTTAATGCCTGTTTTGAGACCTCATTAATTAATAATAGGTCTTCAAGAAAAAATTTATTTAAGGAGTAAAACCATGTTATCAAAAATCTCAGCTAAATTTGCCTCAGTCTTAAGAACCGTTGATATTCGAATGATTTTATTTTTGTTACTATTAGTTCTTTTTGTCCTCGGTGCTGGCGCTCCTAGTGCAACAGGTTTAAACGGCGGATAGTTAGATTATTTTCCTCAATTTTCAATTTGTTTCTTTTTTACTTCTATTCAAAGGAATAGTATTTAAATAATTTTAACTACGGTATTTTCAACCGAAACTGAATGATATTATTACTAGCTATCGTAATAGGCCTGTTAGCAACGTTTATTCGTGCCAGGCTTACCAATCGAACTTTAATACTGCCGCCATTTAGATGGGAGTGGTTGGTCTTTTTATCAGTCATTCCACAGGTCTTTGTATTCTACATTCCTACAATTGGGCAATGGGTCCCTGAATGGACAATACCATATATCCAAATCTCTACAATGATTGGGTTGATCATTTTCATCGCAGTGAACCTGATCAAACCAGGGTTCTGGGCATTAGGGCTAGGGTTACTAAGCAATTTTGTTGTGATTGCTTTGAATGGTGGGTGGATGCCAATCCTCCCACAAACATTGAAGCGAATGATTCCATCACAACCTATCGAGGTGTGGAAAATTGGTACCCGTTTAGGATACACAAAAGACAGGATTTTGGCTTATGAAGAAACAAATCTGGTTTATCTATCAGACATATTCACATTACCACAATGGATACCCTATAAAGTTGCCTTTAGTATTGGAGATGTTTTTATCTCAATAGGGGTAGTAATTTTGTTGTGGTCACTTAGTTCGAAACCAAGGAGAAAAAATGATACCTTTAACACAAGTAAATAAAATTTCAACAGATTCTCAACCTGTAACAAGGTCACTTGATGATGAAATTAAAGCTGAATTTGGGCGTCTCATGCATGCTGCTGTAATTAATAAACATTTCCGCGATCGATTATTAGAAAACCCGATCGATTGCATTGAGGCTGGTTATTGCGGTGAATATTTCAATTTTCCGTTTGAAATTATCAAAAGCCTAAAGCAACTTAATGTTAAATCATTGGAAGAATTTGCTAACCACATACTAACACTTATCAACATGCCTTCCAGAAAAGAAGTTGCACCAGTATTTTGTAATTAGATTTAATCCACACTATTATGAATTCGTTTAAACCCCACACTGGATCAATGATTGAAGTGGAGAAGGAAAATCTTTTTCTTTGGAACCAGATTTTCCAATCACGCAATATATTGATTCCTATTGAAAAAGACTCAAAAGACAAGATTGTTAGCTTTTTTGTCTTTGATAAGCATAATTTTCCAGTTGGGGGACAAAAAAATCTTATTGAAATCACTGGTTCACCTTTCACCGCAGAATTAGCAAATGTCAAGGTTTACTTCAGCCCGATTGTACCTACCATCCAAAAGAATTATGAGAAAGCATTGTTCATGTTAGCAGAATCTATAGATCGTTGTGATTCTAGCACCCATAGTGGCGATACATCCGTTTGGGCCGTAAAAATCGCTGAACATATGGGGTTGAACAAGGAAGATATAAGAAGAATCAAAAAAGCAGCCAAATTACATGACATAGGTAAAGCGGTTGTACCTAGAGAATTATTAATCAAACCGGGACCATTATCGAGTGAGGAATGGGAAATTATCCGTCGGCATCCTGGTTATAGCGCTTCATTGATGGAGCCAGTCCAAAGTTTGAGAGAGATACAACCCCTGGTACGTTCTCATCACGAGCATTTTGCTGGTGATGGCTATCCGGATGGGTTACGCGGAGACGAAATCCCAATTGGTGCCAGGATTATTTCAGTCGCGGATGCCTATTCGACAATGATTTCCCGCAGGATTTATCGTACCCCGGTCAGTGAAAAAAAGGCAATCAAAGAATTGATTCGGTGTAAAGGAACACAATTTGACCCAAATGTTGTTGATCATATGTTGGCAATATTAGAGATTTAGTGGTTATTTTCCAAAGAGAACTAAGATCAACTCAACCCATCACAATTTAAAATCAAATAGAAAGGTATTTCCAAAAATGCTTAGTTGTTCTTACTTCTACCAGTTTATCTATAAATTGTTTAAATTTTTCAGTTTATTAAGTCCAAAAATCGGAAGCAATTTCAATAATGTTCCCCTCCGGGTCAGAAAGCATGGCTGATCGCATTTTCCAGGGTTCATCTCTTGGGGGATAAATCTCAATTCCACCTTTTGCAATGATTGCTTTGAATTTAAAATCTACATTCTGCGGCTCACCAACATTTATGGCTAACTCAAAGGTGCCATTGAGTCTTTTTGGATAATCAGGGATAGTCCCTAATAATTGGGGGAGTTCTTTGCGAGTAAACATGGAGAAGCGAATACCCTCATGTTTGAATTCAGCATATGGGCCTTCACCATTCCAATCAATTTCCAAACCAATCGCGTTCTTGTAAAAATCTACCATTTTATCGATATCTTCTACATAGATACCAATCATATCGAATTTTATACTCATATCTACTCTCCTTTTAGGATACGATTTTTTGATTATATAAGATGGGAAGGAAATTACAATTTAATTTGATTAGTTCCATTACTTCTATACAAGTAAATTTAATTCACCGCCTTTTCTTTGATTGGAAGTTCGTTGTCAATCCAATCAATCTGGAAACTACAAGGGTTATATAACCAACTCCTGAGAATTGTTCTAACATGGCTATCACCCGCGCTGCAGATGCTACGGGTAGAATGTCACCTAATCCCGTCGCTGATAAATTTGTAAAACTTAAAAATAATAATTCAATAAATGAAATTGGTTGTCCTTGATTGGTGCTATTAATAATACTGCCGGGAATTACAGACAAACAAACAAAATAGGAATGTGCAAACCCCCAGGCTAAGAGTGTAAATGTAGCCCCAGCAGCAAATAATTCATCAGTGGTTACTTTGGTGTCTCCTAACATGTAAATGATCAAACTACCGGCTGCGTAAAAATAAAGTATGGCTTCCAAAATGGATGACCATATCATAAATGTTTGAATGTCAAGAATAGCAGCAAGGATTGATAACAAAAAAGCAGGAATTGCAAGCAACCAGGCGATCCAGTCAACTGCAGGACTACGGCTCACGACCCATATGATCAATACCAGAATTAATCCCCCTAAGGCATTCAATAATTCCCAATGACTGGAAAAATCATCAAAAACCGCATACAAAATTAATAATAATAATTGGGCACCCAGCAAAAAACCGGATGGATGGTGACGAACAAGCCAGGATTTTAATGGATTCGGAGGGGATTGATTTTTCAAATTATTTACCTATATCAAAAATGTTTGTTACCTTTAACCATAAAAATTATCTCTGCATGGGAGATTCACACCAAGAATTGAATGACTACAGGTTAAATTTGGGTCCGGAATTGGTTGAAAATTTACTTTACTTGCTTATTAATTTCTTCCAGTACTGCTTCGACCTTTTCTTTTGTAATGCCAAATTGAGCAGCTTGAGGCGTAGCGAGTGCCATATTCAATGTTAATCCTCTTACCATTCCTACCATGGGATTAGTGGTAATGCCAGGTATATATTTTTCGATGATTACTTTCGCTTGTGGATGATCCAGTAAAGTCCCTAATTGTGTATCAAGTGTGAATTTCATTATTTCCTCCATCTTTATTTTCTTTATCTTCCGTTTCATCTGTGTGGGTCTCTGGTGCTTCCTCATCTTCTATTTTGGAGGAAGGAGCTTCCACATCAGTTTCCTTTTCTTCTGACTGACTTGCTGCCATGCCGCTGGCAGTTCCATGATATAGTTCATACCCTTGGCTGAATATTACTACCTGTGTTGCCAATAACCATAGGAAAAATAAAAACAACACAATTGATGCGATGTTAATTGTATTTTCCATCCCATTTTTAAATGTAGATAACATCGCACTCAAGCTATCGGTCGATGACTTTGATTGACTGATCATTGTTTGATATTGAGAAAGACTTTGCGAAATTAAAGTTACATTTTCTGACATTACGTTCATGCTATCCGTTACCAGAAGAAGGTTGTCTTCCACCTTATCCAGGTCTGTTGACATGTCGATAAATGTATCAGGCATGTCTTCGATACTGGCGGAAAGTTCATTCAATGAATCTGCCAATGAAATTTCAGGATTATAAGGCTCTGCGGCTGGTGGCATAACTGCACTCAGAAAAGGAGTTGATCCAAGGATTATCTGTAACACTTCGAAAGATTTGATTGCACTTTCCAGAGAAGTAGCAGCGCTTTCTGCTGATTTGAGCGAATCTATGGCTGTTTCAATGGTATCTGGGAGTTGTTCAGCCATCATAATATTCACTTTATCAATTGCTGGTTGTGTATCCTCGAAAGTTAAAACGGTTGTATCCAACATGGATGCAAGAGCATCTATGCTGTTAACTGTTGCTCCTAGAGCATCGTAAGTAATATCCAGGGTCTTTTGACTGGTATCTACACTATCGATCAGTGTATCAACGGTGGAATTGATGGAGGTAGTCAAAACAGGTTTTGCAACCCAAATTCCTATCAGACCTGTAAGACTGAGGAGTAAACCAATTACACCTGCGATCATCACAAAAACACCTAAAGTTTTTCGCCAGAATTTCATCATTCCTCCCAAATTTTTTGGATAATGATATTAAATTGATTATACATCTCAAAAAAAACAATCTAAATCATTTTGAAAAGTAATCAAATTTCGATTTGAATCAAATTATGTTTTGAAAAGGATAAATAGCTTCTTCTCGAGAACTCTTTATATCTCAATAAACACAAAGCTATTTTGTTGTTTGATCGTTTTTATTTATCCCTTTTCCCCATTTCCTTCAATCCAGGAGTATTTCCAACGCATAATGCAATACATTCCTAAACCAAAAATATCTTCAATTTCGATATGTGCATTCGGTGAATCAAAGAAGAACTTATGCCAAAACCGAGTAATTTCTGCTTTGCCAGTATAAATTGTTCCATCTGGGCTCGGACTCGTGTTCTCAAAAACGCAATCTTCGCTCATATATTTCATCATTTCAACGACATTATGATGATTGAATGCATCATTAAATTTCAACACAATACGAACTGTTGATTCTAATCGGGATAATTGGGTTGGTTTCACTTCGCCTGCATCTCCAATAAGTAACGATCGATTCTTCAAATATATCCATGTACTGAATGTAATTTTTAGAGTCATCTAGATTTATTTGAATCCACTCTCTCATTTTCAGTTTCCCCAGCGATTGAAATGGGATAATATTGCTGTCTGATTCCAATAGCTTTGTAACTGTTTGTTCGGGAAGTTTGACTCCAACACCTTGTTCATAAAGACATATAGCTAACTTCTTTACAACATAATAAGCTGGATAGCCAAACATTTTGCCGGGTCGTACATATGGATAATCCAACAGGAGTTTATCAAGAACTATTTTGTGTTCAGAATTGTAATTTGACATATTTGGCTCTTATGTTATACGGATTAGAAATGACGAATGAGGATCAAATCCCCGGATTTTCGACAAGGTTTATTTAGTATATTAGAGGTTATTCCTTAATCCAAACCATTTTTCCCTACGTGATGATCCAAAGTGCTGTTTTTCTTGAACCAGGCTTTCAGAAGCTCCGAAAAATTTCCCTGTTGGTGCAATACCAGAAAGAAATTGAACATCCACACGACCGACAAGTTCTTTCCCAAATTCAATATAACAAGTTCCTGCCCCATCATATGTTGGAGGGATGCCACCACCATTTAATTCTGCGATTATCGTGGCTGAGACGGTTCGTGCTGCTCCTTCCGAAAACACACCTGCTTTTGGTGTTCCTACACTGGTTACATCACCTATAGCGTATACATTTGGATATTTGGTTTTAAGAGTCTTTGAATCTACCGGGATCCATCCATCTTCCGTCATCCCACTCTTGGCAACAACAGTTGGAACACAATGCTTGGGTATTCCTAAGAAGAGATCGTATGGGATTTCGCTCTTATCATCCAGAATTGCAACCTTACGTTTTGGGTCTAAAGCTGAAACAAGTCGATCGGGAACATATTGGATGCCAACCTCGGAAAATTTAGCAAGTATCGCTTGAGACGAGTCAGGAGAAGGGGGAATAGGTATTCCAAATGGCATCACGAGACTAATATCACACTTATTTCTGATCCCTTTTTTGGATAAGTAATCATGCAACAATAACGCCGCTTCACTTGGTGCTGGGGGACATTTGAACGGTGTGGAGGTAACTCCTATAATGGCATGACCTTTTGTAAAAGTTGGAATGACGGAACGTAGCTTTTCAGCTCCGGCGAAGGAGTAAAACTCGTTTCCTGCTTCAATCAATCCGGGAGTGGCTTTCAGGTCATAATCAGCTCCCAGCGCTACCACAAGGATATCGGCATCATGGTTTCCTTTGTTTGTAGTGACTCGTCGCGTTACTGGATCAATAGTAAGAATTTCTTCCCGACAAAAATGTACACCAGGTTTTACGATATGCTTGTAATATAGTCGAACAGACTCTGGTGTTTTTTTACCGAACATCACATCAAGTTTAGAGAATCCAAAGAAAAAAGATTCATTTTTGTCAATTAAAGTGAGGTCAAGGTTGTTTCCTAAAGCATCTGATAATAAGGAACTGAGTTCAAGTCCACCAAACCCGGCACCTAAGACGACAATTTTTATTTTCATTGGCAAACTCCTTGGCAGTTTTTATCCATTTTTATAAGATTGAGCCTGATTGACATCACTGGTTTACCCCCAAATGGGCTTAAATTAATTGAATTATTAGAATCGAATTTAGCTGTCAATAAAGTTGAGCATAAATTCTGTTTTTTATAATAGAATTTCTATCCAATAAGTCAATCATTAATATAATCCACACGTAATTGGCTGATTCAGAACTAGCTATTCGATCCCATAAAATATCTATCACGAACCAAGCTTACACGTTACAATGAAAGATGAATGTTAAAACTAATAAAATACGTAGAAAGAAATGAACATAATGGATGATAACCAACAATGGAGTGCTAATTCCACTCAACAAACTGAAAATAAAAACCAGCAAGAAGTATTACCGGAAGTCAAATTAGCAGATTTGCCAGAAAAAATGCGCCAGGCAGTAGCGCTTGCTGGATGGGAGGAGTTATTGCCTGTTCAGGCAAAGGCGATTCCCTACATATTTTCACAGCGTGATATGAAAATTCAATCCCATACTGGCAGTGGGAAAACGGGTGCTTATTTGCTCCCGATGCTTGAAATGATTAATCCTCTCCTGAATTCGGCACAAGTCCTGGTAATGGTACCGACGCGTGAATTAGCATTACAGGTGGCAAACGATGCAGAGTTATTTGGACGAGCGATTGGCGTAAGATCGATCGCGGTCTATGGAGGGGTTGGATATCGCGGTCAATTGGATGCTTTCAAAGAAGGCGCACACATTATCATTGGCACACCCGGCCGCTTACTAGATCATTTGCTACGCCGTTCCTTATCCCTCAATGATTTAAAATTCCTGATCCTTGATGAAGCTGACCATATGTTATCGATGGGGTTTTACCCGGATATGCGCCGCGTTAAATCATATTTACCGGATCACCCGATCAGTACCTATATGTTCTCCGCCACATTTCCACCTCAGGTGATGCGTGTTGCCGGTCAATTTTTACGGGAACCGGGATTTATTAATCTCAGTAGTGAACATATTCATGTCACCGAGACAGAACATGTCTATTACAAAGTCCCGGGAATGGATAAAGATCGCAGTCTGGTGCGAATTCTTGAGGTAGAGAATCCACATTCAGCTATCATCTTCTGCAATACCAAGGTGCATGTCGAGTACGTGACCACCGTTTTACAGCGTTTTGGCTATGACGCTGATTTGCTAACTTCAGACCTTTCTCAAACAGCTCGCGAGAAAGTGCTTGCCCGGGTCCGCAGCGGTACCCTGCGCTTTCTGGTTGCTACGGATGTCGCTGCACGTGGGATTGACCTTCCTGAACTTTCGCATGTAATTCAGTATGAACCACCTGAAGATGCGGAGGCATATATCCATCGTTCCGGTCGAACGGGCAGGGCTGGGAGCAGTGGGACAGCGATCACCTTGGTTAATATCACTGAACAAGCTGAACTTCGCCAAATTGGCAAGCGTTTTTCATTAAAAATTGAAGACCGGGATTTGCCCGATGATGAACTCGTGGAAAAAGTGGTTTCCGAGCGTATCATCACCTTACTCGAAGCAAAATTACGTACCAGAGATAAACTGCAGACCGAACGCATGCAACGCTTCTTACCACTAGCCCGTAGCCTGGGTGAAAATGATGAAGAGACTGGTTTACTGGCTATGCTCCTTGATGATTTTTATCAGGAAACCTTCTATACGGCGGTCATCCCTTCATCATCGGAGGATCAACAGGAAAGACAACGGACTGCACGTCGTCCAAAACCTCGCTCTGGAAATGAGTCGGATCGAAAAAGCAGCTATGCTAATAAATCCAGCAACCGCAGACGTCGTCCACGCTAAATCGCACAGTTTGATCGTTATTATTAAGAACCGTATAAAATCAAGGTTGGGTTAAGAACGAAAGTGTTCTTTCTCAGACAAGTTTGGCTGCTTCTTCGTTGTAAGCATCTGTACGGTCAGGTTCACAGAACCAATGTCCGGTGTTTGGATAGGTATAAAAAGTATAGGGACGATTTGATTTTTTAAGAGCATTTTCCAACTCTACCCGGTTTGATTCCGGTTCATAAGGGTCCTTCTCAGCAAAATGCGCAAGGTAAGAAGCCTTCGCGTTTTCATAGTCATCCAGGCCATCGCCATAAACAATCACAACTTTATCGATTATTTCCGGGAAGAGGGTGGAAGCATCCAAAGCCAGATACGCTCCTAAAGAGAAGCCAATCAATCCAACTTTGTTCACTTTCTCTGGTGGTTGGTTCTGTATAAGTTTCAATGCCTCTTCCAAATCCAATCTTGCCTGATCTAAGCTTAATTCATTGCTGAATACTTCTGCCTGTTCAATTTCATCCGTAAGCTTTCCATGATACAGATCTGGGGCATATGCAGCAAACCCTTCATCCGCAAACTGGTCACAATAATTCTTGACCGTATCATTTAGACCCCACCAGGCATGTAATACCAGAATTTTTTTCCCATTACTTTCCTTTGGAGATGCCAGATACCCATTAGTTAGGTTGCTAGTCATTTTTATTCCTATCTCCATAAATTAAAATGTCAAGACCATTTGATTAGACTTTTCGGTTTTCCAATAAAGGGGGTCCCAATAATTCCATACCGTGCAATTGCCATAATTCAGGATTAAGTGGGGGCATGGCATTTGCTTTTGTGACCTCTCGGAAGAATGCTTCCATTTTTCCAGCAGGCATAAATGCTATCAGAATTCTGCCAAGGTTGTCTCCTGTGTGTGCCCAAACGTGTGGCACCTGACGTGGTGCAAGCACAGAATCCCCAGTCTGTAATTTGAATTTCTCTTCTCCTATTTCAAACAAGAAATCTCCTTCGACAACATAAAACCATTCTTCCTGATCGTAATGTAAATGTTTAGCTGGTCCACCTTTTTCATGAAATGTATTCTCAATAATAAAGACGCCATCACTGGTTTTTGGTGTTACTTTGAAAGTGATTTTACTCACTCCAAGACCACGATACTCTCCGAATTGGTCTTTGTCTATAGAAACTAAGGACAAAGGTGAAAAATTGGATAGGCTTTCAGATACTTCATCCACTGTATGCTCCTTGATTAATTGGCTGACGCATATTTCGCAGTTGAGTTTTTATAGTATCTCAAATAAAAAACATTTAAAATTTATGTACAAACATCACAAGTTAAAAATTTAAATCAATCGTTTCAATTGATAAAAATAAACACTCAATTTATTCGTAAGAATGTACCTGGGAGATGGATTCTCATTGGTGGAAATTTAATTACTTCCACTACACGGTATAGCGTTTATACCAACTCTCTGGGAAGGTAAGTTTATTGGCACTACGTTGTAGAGGTATGCAACCAACTCAATCTTGAGGAGCATTCCTGGATCAAATGGAGGTCTCCCAACCACTCCTTCTCCTTTATATAGCTTGATCAGTTTCTTCGTAAAGCGACTCCAATCAATCATGTCTCATAATTTCCGAAAAAAATGATCTTGTGGAACCACCATATCATATAGGTAATCACCGTAGAAGGATTGATTTTGTGTTTCTGCATATCGTTCTTGATCTATGCTGGTCACCTCTCTCTTGGTTTACCTCTATTGAATCAAATTTCGCTTTTTTTTTGTCAATTAATCACTTGTTTTTCAACACCCCCAACTTACTTATGCTTGACGATTCGCCACAAATGACGAAGTTAATAATATTAAAACATTGCTTGCTACGTCGGGTGCAAACACTTTTGGTTGCCATTTACTTTTCCGACAAAGTAACATAAATTAAATCCGTCCAATTTCCTTGAGCATTATCTGTTGGTGCTAATTGTTGCCACTCTTGAAAACTCAATCCATGTTGATGTATCGCTGTTACTTCATATTCGTACATTTCCAAACGATTAAAATTCTCAACCATAGATCCCATTAATTCCATCGTTGCTGGTAAATTATTATAGATTTCTTTTTCCAAAGATTGGGTTGATTTTTCATGAGTATCGGTCTTTGACCCTGAAAATTTGGATATTTTACCCGGCAATGATCCTATGAACTTTCTGGATTGATTGGCTAATCCGTTTAGCATTTTCGTTTGGCTACTTGGTTTAGGTATAAGAATGGCTTGTGGAAGTGAGTCAACCCATTCTTCTGGTCTCAGAGCTAATTTGAATAAATTATCTCGTTGCCTATCAAAGATCACAGCCTCATCTACACCTGGTTCTATCCATTGATATATTTTTGTTAGCTGTTCTAACCCAATTTGTCCCTTTAAACTTGGGTGCAAATAAGCAGCTGGGTTAGAAGTCAACAATGTGTTTATATGCTTTTCAAAACGAGGACGAACTACAGATGTGCCTTCCTGTAAACGACGTCGCGCAGTATCAAGTTCTTCTAATTCCAGATAACAACGAACCTCAGTAATATAAGCCAAGCATAATGTCGCAAGGTATTCATCTGCTACTTGGCTACCATTGGCAATTTCAATGTCCGTCAGTTTAGTATAGTGATGTTCAGCCTCTAAGAAACGATTAATAGCTTGCATTGCACTCATTTTCCTTGTTTCAGAGTTAGTCATCGTAAAGGCATTAAAGGCTAAATCAAGTGCAGCCCGAAAGTTAGCATAAAAAGACAAATCAATTTTATAATCAATGGTATTTAGAATTTCCTGGGCTTGTCCGAGTTGTTGTTCAATTTCACCTAAACGTTTTAGAACCAAAGCAAATCCCATTGTTGAAACTGCTAAATTTAGAGTGCTGGCTATATTGCTCAGATTATTAACCATTGTACTTAGATTATTAGCTGCAATTGTTGCCGAAGAAAGAGCAGAAGAATTTGAAAAGACCGAATCACTTTTCAAATTCTCACGCAACCAGGCAACAACCTGTTTCGACCCGACCTCTCGCACTACCCCGCCTACACGTTCATATGTTCCATTTGATAATCCTTGTGCAATTTGTTCTGGAATACTAAGAGTGGCAATAACTTTTTTCATTGATTCTTCTCCAAATTTAACTTAGCTTAAATGAAAAACAAAATCTGCGATATTCAAACTCACCTAACATTTTATTTTGCGAACTTACAAATCACTGAAAATGTACCGAAAAAACAACTAAATTAAGTATGTTGCACTGAAATTATACTTGGTTACTTAAGAAATAAGCTGCAACCAATGCTTACAATTACCATACATCAACGTCTCTTATAACAAACTGTCTATGTGTGATCCATATTTTTCAAATTTAAAGCACCCTCAATTTTCGGAGGGCGCTTTGATTTCCAATTCTTAAGGTGTGTAACTTATCCCTGCATCACAGGTCTAAATTTATATCCATAAATAATAATTCCACGGTCATCCATATCGGTGCGGATTTTGCGGGTGACCATTTCGACTGGCATACCAATCTCAACATGCTGGTCACCTAAATCGGTGAGTTGTGCTGTGACGACAGGACCTTCCTCTAACTGCACCAATGCCATGGTGTAAGGAGCTGCCTGTTCGTAACCAGCGGGGACATTGGTCATTTGTGTAAAGCTATAGATCTGTCCTCGCCCGCTGAATGAGAATTGTGTCTTCGCTTCTCCACCGCAATAGGGGCATACATCGCGAGGCGGAAAAATTTTAGAATCACAATGAGGACATACTTCACCCTCTAGTGCATAGCGTTGTTTTTTCAATCTCCAATGACGTGGTACTTCCATTTTTAATTTCTCCTTTTCATCATGATGATGATCATTGCAAGTTTAAGCGTTAACTTCTATCAATTCCTATCAAAATTGCCCAATTATCTATCTTCTTAAGAATTCTTAATGTTTGGTTGGCATTTTTTCCAGAACATGGGTTACTGCTGTGGATGCCGGACCACCCAAACTTTGCACCAATGCCAGGCGTGCATTTGGAATCTGATTTTCTCCCGCTTCTCCTCTTAGTTGTGTGACGGCTTCAACCAATTGATAAGCACCGGTTGCTCCTAATGGAAAACCACGTGCTTTCAAACCACCCATCGTGCTGATCGGTAAGTCGCCTTTCAGTGACAATGTATCTCCTAATCCCAGCTTCCAGCCTTGGCCACGGCTGGCAAAACCGGCGGCTTCTAAGGACAAGACAGCATAAATACTGTAGGAATCATGTAACTCAAAGAAGTCCACATCCTTGGGTAATATGCCAGCCTGGGCACATGCATTTTCAGCGGATACACCCGCTGCTCGAAATGCCAAAATATCGGGTCGATCATGTAGTGCTAAGGTGTCGATGGCAACGTCGGAACCGATGACCCTTACCAATGGGTGTTGCACTTTGCTGGCGATCTCAGGAGTAGTTAGAATTAACGCTGCTGCACCATCTGCATAGGGGGCAACATCAAACATTTTCAGAGGGTCAGAAATCATGGCAGATTTTACATAAACCTCAGGATTTATTGCTTTTCGGTACATCGCATTAGGATTGTTGACAGCATTGGCATGCCCTGTAAGGGGAAATGTGCTTAATGCCATTCGATCTGCATTTGGGTTTTCATGCATATAGCGCTGCATTAATATTCCTGCTTGAGTTATTAATGTTTGACCGGAAAAAATTTCATAATCGTAATCCATCACTAACTTTGTTGGATCATCCATGTTGTTTCCAGCCAGGTCAGTGTATTTTTCCATGCCTAATGCCATGGCAATATCAACCCATCCCGATGCCACTGCCAAATAGGCAAGGCGAAACGCTGCAGCAGCGGAGGCTTCGGCAGCTTCGACGGTATAGGATTCTACTCCTTCCAAAAAGGCATTATCTGTTACCAATGCACCTAAATTTGCCTGATGAGAAGCGACAGAAGCGATCAGATTGCCGATATAAATGGCTTCAGGAACCAGACCACCTGAATCTTTTTGAGCAGCCAAAATGGCTTTTGCCGAAATGTTGCGTAATGATAGTTCCCAATGTTCTCCGACTGGGATTTGACCGATACCTGCGATTACGACTTCACGCATAACTTCCCCCCTCATCACATTTTCAACTTACCACGCTGGCGAGCGTAGGTCGCGTAATCAATCTCTGTCCGGCGGGCAATGTAATCCTGCGTTTTTAAGGCTTTATCCTGTCTTTCCAAAACCTGGTCTGTTACAGTGATGTCCATTGCGTCTGAACCAGCCCCGGAACCATAGGAAGTCATTAGAATTCTATCTCCAGGTTGAGCTTCATCTAAAATTGCAGTTAATCCAACGATGGCTGCACCAGCATAGGTATTGCCAATTACTGGTGAAAGCAAACCAGTTTTAATTTGTTCCTTTGAAAAGCCTAACAAAGAAGCTGCTCTTTGTGGAAACTTACTATTAGGTTGATGGAAAACCACGTATTTGTAATCCGCAGGTGTGGTATTGCTGGCTTGCATGAGATGTTTTGTTGCTTCTGTTATGTGTTTAAAATATGCTGGATCACCTGTGAAACGTTGCCCATGTTCAGGATAGACCTGTTGCGGTCGCCGCCAAAAGTCAGGGGTGTCAGTTACGTAAGAAAAGGTGCCATTGATCACAGCTAGAGATTCCTCTGCTGGACCAAATATAAAGGCAGCTCCACCTGCGGCAGCCGTGTATTCAAGCGCATCCCCTGGTCTTCCTTGGGCTGTGTCAGCGCCGATCGCCAAGGCATATTTGGCCATCCCAGAACCAACAAATCCAATGGCTGCAACCATGGCTTCAGTACCAGCCTTGCAGGCAAACTCCCAATCGCCAGCCTGAATGTGGGGGGAGCAACCAATTGCTTCAGCGACGATCGTAGATGAAGGTTTTACGGCGTAGGGGTGTGATTCACTACCGATCCACACAGCGCGGATTTCAGTAGGATCAATTTGTGAGCGTTTTATAGCATTACGTGAGGCTTCAATGGACATGGTAATAGTGTCTTCATCCTCACCTGGGACAGCTTTTTCTTTAACAGGAGTACTTTCTCCTCCACCCGTCCAAATTCGGGCAATTTCTACGCCAGGTAATCGATAGCGGGGGACATAGGCACCATATCCAACGATTCCCACTGGAATTTTTGGTTGCAATAATATTGGGTTTGTAGAAAAATCATTCATTGTATTTTAATTTCTCCATTCTTCCAGAATTTGTTGTGCACGTTCTACCCTTACATTTCTTTCTTTAGCTAACTGGTCTGCTAATTTCGTAATTTCTTCACCTTCTGCGCCAGCGGTAATTGCTACCTGGCGGGCATGTAAAGTCATATGACCACGTTGGATACCCTCTGTGGACAATGCACGTAATGCAGCTAAGTTTTGTGCTAAACCAGCAGACACGATTATTTCTGCCAGTTGTTGTGCATTTTCAACTTTCATTAATTTCAATGCAGCTTTAGCTGCGGGATGTACTTTTGTTGCACCGCCTACAATTCCTACGGCCATTGGCATTTCGATCGATCCTACCAAATTGCGATCCTCATCTTTTCCCCAGGTAGTAAGACTGGTATATTTTCCAGATCTTGCTGCATATGCATGGGCACCAGCTTCCACTGCTCGCCAATCGTTTCCGGTAGCAATTAAAATGGGATCAATAGCATTCATGATTCCTTTGTTGTGGGTAGCAGCACGGTATGGGTCTACTGCTGCAAATGCCCAGGCAGCAATGATGCCGTCACAAACTTCTTCAGCGCTGAACTCACCAAAGGCTAAATTTTCTTTTAAAATGGTGACACGCGATCGCGCCAATCTTCGATCTGCCAGATTGGAGAGGATGCGTAAATGGACTTTGCCACCGGTTAACGCTTCAATTTGGGGTGAAAGGGTTTCCGCTGCAGTGTTGATTGCATTTGCACCCATCGCGTCCCTGACATCAAAAATTAGATGGACGACAAGAAATGGACCAATCGGTGATTCTTCAATAAGCCGGACCTCAATATTTCTTGGTCCACCACCATATTTGCTAAGGACAGGGTCAACTTTGCTTGCTTTTTCCAAAAGGTCTTGTTTTGCTTCTAAAATCTTGTGTTTGGCAACATTTAGATCATCAAGGTTGAGAACCTGAATTTGTGCAATCATTTCTGGTGCGGTGGTTTCGGCAAAAAAACCTCCCCTAGTACGTGCCAATTTTGCCATGAATGATGCACTGGCGACAATCGATGGTTCTTCCACTACCATAGGAATGAGAACTTCACGACCGTTGACTACGAAATTATGTGCAATTCCCAGAGGCAACCCGAACACCCCGATTACATTTTCAATCATATGATCAGCTTGTTCGATTTTCAAACCATTTTTGCCACTTAATGCTGAAATTGTGTCTTCATCAAGGTTTTGTGTTTCTTTTAACCAGTCATGCCGTTCCGGCAGGCTCATGTTATAGAATTTTTGTTTTGTCTCTCTCCCTTGTGCGGGTGCCATTAATCCTCCGGATTTGTAATTCCTTTGTTACTTCGGGAAAATTGTAATAAACAAAATCTGGCAAAACCTATCAGGTTCAAATTTTTCTTCATTGAAATTTACTTTTCATTATTTTTAACCAGTTAAATAACAATAAATCGATTCGATGTAGCTTCTTACATCGTCGATTTATTGTCAGGAACGTTAATTTGTTATTTACAACAGTTCTACAAGGTGTAGGAATCACCCGGATTCATCACATGCACTTTGCAATTCACTTCTTTTTCTACCTTTTCAGCCCAACTTTTTCCATCCTGTGCAATTAAATCCCAGGTATTGAAGTGAATGGGTATGACGTGTTTGGGCCTGATCAATTTCACAGCTCTTAATGCATCGTCCGGTCCCATTGTGTAGTTATCCCCGATGGGCAGAATTGCCAGGTCGATACCTTCTTCACCGATTAATGCCATGTCACCAAATAATCCGGTATCGCCGGCAATATAGATTTTCTTTTGATCGTTGGTTGTCAGTAGAAAGCCTGCCGGGTTACCGCCGTATGAACCGTCAGGTAAAGCAGATCCATGCATGGCTACAGTGAGTTTTAAATAACCAAATGGATAGCGAAATCCACCACCCAGATGTTGACCATGGGTTTTTTTGACACCTTGCATGCTAACCCATTTAACAATTTCTGCATTTGAAATGACTTCAGCATTTGTTCGTTTGGCAATCGACAAGCAATCGCCAACATGATCACCATGTCCATGCGTGATCAAAATATAATCTGCTTCCACTTGTTCTGGCTTGATGGGTGCGACAGGATTGCCACTAAAGTAAGGATCAATTACCAGTTTATAACCGTCTGTGTTTAAACCCAAGGTAGCGTGTCCATACCAGGTTATTGTTGTGTTCATATTCTCCTCCTTTATAAAAACCTATTCGACTGTAAAATTGATTTCTTCTGTTTGCAATGTGTTTCCAGCAATATCAAAAACATGCATAGAAAGTTTGTGTTCGCCGGACGTGATGCTTATAGGATAACTATAAGGTGTTTTTGTATTTTTTCCAACCAATTGCCCATCCAGCCACCACTCTACAGCCGCAATTCCTACATTGTCAAACACATCAGCTTGTAATGTAATTGTTCCTTGAGAGGAGCGAGCAATTGATTGGCTTTCAACGGGATAAATAATTTTGCCTTCAGGTGCAGTGTTGTCTACAGATACTTGGATGGTATGGGTGTCTATTTGCAGATTTTCTTTTATCACCATTAATCGTAAGGCAAATAAACCATCCTCCATTGTGGTCGAATCCCACTCAACCACTTTTTTATTGGTAATCTTTTGGCTTTGATCTTCTCCGATTTGCAACCAATTGGATGGGTTTAATCCCTGTCCAACTTGAATGCGATAATTTGTAATTTCATCAATCCCGACGGTCGCATATATTTCAACTATTCCACTTACATAACTGAAGTTCTCAGGGGATGTTATCAGCACATCATCATCGGGTCTTGGCGCTTGAATCAGATCGTAATCTTTTGGTGGAATCTCAATTTGATTGAACTCCGCCCACTCATTTGCTTCCTCAGGAACGATCATGTAAGTTCGCGAGTCGATCATTTCTGGTGGGGTGTACACAGTTGCAAGTAGCCCCGTTTCACGATTGACCTCATAGCTCTTGAAAAGATTATCAGTAGTGGATGGTTGGGTTCCATCAACGAATATTTCAGTGATTGTGCTCGGGCACTCTCTGGTAGGCAATAAACCTGATTGATTGCAAACAACAACTTCAGAAATACCGATTGGCTTTTGCCAGTTTTCTACCGGAAGATCTTTGTGCAACCATTGGTTGAGGGCATACCATACGCCACCAGCGATGGATTCATTAAGCGAAGTTTGATTCTCACCCTTCTGACCAAACCAGAAAACTGTTACAAATTGTGGGGTGTATCCAACGGCCCAGATCTCATCTTTTGTAAAAGATGATCCATACTTTGCGGCGCTGGGTCTTCCAATTTCCAATGGGTTTGGATAACCCAACGTTTCTCTCCGTTCATAATCATCCTGAAGAATATCATGTACTGTATAGGCTAACTGGGCACTTAACAACACCTGTGATTCGGTGAAAAAATCTTGAATGGGTAACCCATCGGATAATTCAATTTTTCTAATAGTTTTGGGTTCAATTAAGCCAGTGGATGCATCTTTAATCCCGGATTGAATGCCCAGATTGGCAAAAATGCTATAAAAATTGGCTACTTCCAGCACAGTTGTGCTTTTTCCGGAAAACAGGACCTCTTCCATATTTTCAAGGTCGCTTAAAGTTGGAAGGCCAAATGAGTTTGCACTTCTTGCGATGACATCATATCCCAACTGATCATAAAGCTTTGTTACACCAGCAAGGTAATTATTTGATAAAGCGGTTCGCAATCGCATCGGACCTTTATAAGTGTCAATCGGTTTTTTGTATTGAGAAAGATTTTCTGGAAGGCTGGTTGGGATATCCCATACCTGCGTAGCTGGTGCAAACCCTCTCACAAAGGCATTCACTGCGATTAATGGGGTCAGAATCGTTCCGCCTTGCTTTAATCCCAGCGATGAAGATTCACTGGAACCATCCAAATCACCAACAAAAGCCACTATTTCACCGGTTGATGGGTCGAGGATGACTCCGCTTCCCAGGAGTGCCAGATCCTGGTTTGGTTCTTCGAATAACGAAGGTAGCAGCCTTTCAGGCTCGCAATCTGGTGGGCAGGGCACATTACCTGTTAGTTTATTAATTTGGCTTTTGATCGTACAAGCCAATGCATTCTGCATTGAAATGTTGAGGGTAGTTGTTACGTTAAGTCCCCCTAATTCCACACGCTCCCGGCCATATAGGTCGTATAATTCCTCAATCACAAAGGTGGAAAAGGCAACTGCCAATGGATCGGGAGGTTGTACGTTAGAAACCAGTACAATCTTCGTGTTGCTTGCAGTATTAAAATCTTCATTTGAGACGTAACCCGCTTTATGAAGTTGATTTAAAAATGCTTCCTGATTTTCCATTGCTGCTTGAGGGGCATCCAAAGGGTTTAAGGATGGCGTGAGTGAGGTGGAAGTCAACAGTGCGGCTTCAGCTAGATTTAGTTGACTGGCTTTTTTGTTGAGATAAAGGTGAGCGGCAGAATCGATGCCAATGGTGTTGTGACCATAAGCAGTGCTATTCAGATACCATTCGAGCACTTGAGCTCTACCAAATTTCCTGGTGATTTGTGCTGCCAACAAACGCATTCTCAAATCTCTTTTCAAACCAGGTAGTTCATCCCAAAGTAACAACCTTTCAACCAGCCCTTCAGCAATGGTTCTGTCTGGTTTATCAGACAGAAAATTTTTATTATAGCCAGGACTGGACCAAAAATCAGGTTGGTTGGTAGCTACGGCGAGCTGCACAACATAAGGGCTGATAAACTCGGGCTGGTTTGGATCTATTGAGAGGAAGCGTCGCTGGTTCCCTGGTTCTTGTAAGCGGTAAATTTCATTTTCACCACTTTCGTCGAGCAGGGTAGTTGGACTTAAGAGAATTCCATTTTCAGGATCAAGGTATGCAGGAATCCAATCTACAGTTGGCAAATCCTCTGTTAATTGGGTAAAGAAAAATCCTCCCAAAATGGGTATAAATGTGACAAGGATCAAAACAATCATTATGGACATCAGACTTAGATTTTTCAAGGATTGATGTTTCTTAATTTTTGGTTTTGATCGTCTTTTGTTTCTTTCTTTAATGATCAGCAGAGTTTGTAAACGAGATTTCATTTTTTTGCCATCAATCACCAGGAGCGGTGATGGTAAATGTAATTTTTGGGGTTGGCGTTTTGGTTGCTGTAGTTTTCGGTGTTATTGTTTTTGTTGCTGTAAGAGTTGGGCTGGATGTTGGTGTAGGTGTGAAATAAGTTTCCAGGTATGCCATGGCAGTTGCTTTCCATTCAGGTAAAATTGCCTCAGGATCCAATTCTAACATGCGCTCCCAATCCAGTTTGGCGACATCATTTTTTAAAGCTTCTAATGCAAGTGCTTTCACAAAATACATACGAGCTAATTCGTTATCAGTTTCAGCTAACTTTTGACATTCACTAGCTTGCTGGTAAGCATTGCCAGGTTTCATTAAAGGAAAATATGCCTCACTGAAAAGCATACAATACTCGAATGATTTTGTGTCCAACTTAGACGCTGTCTCATAATCATCAATCGCTTTTTCGTAGTCTTCCATTTGCGTGTAAATGGTAGCGCGTTGAATAAATCCTTTTGCGTATCTAGTATCTCTCGCAAGAATGTTGTCTAAAAGCTGAAGAGCATCCGGAAATTTTTCGTTGGCTGCATACGCAACAGATAACAGAATATCATCCTGAGGGTCGTTGATTGTGTTATAGCAATGGTAAATGAGTAATGGTTCAAGCGATTCTTTGGGATTACCACTTGCCTGATAAATTTCACCCAACAATTTGTAAGCTGGTAGAAGGGTTAAGTCTTTTGCTAACGCTTCTTCAGTATGATCAATCGCCAGTTCGTATTCACCTGCTAACAACGATAACCTACCTTTAGATAAATCCAATAAAGGTGAGTTGGGTAATAGGTTCTCTACCTGTTCTGATACTTCACGGGCTTTTTCAATCTCTCCTACCTTTATATAGGCATTTAAAAGGGATAAATAAGCTTCTCCATACTCTGGATCCAAATCGATACATTGTAGTAAATCATCGATTGCATCAGAGAATGTATCCTCATTCGAAATTCTCAATTTGGCCCTTCCATAATATCCAGCAGCAAATGCCGGATCCGTTTCTATACTCATTTCGAAGGCCATTAATGCACTTTCAATATCACCGGTTTGTAAATAAATTTCACCCAGGTGGTAGTATAAATCAGGGGCATCGGGTTGAGTTTCAATAGCCTGATTGAGATATTTTATGGTTTCTTCCCAATCTTGTTCCTGGTAATTTCTCATCGCAATGCTAAACGCCTCCACAATTGGGTGAGGCGTATAAACATAGATGGGGGTAGGAGTGTAGGTGGATTGCAAAATATTCCAGGGAGCAGTTGGCCCGGTGATACGCGGTGTTTCGGTTATAGTTGGTGTTGCACTGGCTGGATATGTAGGCGTAGGAATTGCGGTTCCCATTGCAGCTAGATTTCTACTGCGATAAGTCCATAATCGATCTGAACCTAAGGCAACTACGATGACAGTAATCACAGCCAGTAACGCAAAAGAGGTCAGCACAACTTTTAGCCAGGGAATTTTAGGCAGTGGTTTCTCATGGGTGGATATGGGAGGTAATTGCCATTTTCGTTTTTGTTGTTCAAAGGGAATAACAAAAGCAGGATCTACCGGTAAATCCCCCATTAAAATCAGACCTCTGCGAGCCATTTCGTTGTTGGGATCTAACTTTAGGGTCTGGTTTAAGCAGTACCTTCTCTCTTTTTCTGAGTCAACCACTGCGCTCATCCACAACCAATAGTCTGGGTTTTGTTGGTTTTGCTTTAACAAGCGGGTTAAGAGATCTTTTCCGCGTGCTTTTTCCCCAGATTCGATGGCTTTCTGAGCTTCGAGAAACATGTTTTCTTCAGCAATTGTCATGCATTGAGTTTAGCATAGCCGCAATGGCTGGACAAGAGAATAGCGGGATAAAAACACTTTATGAAAATTATTAGGTGTAAGAGAAATTTACAAAGATTGGGTTTCACAATTCCATTATTTATATTGAGGAATATGTACCATAATAATTCATGGTATTATTTCGGAGATGAATACTAAAAACCTGAAAAACCTAATTTTTTTCTCATTTATAATAATCCTTTCAGCCTGCGCACCATCAGGGCAGTTATCCTTACCCGACAGTGCATTCACCGATATTCCACCAACCATAACCCCATCATCTACACTATCCCCAACAACCACTCAAACACCAACGCCGATACTATCACCGACGCCCTTACCATCCCCAACTTCAACGCCGCGTATCCACACGGTCAAACTGGGCGAAACATTGGGTGGTATTGCCTGGATTTACGGAGTTTCAGTGGATAAATTGATGGAAATGAACCCTGAAATTGATCCTTACGTTCTAACCGTGGATATGCAGGTGGTAATTCCGGTAGAAACACTTCCACCTGCCAACCAAACCCCCGAACCAACCCCGGTTCAATTACCACTGGAAGGGTTGAATTGCTTGCTTGATGAAAATTCTGGTGTTTGGTGTTTTGTGTGGGTGAATAACACCAGTGACGAATCGTACGAGAATGTTATTGTAAGTTTCAACCTTGCAGATTTAGATGCATCCGAAGTGGATGCTATCAAAGAACCTGCTCCTTTAAATGTCCTCTTAGCTGGTGAAAAGATGCCAGTTGCTGCTTATTTTCCAGGTCCGAATCCGGAGCAGTTTCAAAAAAGTGCGCAATTTTCATCGGCAATTCCATATAATCCTGAGTCGAATCGCTATCTCAATGCAGAGTTTTCAGTGGACTCGGAAACTCCTTTGCTCAACAATAAAATGTTAAGAATTGAGGGAACGTATCAAATCACAGATCCTGCTTCAAAAGTAATGATCGTAGCTGTTGCCTATGATCAAAATGACCAGATAATTGGATTGCGAGCATGGCAAACAGAATTGAGTGAATCAACGCTAGTGGGAAACTTCTCATTAGATCTATCAGCAGTCGCTGGGGCTATTGAAGATTATCAATTGTTTATCGAAGCCCAACCCGCGGATTTACCAAATTAAATAACTGTCCTTAACGCAGATAGGTTCATCTGAGGGAACATCCAGGCAGACGATGTAGGTTATCACGTCACCATTACTGACCCTTTTATTTGAGGGTATCGTTATGGTACTTGTACCAAATTCATTTGTTGCAGGAAATTCGTAAGTATAAGTGTTGCCATTTGGCAGGTTAATTTGGAGGTTTGCTTCAATATTTTGCAGAGGGGATTGGTTCGATGTTTTCAGAACAAGTATCTCAATTTCTTGTTCCTCATCCAGCGCAATATGGGCAGATTTTTCGTTTATGATCACCGAAACTGATTCGCGAGAATATTCAAATTGTACGATATTCAAATTATCAATTTGTGCAATTTGCATATATTCTTCCCCTAATGCCACCATCTTGACTTCTTTTGAATCCGGAAAGTAGTCAAGGCAGAAATTTTGGAAACATTGCCGAAAATTGTTGCCTTCCTGGTAGATCTCACACAATGGATAACCTGATAACTCCCTCCCGCCGTGTTGGGTGATAAATTGATCAAACACGATGGGGACATGAAAACCATTAGGAGAGTTAACAACATAAAAAACCATATTATCTTCAGTAGAATAGATTTGTGGTCCTGGTGTTTCCTGTCTGTAGTTGAGTTTGACAGGCAAATCTAGCAGATGAATGGTTTCAGGAAGAGATGGATTGCCGATCAGTACAGCATTTTTATAGACCTGTTGGATTAAACCTGGTTGTAATTGAATTGCATCGGTAAGCGGTTCTCCCAGGGCATCCAATTCCTTAAAACGAGAGATAAACATCATAAAAGGTAAGGAAACTACATCAGCATGAAAAAGTACTGCTGTACCTTTTGCAGGAGAATAATCACACTCGTTTTCGCATGCAAAAACTCCATAGGACAATAAACCGATATTAGATTGATCGTTAAATAATTGATAGAATCCGATGTTTTCAAAATATTGTTCAATACGATCTTCCTGAAAATTGTATTGAAGAGTTGTTATCGGCTTTCCAACGATGTTTTCGCCACCCAATTCTTTATAAAGCAAATCAAAAGCTGCATAAACACCTGCTTCGGATAACAAAGAAGAATGATCCTGAATGGGGAGCATTGCTCCGAGTGGAAAGAGAAAATATCCATCATCCTGTGATCGACTTTTGGTGAAACACATTAATACCTTTTCGGTATATTGACATTGATGATCCTCCCAGGTAATCACCTCAGAAATCCCAACGCCAAGCATCTCTTTTCCCCCGAGTTGCTTGTAGTAGTTTCTGAATACTTTGTCGATGCTATGAATTCGCCCGCGATTCGGTTCAACAGATCCTGAAAGGTCATCTAATGAACATGAAGATAATAAGACCGCCAATAAGAGCACAAGAATTATTGTCGTTCTGAATCGAGATTTACTCTTCATGACCATCCTGGGAGTGAATAAAAATCAACAAGGTTGCGGATATGTTGTACTCAAAAAGTATATCAAATCCACCATTTAATAACAATTGAAGCAAGAAAGCAACTGCAGTGAATCAAACAGAATTTTTGGATTTAATCAACAAATCTTTTTCATAGGTGTTTTGTATTCCAATTTCTAATGGTGTTAATGGATAAAATCCTAGTTTTTCCCTGGCTTTGGAGATATCGGCACACATGCGTGCTGGTCCACCATCATTTTTTATGTTGTAAACAATCTCAGGATTTTTGCCGGTGATTTCAGTAACGGTGCTTGATAATTCACGCACGCTGGTTGCCCTTCCACTACCAATATTGATTGTCTCCCGATTTATATCTTTGGCAGTGATGACTGCCTTGAGACCATTGACTACATCATCAATATAAACATAGTCCCTTGTCTGATTACCATCTCCATTGATTACGAGCGTGGAGTTTTGATGTGCTTGTTTTAAGAAGTAAGGGATTACTGGTGGATGTGTAGGAGGTGTTGGTTGACCAGGACCATAAGTATTGAAGATACGAAGATTGACTGTTTCAATTCCCCACAACCCGCCAATCGTGTGAATGTAGTATTCGGCAGACAATTTTGAGACCGCATAGGGTGATCTGGGTTGCGGGATAGCTGTTTCCGACACAGGTTGATCTTTTTGATTTCCATAAATTGCACCAGAAGAGGTGAAAACCACTCTTCGTACACCAACATCCCGCATTGCCTCCATAAGCGTTACGGTTCCGCCTACATTTACATGGTTATATTCTCTTGGGTATAAAACAGATTCTGGGACAACAACCCGCGCAGCAACATGAAAAACAATGTCGATATCTTGCAGCAGAGTCCATAATTTTGGGCGGTCATTAATATCTCCGCGAATGAATTCAACATCAGGCAATAACCTGCTTGGATCACCCGTAGATAGGTCATCCATACCTCTGACATAATACTCTTCCTGTATCAATTTGTTTGCTAATGCTGAGCCTATAAATCCAGCTACTCCCGTAATGAAGATTCGCATAATCACCTTATTTATTTTTTTTTGTAACAATGGATAACAACTATTAATCTTGGTTAGATTAATATTAGCTTAGTTAGTTATCTCTATTCTTTAATTCCTCAATTTTTCTCATTATAGCATAACCATTCTTTGTGGTCAGATGATGTAATTTCAAGAATGGGCTGATGAAACTACTCAATTTCATTTCTTCAAGAATATCCATATAATAAATAATGGATTAGGATTTTTAGAAATATGAAACACGTTATTGAAGATTTTATCCCATTGTCAGGAAAAAATGATGCTACAACAGCGATTCGTGAGGTTATCAGGTATTATGGTGTTAATCTCAGTGAAGAAATGCTGTTTGGTTTGGGAGCTGGCTTACATTTTTATTATTACAATATGCGCAATCTTAAGCATCCGATGATTGGTGGACGAGCTTTACCGAAAAAATTTGAAGAAAATTTAACCCAACATAGTCATATCAATATTCAGATCAAATCAGCAGATAATGAACAAGCCGCCTGGAATTCGTTAAAAAGCCGAATTATTACCAATCATCCGGTAATTGTTTATGTGGAGATGGCGGAACTTGAATATTTGCATATGCCAAAGGATCAACGTTTTGGTAGCCATTGCGTAACTGTTTTCGGATTCGATGAAGAGAAAAATCTAGTATATGTTTCAGATCGTGATCAGACTGGTTATCCTATAACGGTATCTCCTATTGAAATTCCGCAAAATTTTCATCTGGTACCTATCCCTGAATTAATGAAAGCACGTAATTCGATGAAGGAACCATTTGCCCCTAATAATATTTGGTTGGAGATAGAATGGAATTATTATCATTTTCTCACCCGATTTCAAATTTTTACAGCCATAAAAAATAATATGATCCAATTCTTAAATGCACCTAAAACGAATGAGGGATTGCGAGCCATCAACTTATTTGCACGATCTATGGATAAATGGAAGGATTGGAGTGCAGAAAAGTTGAAGCGAGCTGCACTAAATTCATTTATCATGATTGATCAGATTGGTGGTAATGGGGGTGGTGCTTTTAGAAAGATGTATGGCCAATTTTTATTAGAGGCTGCACATCAGGCAGCTGCACCAGCATTAGGTGCAATCGGAGAACAATACTTATTCTTAGGTGAACAATGGGATGATGTCGGCCATCTCTTTTTCCAGCTTTATCAGGGTGAGCAACCCGATATCCTTGAAGATATCAAGGAAAAGATCATGCAAAATGCTGTTGTTGAAAAGGGATTGGCTAACCAATTAATTTCTGTGATCAATGCGATTAGTGAATAACCCGTTACACATTAACCAGAAAATCCAAACTGGTTTGTAAAGCAATCCTAACTGCTTCTAAACTGACTTCCTTGCTCATGGAGGGAAAATTTCGATTCTTCTCCACCACTTGAACAGGTAGCGAGGGGAGATGAATAAAACCACAGATTGCATTTATTTGGTAATAATTCAAATAATACATGCTTGAGAAGAAAACCTGGTTACATAAATAAGCACCAGCCGATAAGGATATTTCCACTGGAATTCCGGCAAATTTTATGTTTTCTAGAATCTTTCCTAATGGCATAGTTGAAAAGAAAGCATCTGGCGCATCATCGAATATCTTTTGGTCTTTGATTTGGTTGCCTGCATTATCAGCAATACGAAAATCCATCCAATTAATGGCTACTTTTTCAAGAGAAACCATGGGTCGATTGGACGCTTCGCCTAAATGCAATATGATCTCTGGTTGAAACACAGGCAAAGTGCTTTTAACCCACTCGACCGCACTTGAGCTATCTACAGGTAACACCTTTTTTAGGATGTCATGAGTAGGAAATGGGTCATTTGGAAGCGTCTCTATAATTTCTGATGAGGGATTGGTAGTGCTGCCATCAAATGGTTCAAAGCCTGTGAGTAAAATTTTCATTGTCAGTTTCCTTATTTGTGGTTGCAATTACTAATATTCTACCGCTTTTAACGATTGTAGATTTTCGTTAACTGGTCAGATGACCAGTTAACTACTCACTGAAGGTCTATATTTGATTCTAAACTTTGGCGGGTTGATGCTCTCTGGTGAATGGATTAAAGTTATATAAATATCGATGATATGCTAAGGGCAAAGAAATGGAAACCAAATGATCAAATTAATAATTGCTGATGATGATTTCAAAGTAAGATCTGCAATTAATTTGTTATTAGACCAAGATAAATCCTGCTGGCAAGTAATTGCCGAAGCGCGAAGTGTAAAAGAATTATTTGTAAAAGTAAAAAATGAAAAACCAGAATTATTGTTGTTAGATTGGGAATTACCCGAAGATAATTTGGGGGAAAGCGCACCACCTTTTTATTGTCTTAAAGAACGTATTGCATATCTTAAACAACTTAATCCTGCTATGTACATTATTGTGCTAAGTAGTGAACCACAGGTCAAAGGGGATGCGTTGCAAGCTGGAGCCGACCAATTTGTTTCAAAAGGTGATCCGCCAGAATTCTTTTTGAAAGCGCTTTATGAAATTTGCGAAAAACCTTCCGACTTCTTTGTAACGAAAAGCAAAAAGAAGAAAATCAATAACAACAATTTAGACAAAATTTTATTGTGATAGCCTAGACTTATTAATTGGGTATATTATTCCCATTTGCTTCATAGAAGACAATGGGATATTTTTCATTATTCTAAATCTACATGCGTGTAGATTAATTCATAATTAACACCCGATTTCATACAACCAAAATTTTTTTGCTCACATATAATTAAGAAGATAAATTTCTTGGTGGCTGTTATCAATTTCCAATCCGATATTATCCAGGAGGTGGTTATGTACATAGGCGCAATTGACCAGGGAACAACCAGTACCCGTTTTATTATTTTCGATGCATCAGGCAAAATAATTGCAGTCGATCAAAAAGAACACCAACAAATATTTCCCCAACCTGGTTGGGTCGAGCATGATCCTTTAGAAATCTGGCAAAACACCCAGGAAGTGATTTCGAGTACCCTACAAAAAAGTGGAATCCGCTCAAGTGAGATCGTTGCTGTTGGGATCACCAACCAACGTGAAACAGCTGTCCTTTGGGAAGAATCAACAGGCAAACCTGTTCATCCGGCTATTGTGTGGCAGGATACACGTACGGACAAGATTTGCGATCAGCTGGCTCAGGAAGGTGGTCAGAATCGTTTTCAGAAGAAAACAGGTTTACCATTAGCAACCTATTTTTCAGGACCAAAAATAAAATGGGTGTTGGATCAATACCCAGAAATAAAGAAAAGGGCACAAAACGGAGAGATTCTTTTCGGAAATATTGATACCTGGTTGATTTGGAACCTGACAGGTGGTCCGGAACATGGACTGCATATAACCGATGTAACCAATGCTTCCCGAACTCTTTGTATGAATCTGGAGACACTTGATTGGGATCCGGAAATTTTACAAATTATGGAAATCCCAACTGTAATGCTTCCTGAAATTCGATCCTCCAGTGAAATTTATGGAAAGATCAATCTTGGGCAATTGGGTGGGATACCTCTGGCGGGGGTACTTGGGGATCAACAGGCAGCTTTATTTGGACAAACTTGTTTTGATATTGGCGAAGCAAAAAATACCTATGGTACCGGATGTTTTATGTTGCTCAATACTGGTGAAAAAATTGTGCAATCTACCAATGGCCTCCTGACAACCTTGGGATATAAGATTGGAAAAAATCCTGCAATTTATGCTTTGGAAGGATCAATTGCCATCACGGGTGCCTTGGTACAATGGCTGCGCGATAATTTAGGTTTGATCACGAATTCATCCGAAATTGAACCTTTAGCTAAAACTGTTAATGATAGTGGTGGAATTTATTTTGTCCCAGCTTTTTCTGGGTTGTTTGCGCCCTATTGGCGCAGTGATGCACGTGGTGCAATTGTGGGATTAACCCGATATATTACCAAAGGGCATATCGCCAGAGCAGTACTCGAAGCAACAGCTTACCAAACCCGTGAAGTGTTAGATGCGATGAATAAAGATTCTGGTGTGGATCTGACTGCTTTGAAGGTGGATGGTGGCATGGTATTCAACAACACCTTGATGCAATTTCAAGCGGATCTTCTTGGTGTACCTGTGATCCGGCCAACCGTCTCCGAGACCACTGCCTTAGGTGCAGCTTACGCGGCTGGTTTGGCGGTTGGGGTCTGGTCCGAGATTGATGATTTGCGTGCCAATTGGGGTAAAGATGCTATCTGGCGTCCACAAATGGATCTTGAGGTACGTGAGAAGATTTATGCTGGTTGGAAAAAAGCGGTTACCCGCACCTTTGATTGGGTTGATTGAAATTAGTAGAGGTTTGATGATAGGATGATAAGTTACATCAATGGAGTTAAAGATGAATAAACCACAAGCCATTGTTATTGGTGCAGGCTTTACTGGGGTGGCGGTTGCTTATGATCTTGCACAGCGTGGCTTTGCTGTAAAAGTTCTGGAACGCGGACCACTGGTAAACGGCACCTCTGGTAGGACGCACGGCTTGCTGCATAGTGGCGGACGTTATGCAGTCGATGATCAGGAATCAGCGATTGAGTGTATTGATGAAAATCTCATTTTACGTAAAATTGTTCCACAGGTTATAGAACCAAATGGGGGGCTCTTTGTAGGTTTGAACGAGTCGGATATGGCTTATCGGGAAGCATTTATCAAGGGATGCGAGGAATGCCATATCCCAATTGAAGAACTTACCTCGCAGCAAGCATTAAAATTAGAACCAAATCTCAATCCCAGGTTGATCACGGCTTTCAAAATTCCGGATGGCACCTTCGATCCTTTACGATTGGCGATGGCGTTTGCTGCTTCCGCAAATGCATACGGGGCAGAATTTTACCTTTTTTGTGAGGTGGAAGACTTTATTCTGGATGGCAATGGGAACGTGAAGGGAGTTCAATACAAGGATCGATCAGCAAATCAACTTAAGGAACTCCAAGCGGATGTTGTTGTCAACGCTGCAGGTGTGTGGGCAGGGGAGGTTTTGGCAAAAGTGGGGAATATCAATTTGCCCATCAAACCCACTCCAGGAGTGATGGTGACCTATGACCAACGCTTGTGTCAGATGGTGATCAATCGTCTTAATGAACCTGGCGATGGGGACATCATCGTCCCCCAACGCCAAATGATCACCGTTGGCACCACCTCTTTTGAGGCTGATAATTTAGATTACATCCCGGTTTACCCGGATCAGGTTAAATTGATGTTCGAGCGAGGATGCGAATTAATTCC
>JACDJA010000736.1_pt1 | contig 34045 bp, 29 predicted proteins | sample 7449241 | NCBI WGS metagenome assembly JACDJA01 (sample SAMN14253289, study PRJNA609438) | sludge metagenome | isolation source: initial anaerobic sludge | collected 2018-12-20 | reverse complement strand
TGTGTCGGCCGTGCTGGAATCGCTGGAAAATAGCGAGTTGGTGAGGCGGGAGACGATCACGTATCCGACCGCCGCCGACCGACCGCCGACCGCCGCCAACGGGGCTGCCGTTCGCGAGGAGCGGGCGGTCTATTTGCCGGCGCTCTATTTCTCCGAGACGGGGCTGACCCGCCAGGTGCGGCGCTTGGTCGAGCACCCAACCAGCCGCTTGACCGGAGTGACCGCAAGCTCTCTGGCCGCGGTCGGCGGTCGGCCGTCGGCGGTCAATTCCCTGACCGCTCAACAGCGACAAGCCATCACCGCTACCCTGTCCCACAAGCTGACCATCCTGACCGGCGGGCCGGGGACGGGCAAGACAACGACGCTGCGTACACTGCTCGATACCCTGGACGCAACCGGCCACACCTATACGCTGGCCTCGCCCACCGGCCGGGCGGCCAAGCGACTGACCGAGGCCACCGGCCGCGAGGCGAAGACCATCCATCGCCTGCTGGAGTTCAAGCCGGGCGAGGGCTTCGGTCGCAACGAGAATAACCCCATTGATGCCGACCTGATTGTTATCGATGAGGCGTCGATGCTCGATCTGGTGCTGGCCTACAATCTGCTGCGGGCTATCGGTTCCGATAGTCACCTGCTGCTCGTGGGCGACATCGACCAGTTGCCGTCAGTGGGAGCGGGAGATGTGCTGCGCGACCTGATCGCCTCGGACGTGGCTGCCGTGGTGCGACTGGAGACGATTTTCCGGCAGGCGGCCAATTCGCTCATCATTCGTAACGCCCATCGCATCAATCAGGGGCTGATGCCGGAGACGACAGCCGACGGAACAGGCGATGGCATAAGCGACTTTTACTTGTTTATCAAGGAAGACCCGGCCGAGACGGCCGATTTATTGGTGGACATCGTCGCCAAACGTGTGCCCCAGAAATTCGGCTTCGATCCGCTGGATGACATCCAGGTGCTGGCGCCGATGTATAACGGATTGGCAGGGGTGACGCAACTAAACGTCCGATTGCAGGAAGCGTTGAACCCGCCGGGCCGCGGCAAGGTGGAACGGCGTATCGGCGGGCGCGCTTTTCGCGTCGGCGACAAGGTGATGCAGACGGTCAACAATTACGATAAAAGCGTCTATAATGGCGACATTGGTCGCATTACTGCTATTGACGTGATTGAGCAGATATTGACGGTCGCCATCGACGGCGCGCCGGTGGTTTATAGTTTCCTGGAGGCCGACGAGTTGATCCACGCCTTCGCCGTCAGCGTCCACAAGGCGCAGGGGTCGGAATATCCGTGTGTGGTTATTCCGGTGGTCGTGCAGCATTACATGATGTTGCAGCGTAACCTGCTCTACACGGCCGTGACGCGCGCTCGGCGGCTGGCGATTCTGGTCGGCACACGCCGCGCCATCCAGATCGCCGTGCGCACCAACCCGACGGCTAACCGCCACACGGCGCTGGACTGGAGATTAAAGCAGTGATCAGTAAACAGTGGACAGTGGACAGTTGCTACTGACCGCTGTCTACTGCCCACTAATTTATCATGGAAGTTCAATTTGCGGTCTCAAAAATATCCAAATGGGCGTCGCGCGAAAGCGGCGACACGCTGGAAATGATCGAGCGGCCGCACGGCGGTCTGTCGATGGTGCTGGTAGATGGGCAGACCAGCGGCCGCAGCGCCAAGGCGATCAGCAACGTGGTGGCCCGCAAGGCCGTGCAACTGCTGGGTGAGGGAGTGCGCGACGGCGCCGCCGCCCGCGCTGCCCATGACTATCTCTACACCTTTCGCGGCGGCAAGGTGTCGGCGACGCTCAACATTCTTTCCGTGGACATCCACACGCGCACGATCGTGATTAGCCGCAATAATGAAGCGCCGGTGCTGGTGCATACCGCGGTCGACGGCTTCTGCCAACTGGACGACGAGTCGAGGGCGGTCGGCGTTCATCGCAACACCAAGCCGGTGATCACCGAGATTCCTATCGAGGTCGGCACAATCGTCGTAGCCTTTACCGACGGCCTGCGTCACGCCGGAACCCTGAGCGGCAAGGGGTGTAACTATGATCCGTATGCCGCGCTACAGGAGATGGTAATGTCCGGGCAATGCGACGCGGCGAGCATCTGTGACCGTCTGTTGGACGGGGCGATGGCCATGGACGACGGCCGCCCCCGCGACGACATCAGCGTAATCGCTATTTCCGTGCGGGAGAGCCGGGAAGGGGACGACGTGCGGCGGCAGAGCGGGAGGCTGACGCTGCAGTGACGAGCGACGACTCCTGTCGTCCGACGAGATGACGAATGACGAGTTTAGATACGAGATACGAGATACGAGATACGAGTGGTGAGGATCGGCCACTGACCACTGACCACCGGCCACTGACCACTGCTCCTCCGCTCCGTATCGCCGTCGTCGGGCCGTGCGCCAGCGGCAAGAGCACGCTGGTGAAGGCACTGCGGGAAGCGGGCTATGAGGCGCGTCATCCCGCGCAGGAACACTCCTATGTGCCCGACATGTGGCGGCGACTGGTCGATCCCGATGTGCTGATCTACCTCGATTTATCGCACGAGGCCTACAGGCAGCGGCGGCCGAAAGACGACGCCGGGCCGGAGTACCTGGAGATGCAGCGTGCGCGGCTGGCCCACGCGCGGGAGCATGCGGATTTGAAAATCGACACCAGTGAAATGAGTGACACCGATGTGCGGATAAAGCTATTGGGTTTTCTGAGTTCGTTGACAGGCCCGCCTAATCCATAGGCCATGTAGGTATGAACCGGTCAGGTCTGACCGGCTCATACCTTCCTTCCCGTTTAATCCGATTTATTGCTCGGCCGAAATTGCGAGATACACGTCCTGAAGTGACTCTGGATCGCCCTCATACATGACGCCGTTCGTCCTGTTGGCGATTCGCTTCAGTAACTCGATATCAGCATCCTCACCATAGGCGATTGTGAAAATCTTGGTGCCTTCGACGTCTTCGCCTGTGGGCAGGCAGTTGAACATGTCGTTCTCGGTCAGCTTACTAATCGTATCATCACCGTCCGACAAGACGACTACGCCATACAGACGCCGATCTTCAGCAATCAGGTCTGCCGCTTTTTGCTCGTTGATGTAGGTAACAGCGTGGCAGACGGCATCAAAAAGGGCGGTATCACCCTGAGCAAAGAGATTACTCACCGCAGTAGCGAGTTCCTCCTTGACCTCACCCGCCTGACCCGAAGGCACGAGTTCGAAAATCGTCGAATGAAAAGCGAATCCGGTGATGCGGTCGTCCTTGGCCATGTTCAGTATAAAATCGCTCGTGGCGTCCCTGGCCGAGCTTATCTTGTCGCCCCGCATGCTGCCGGACGTATCTAATACGACGGCAACTGTGGCTTTCTTCTTGACCTCGTGGAAGACGTCGGAGATGGCTTGAACCACTTCAGCAGATGGGCTGGGCAAGGCCGGAACTGTGTCGGGCGTCACGGATGGGTCCGTACCGTTCTCCAGCGCAATGGGCGCGTGCAAGGGTATTTCGGGACTAACCGGACGAAGCCCGAAATCGACGACCCGGGCCTGTTGTTCGGGGGCTAAAAGGAAGTCGCGGTAAATACGGGCCGCTTCCTGCTGTTCGTTTGTCACCCAATCGCCGTCCAGGATGCAGAGAGGCTGTTCGGTCCAGAATGTCCCCCCGGCCGGAAAGATGAAGGCCAGTGGGAAATCCATTTGACCGGCGTTATCCCGGTTCAAGCGCAGCAGCTCGGCCTCGGTGATATTGGTTGCGTGAAGATAAGACGGGCCGCGCTCGATCATCTTGGTTGCAAGATTGCGACTCTGGCGGCCGTAGTGATAGGTAATCTGCTCGATGTCGCGCATGGCATCGACGACCGGCTGGCTCTTGGCCAATTCGAATGTGAGGTTATCGGTCTGTCCGAGCGCGTCATAGGCGAGAGCGGTCATGGTCAGCATGCCCGAGTTGGAGAAGTCCGGATGGGTGTGGCCGAACTTGAACTGGCCCCACTCGGGATGACCATAGCTGCCCCAACCCTCGGGATGGTTCGCCAGTGTTACCAGCGTTTCCCAACTGATTGGTTGATCGGGCCAACCCAACGCCTCGGCCATCGGCCGCCACATGCCAATCCCGATCGGCGCGAGAACTGACTGGGGGCAGTCTTCGGGAATGAGCGGTTTACCATGAAGTTCCTGCCAGACCTGATTTGCGCCATCAATCCAACTCTGGTCACCCGGACTCCACATGACGGGCTGGATTTCGCCATCCAGAATAGCCTGTTGAGACCCGCCCGAGTTCCCGTGATTGACGATCACCGAGACGAATTTGCCCGATGCAGTTTTGAACTGTTTCGCATTGAAGTCCTCGGTAACGGCGTTAATCCAGTCTTCCTTGGTGCTGGCGGATTCGAGGTAGATCGTTACCTCGTCCGCGGAAGGAGTCGGCGCGAGCACAATATCGGAACCAGGCTCGAGGGGAGCCTTACATGCATCTCGCCACCCGAAGAGGCAAAGCGGATCAAATGTGACGAACCAAACGATCAGGGGCGCCACAATGAAAATAAAAATCAATCGGACGGTTGAATCGGAGCGTTCATCATCCATCTTTACTCTCAGAGCCTCCCAGCAAACAGGATGTTTCCACACGACAAACGAGTGATGATGCAGGCTCACTGGCGGAGATTGATGCTCCCGCCGGCTGCCTTGCTATCCAACAATGAAATCTGTCGATCCGGCTCCATTCAATCAGGTGACCTCCTTATTGACGCCAACTGTCATCAGCGCCCTCCTAGGAACTACGACTGTTAATGTATTGTACTACGAGAACGGACGTTTATAGTTGCATAAATTGCTAAAATGTGCTAATGGATGAGTAAAGGCAAGTCGTAACAGCAATTCGAGCGATTGTAATTTCCAGGGTTGTCGACTAGTCAATCTCAATGCACCATCTATAAGGTTGCGCGTGCTGGAATATCTGGATACTCTGGACTGAGAAACCGATCTGAAGCAAAGGAAGGACATCGTGTTAAAAGAACGCGTCGAAACCGCACTCAATCAACAGATCAACATGGAGTTGCAAGCCTACTACACCTACCTGGCCGCCTCGGCTTACTTTGAAGAGCGAAGCCTGAAAGGGTTTGCCCAGTGGATGTACCATCATGCTCAGGAAGAGATGGTACACGCGATGAAGATCTACCACTTCGTCCATAGTCGTCGCGGTCATGTTGTTCTGACTGCAATAGCCGCGCCGAAGCAGGATTGGCAATCGGCCGACGACGTTGTGGGCGATGCCCTGGAACACGAGCAGAAGGTGACGGCCTCGATAGATGCGATTGTCAAGCTGGCCCGCTCGGAAGGGGACTATGCCACCGACAGCTTTCTCCAGTGGTTTGTGGATGAACAGGTTGAAGAGGAGGAGATTGTCGATGACCTGTTGCAGAAGCTGAACCTCATCGGCGATTTCAGGCCGGGCCTTTACTTGCTTGACCGCGAACTGGCCGGCGGGGCGCCGGCTGAGGAAGAGGAATCGGCAACCTGATTTCGGGAGTTATGCGGTGCCTGCCCGAATTACGCTGTACCTCGAGAGGGGAGCCACTTTGTTTGTTAGCTACTGCCTTGTAAATCGGTAGGCGCACCCTTGCCGCTGAGTTGATAAATGAAGACATCAACCGTACTGCCGTCTTTGAGATTAGCTGTAGTCAGCCTGCGCTCGTAGCCCTCGCCCTCAAACTCATCAAGTGTGGACCAATTCTCCGCAAGGTGTTCCGAAGTAAAAACAAAGCCTTGTACTTCATCTCCGGATGGGTCTATCACGATGCCGGGAAATCCTTCCGCAGCTCCCCAACCTTCCGGTATCAGCTTTCCCTTGACAGTTGCAGGTTCCCAAGTGCCGGGAACATCACGAAGCACATGTTCGTTGGGCCGGCCGGGCGCAAGCGTGCCATAGACAAACAGTCGGTTAATCATAAAGCTCTCCTTGGCAACTAACAAAGCATATAATGCAAAAGACCCCTTATGCAAGGGGTCTTTGCGGGTCGTCAATTAAAACCCGGGTTTCTCGGAAGAAACCCGGGTTTTAGTGTCGGACTAGAAATCCATATCGCCCATGCCCATGCCGCCACCGCCGGGCATGGCCGGAGCCTTCTTGTCTTCCGGGATGTCGGTCACCAGGGCCTCGGTGGTCAGGATCATGGCCGCGATGCTGGCCGCATTCTCCAGCGCGCCGCGGGTCACCTTGGCCGGGTCGATGATGCCGGCCTTGACCATGTTCGGGTACTCGCCGGTCATGACATTGTAGCCCAACTGCGGGTCTTTCTTCTCGTCCTGCAGGCGGCGGACGTTCTGGATGATGACGTCGCCGTTCAGGCCGGCGTTCTCGGCGATCTTGCGCATCGGGGCCTCGAGGGCCACGCGCAGGATCTGGACGCCGGTGGAGATGTCGCCCGCCGGGGTCTTTACATCGTCAAGCGCGGGAAGGGCGTTGAGCAAGGCCACGCCGCCGCCGGGCACGATACCCTCTTCCACGGCCGCGCGCGTCGCGCTCAATGCATCCTCGACGCGGTGCTTCTTCTCTTTCAACTCGACCTCGGTCGCCGCGCCGACGCGAATGACGGCAACGCCGCCGGCCAGCTTCGCCAGGCGCTCTTGCAGCTTCTCCTTGTCATAGTCGGAGGTGCTGTTGTTGATTTCGACCTTGATCTGCTCGACGCGTCCATTGATGGCCGCTTCATCGCCCTTGCCGTCGACGACGGTGGTGTCGTCCTTGGTGCTGACGATTTTGCCGGCGCGCCCCAAATCAGTGATCTGGACGCTGTCCAGCTTGCGGCCGACTTCCTCGGTGATCACCTGGCCGCCGGTCAGGGTGGCGATGTCTTGCAACATGGCCTTGCGGCGGTCGCCAAAGCCGGGGGCCTTGATGGCCAGGGCGTTGATCATGCCGCGCAGTTTGTTGAGGATGAGGGTGGCCAGCGCCTCGCCGTCGACGTCCTCGGCGATGATGACCAGGTTCTTGCGGCCGATCTGCACCAGCTTCTCCAGCACGGGCAGAATGTCCTGGGCGGAGCTGATCTTCTTGTCGTGGATGAGGATGTAGGCGTCCTCGATGACCGCTTCCATGTGCTCGGCGTCGGTGACAAAGTAGGGGCTGATGTAGCCGCGGTCGAACTGCATACCTTCGACGTACTCGGTCTCAAACTCCAGCAGCTTGGATTCCTCAACGGTGATGACGCCGTCCTTGCCGACCTTGTCCATGACCGTGGCGATCAGCTTGCCGATCTCCGGGTCCTGGGCCGAGATGGAGGCCACCGAGGCGATCTCGTCGAAGCTGTCGATGGAGATGGCCATGTTGCGGATCTTGCTGGACAGCGCCTGGGTGCCGATCTCGATGCCCTGCTTCAGGAGCATCGGGTTCGCCCCCGCGGCCACGTTCTTCAGACCCTCATGGACCATGTGCTGGGCCAGGACGGTGGCGGTGGTGGTGCCGTCGCCGGCAATGTCGTTGGTTTTGATCGCCGCTTCCTTGAAGAGCTGGGCGCCCATGTTCTCAAAGGGATCGTCCAGTTCGATTTCCTTGGCGACGGTGACGCCGTCGTGGGTGACGGTCGGCGCGCCGAACTTCTTGTCGATGGCGACGTTGCGGCCCTTGGGGCCGAGAGTGGTGGATACGGCCGTGGCGACCGTGTCGATGCCGCGCTTCAGCTTGCGGCGAGCGTCTTCAGAGAATACGAGTTGCTTCGCAGTCATGATAACTTGTCTCCGTTAATCGGTTCTTAGCCGACGATCGCCAGGACGTCGGACTCCTTGAGGATCAGCAGTTTCTTGTCGTCGATCTTGACTTCCGTGCCGCCATACTTGGCGTAGAGCACGACGTCGCCGACTTTCACGTCCATCTCGATGCGCTTGCCGTCTTCGTCACGGCGGCCCGGTCCGACGGCGATCACTTCGCCTTCCTGGGGCTTCTCTTTGGCCGTTTCGGGCAGAACAAGGCCCGACGCGGTCATGGATTCGCGCTCGCGGGGTTCGACAACCAGGCGGTCGCCAAGCGGCTTGAGATTCATAGCCATGTTACACTATCTCCTTTTCAACCAGATGTGATAGATTGTCAGGTTCCAAACGGGTGGGGTATTAACTTGCTTAGCACTCGCGCATGACGACTGCTAATCACCAACCTGCATTTTAGCAGCCCATTGGGAGGATGTCAAGAGGATTTTAGCAGTCTGGGGAAAGGAGTGCCAGTTCGGCCAATGTTGAAGCTGCTCGATGGGATGAGAGCGGGGGCAGGCAACGGGAGTATCGACGGGGCGCTGTTGATAATTCCTGACCTGTGGCTCGTTGTCCCCATCGCTCGCTATGGAGCCGTTCCCAGCGACGCGCGCCGGCACTCCAGCAGTCCTTCGTTGGCTGCGGTCACGATCAGCTCGTTGGTTGTGGCGTTGAGCACTTGCTCGAACAGCGGCACGGCCAGCGAGCAGTTGTTCAGGTCGGCGCGGATGTAAGCCTGAGCCAGCATGTTGAAGAAGCGCGCATTGAGGTCGGTGGCCCGGCCATACATGCCGGTGGCCGCTTCCAGCGCTTCGATAGCTTCGGTATAGTTGTTCTGGCGGAAGTATGCCTCGCCGAGGCGGCCCTGCGCGCGGGCCATGTTGGGGTTGAGCCGCGTAGCCTCCAGCGCGTTTTGTTCAGCCAGTGGAGCGTCACCCAGTTGCAAGTACATGTAGGCCCGGCCATCGTAGGCCTCGGCATTATCCGGGTCGACGGCGATGGCTTCCTCGAAGCTGAGCAGGGCGTCGGGGATGCTGCCCGTGCCGTAGTAGTTATAGGCAAGGCCGATGTGGAGAGCGGGATCGCCGGGATCGGCCTCGATGCCGCGCAAATACTGTTCCAGCGCCTCTGCGTACCGCCCTTGGTAGGTGAAGACGGTCGCCATGTAATAACGAGCGATGGGGTTGTCCGGCTCAAGGCGCACGGCGTCGTCGGCGAAGATCTGGGCCTGCTCATATTTCTCGGGATCACCCTGCAGGATTGTCCCGCCCGCCGCATAGGCCAGCGCCGTGGCGTTATCGGGATTGATATTGATCGCCTTGCGGGCCGCCTGGGCGGCGTTGGCGAATTGCAGATTGGCGGCGTTTTGATCCCCCAGATCGCTCAGGCGATTCCCCTCGGCCAGATAGGCCGCCGCGGCCGCCGTCCACACCCGGTCGCTTTCCGGGTCCAGGATTGTCGCCTGCTCGGCCCGCTCCACAGCTCGCTCCGACTCGCTCTCGCGCACCAGCAGGTCGATGGCGTGGATGTAGAATTCCACGTTTGTCGGATCAAGTTCCACGGCCTGATCGTAGAAGGCGATGGCCTCGGTATTCGCGCCGTCGTCGCGGCTCATCTCGGCCAGCACGGCCAGTTCGGTGGCCGTGCGGGTGGGAACGCTCGTCGGCGTGGGCACGATTGCCATGCGCACCTCTTTGGCGTTTTGGATGACGTAGAGGGAGACGGCGATGCCGAACGTGACGAAAATCACCAACAGGCAGGACGGGCCGCGGCGCGGATAGCGCGGGGGTTTGCGGTTGATTATCATGATAGATCAACCTGCATCATAGCAACGGCAAGTGGCGGGGGCAAACCCGCTCACTGGGGATTAAGCCCGACGGTTGCGCAGCCGCCACCACAGCCCGGCCGGGTAGCCCAGCATTTTAGCGACGTCGCCCGTCAGGCGAATGATGGGGATGAGGGCGAAAGCGCGGGCGCGGGCCGGCGGCCGCCAGCCCCACGTGTTGGCCCACAGACGCTCGGCCGGGCGGCGCGAATAGGCTCCCACACCCAGCGCCAAAAAGACCCAGCCAAACCATTTCTCGCGCCAGATCCAGCGCAAGAGCATCGGCAGCGCCAGCAAATACGTCGCGTAGCGGATCACATGGCGCCTGGGCCACAGGTTTGCCTTGCCGTCGCCCCGCGCGTAGGCGTAGTATTGACGATAGAAAGCGCGCAGGCTGGAGCGCGGTCGGAAATAGGCCACGGCGTCGAGAGCAAAGACGAAAGGGCCGAACCGCTCGCGCAGCGCCATATCGAATACGAGATCTTCGCTGTGCTCCAGCCACTCCGGGTATCCGTCCACGGCCGCCCAGGCGCTCTTGCGGAAGGCAATCGACCGGCTGGAGGGCAGGAAAGTCGCGGGGTCCACGTCGTCGCGCGAGGGGAGCACCGTGGCTCCCATGACGACTTCGAAGTCCGTATACGGATCGGCTTCAAACCAGCCGCTGACTACCTGAATGGATTCGTCTGCAAACGGCGCGACGATTTCCTCCAGCCAGTGAGGCGAAAGTACCACCCCGGCGTCGGTCGCGGCGATAACGTCGCCCGTCGCCTCGGCGATGGCGCGGTTGCGTCCCTGGCTGATGTTGCTGCCGGGCGCGACGACGATCCGCAGCGGCAGCCATTGGCGGTACTCCTCCAGCACCGGCAACGTTCCGTCGGCCGAGCCGCCGTCGCAAATGACGACCTCATCCGGTTGGCGTGTCTGGTCAATGATCGAGTCGAGAAGCGGCCGGAGCGCCTCGCCTTCGTCCTTGACGGTAGCGATAATCGATACCTTCATGTTACTATCTAGCTTAATGAACACTTGCCGGGCTATTTCGTTGCTTGTTTACCGCCCAAAACGTGGAGTCAAATCCGGGCAGAGCGTGTGATCATGAAAGTCGATCGTTTCTTGGAGATGTTGATGCACGGCAACCAACTCAAGCGGACGGCCCGCACCGGATGGGTGCAGCGCGGCGTTCCCGCGTCGGAGAACGTGGCTGCCCATACCTTCGGCGTGGCCTATACGGCATTGTTGCTGGCCGGCCAGGTTGGCGGCGAACCGGATCTGGCGGCCGTTCTGGCAATGGCGACGATCCACGACTTGCCCGAGGGGCTGACCACCGACATCACGCCCGCCGCCTGGCGCTATTTGCCCGCCGGGGCGAAAGAGATTGCCGAGCGGCAGGCGATGAGCGAAATTGCGGGCGATACGCCGCTGGGCAGGCGAATGGCGGCGTGGTGGGAGACGTATCGGCGCGATGAGACGCCGGAGGCCCATCTTGTCCACGACGCGGACAAGCTCGATCAGTTCCTGCAGGCCTACGTCTATGAATTGCAGACCGGCAACCGGCAACTGGGGGAGTTCTGGAGCCGGCCGCACGTGTTTTACTTTCCGCAAGCGCAGGCCGCCTACGATGAGCTGCTGCGACTGCGGGCGACGATGAGGATGGAGCCGGAAGGGAGCGAGGCTGGGCAGTCCCGCGCCTGATTATTTCCCCGTGAGCGTTCGTTGGCGTCTGGAATGCCTTTTGGCAAAATACACGGTTGTCTATGGCCTATCGACGATTACTTTTGCCCTTGTTTCCGGTTGTTCTTGTGTTGGCGGGGTTGGCCCGGCCGGCGCTGTTGGCCGCGCAGACGGCCGCACCGACGCCGACCCTGGCCGCCCACGGCTCCACGCCCACGGCTGATCCGGGCGCGCTCTCGATCCCTCGCGTTCACCAGGTTCAGGACGGCGAGAACCTGACCATAATTGCCACGAACTACGGTGTGACGGTTGAGGAGATATTGGCGGTCAACAATCTGGCGAACGGCGACCTGCTACAGGTAGGCCAGGAGCTGATCATCCCCGGCGGGACAGGCGAAGCCATCGCTACAGCCTATGCCCTCGGCGTCGGTGACACGTTGCTCGACGTGGCGGCCGGATTCAATACCACACTTGCCGACGTCATTGTCACCAACCGGCTCATCCACCCTTCGCCGCCGCTCCTGGTCGGTCAGTCGGTGCCCGTTATCAGCCGCAACGGCTCGTCGACCCTTCGCCCGCCAACCGGTCGGCCCTATCTGGTGGGCGAGGGAGATACACTGCTCCAGGTGGCCGCTCGCTTTGGCCTTTCGGCGGAGGCGCTGGCCGTCGCCAACGGGTTGCCCCCCACCACTTATCTCTTTCCCGGCCAGCGGTTGCGTATTCCCGCAGAATCCGCCGTCTATCGCAACTTGCCGCAGGGCTGGGTGGATGTCCGTCTGAATTCGGCCGCCCTTGCTCAGGGAGAATCGCTGTCGATCTACGTCGAGAACCTGTTGTCGGGCACGCCCGCGGGCCGATTTGGTGATCAGTCCTTGCAGTTTGCTCCCAAAGATGCAGGCTACATTGCCCTTGTCGGCATCGATGCCTTTGCCGAGCCGGGTATCTACGATCTCGAACTGACCGGGGGCGACGAGCGCGGGTTGTGGGAGCCGGTGCGCGCGCGCTTGCGTGTGGCCGAAACGGCTTACGATACCCAATACGTTGAGGTCGGCGAGGCGCTTGACGGTCTGCTCGACCCGGCCATCCGGGGGACGGAGGATGAGTTCCTCAAGGGCATCTACGACGAGCTGACGGAGGAACAGCGTTGGGATGGGGTTTTCCAGACACCCTTGACGACGACGGTTGTTTCCGCCCCTTATGGCGGTCGCCGCTCCTATAACGGCGGCCCTATTGAGATCTATCATACCGGCATCGACTATGCCGCCGCGACAGGGACGACCGTTCTTGCTCCTGCAAACGGCGTTGTGGTGTTCAACGACCTGCTGGAGTTGCGCGGCAATGTGCTGATCATCGATCACGGCCTGGGCGTGATGACCGGCTACTATCATCTGAGCGAGTCGCTGGTGGAGTTGGGGCAGGCAGTGACGGCCGGGCAGTCGATTGGCCGTGTCGGCTCCACGGGTTTGTCGAGTGGCGCGCACTTGCATTGGGACCTGCGTATCAGGGACGTCCCCGTCGATCCTTCCCGTTGGACGCAGACCCTATTTCCTTAAGGTTGGCAAGCTCCCGACCGGCTGGTACAATATGTCGGATCAGGAAACTCCGAAAGGCATCGCCTCGGCAACAGGAGCTTGTGGTGAATCAGACCCAAATACAGATGGCGGAGTACTGGGAATCCCGGTTCTCTCTCTCCGACACTGACCTCGAGCAAATATACAATTACTTACTCGATACCGAAAAACCTCAGACGATAAACGCGCTGGCTGAGCTTGTGATCAAGCATCGCGTGCGAGAACAGGCCAACGAATTGCGCCGCGTCATGGCGGGGCGCACAGTCTACCAGCCGCAACGCGCCTATGAAGTAGGCGAGGAGCTGGTCTTCCCGGCGCTCAAACTGGCTCAGGGTAAAGTTACCGGTGTGCGCAGTGGTTATAACCCTGAATATGGCGAGTTCAGCGTCATTACAGTGGAGATCAAGGGCAAGACGCGGGAGTTCGCGGCCGATTTCAAGCTGATGCACCCGCTGAATTTAACCAATGGCGCGGAGCTGACCGAGCAAATGGCCGGCGACGCCGAGGCCATACGTCAGGCTCACGGCGGACTGGTGGCGGCGAAGATCGCCGAGTCGCTGGCCGGGCGTGAAGATTTCGTCACCATCGGCGACCAATGGTTTGTCAAATCGCTGATGGCCGACGTCAACATCGGCCATCTGCATCTGACCGAAGCAATCCTGGAGGTCGCCAACGGCGGGCCGCTGACCATCGACGAGATATTGCCGCAACTGGAACTCGATCCCGGCATCGATCCTCAGATTCAGGCGTTCTCCCTGACCCGGCATCTCCTGGAGGACGGCCGTTTCGATGAGGTATCGCCCACGGGAGCATCGGCGTGGTTTCTGCGCCGGATGGAACCGGAGGGGGCGCAGACAACCCCCGAGCGGCTGCAATACCAGCCGATCCCCTTCGACCGTGCCTTGCTGACTCCCCAGCAAATTCTTCTGGAGCAGGAGTTGGACGACGAGTGGTCTAATCTGCCGCCCGTGGAGAACGCGGGGCCGGTAGTGTTTGCCCTGTCTTATCCTCATCGCTGGGCCGGCACGTTGCCGCTCAATTCGAAGACACGGGCGTTATTCAATCCTGAGCGCTCGCCCCGCCAGCGAGTGATTTTGGTGGATGATGAAACCAATGCCGAGATCGTCGGCTGGGTAGTGGCCGATGGGCGTTATGTCCTTGGCCTGGGCGACTGGTACAAGGAGAACAGTATCCCGGTCAGTGGGTTCATCCATCTATCGCCCGGCCCTGAAAAGGGTGTGATCATGCTTGGATATGAGCGTCGCCGGCCGCAACGGGAATGGGTTCGCCTGGCAGTGGTGAAGGACAACCGGCTGCAATTTGAACTGATGCGCCGCGCTATCCCATGTGGTTATGATGATTTGCTCATCGTCGGAACCGACGTGGTGACCGCCATCGATTCCCATGCACGGCGCGCCGCATCGATGCAAATGACCCTGGCCATGTACCTGACGGAAGTCTTTCCATCGCTGGCCGGGCTATCGCCGCAGAACACAGTGCACGCCAAGACGCTCTATAGCGCCGTCAACATGTTACGACGCGTGCCGCCGGGGCCGATTTTTGCCGAACTAATGCGCAACCCCGCGTTCAAGCCGGTTGGCGATCATTACTGGCAGTATGAGGGTGCATCCTAACCGCAATTGACGAGGAGTTTATCCATTGCCCAATTATCCGCGGCCACAAATCAAGTCGGCCAATCTGCGCCAGGTGTCGGCCGACACAAGATTCTATATTGATTACAGTTGGTGGGATGAGAGCCATCTCGACCTGAAGACCTACCTGTTGGCTCGTCTGTCATTGAGCGGCGAACCGGGCGGCGATTTGCCCGCCGAGCGGATCGATCTGATTGATTCCAGAACCGGCGAAGTACGACAAGTCGACGCCTTTCAATATCTGGTGCGCAACTACTTCAGCCGCCACGACAATGAGATGGCGACGCAAGGTTCTCTGGTTGATGCCGTGTTCAGCGTGTTGCTGGCCAACGGCAATGAGCCGATGACTGCCGCCGAGATCGCCGAGAAGGTGCAGCGGCCGGCTGATCTGCTGATCAAGACCTTCGGCGGGGCGCAGGTATACAACGGCATCCGTCCGTTATTCGACGAAGATTGACGGCGCGGTGATGAAGATCGAAGTTCGCCCGTATGGCGCGTTGCAGCGCACTGCCCCGGCGCGACGTTCGATTTCCTGGCTTGTCGGCAGTGAATAACGAAGCCGTGGAGGAATCGATCGCGCCGGCCGGCGGTGACCGGATAGCCTTTTTTTCGCCTTCGGCCGGCGGGGCCGTTGACGTTGTTCCCCTCTCCATTTAGAATTGCATCAGACTACTCTGGCCCCCGTAGCTCAATTGGACAGAGCGTCGGCCTTCTAAGCCGAAAGTTGCAGGTTCGAGCCCTGCCGGGGGCACACACGCCGCGCTTCCGAATCCGAATTTTCATTCAACGTACACATCACAATGACGATTAAGGTCTTCACAGTTGCCGAGATGGTCGCCGCGGAGAAAGCGGCCGACGCTGCCGGCCATTCCTATGCCCGAATGATGGAACTGGCCGGCTCGCGCGTGGCAGAGGCCGTTCTGGAGCGGTATGAGGTAGCCGGGCGGCAGGTTCTTGTGCTGGTGGGGCCGGGCAACAATGGGGGCGACGGCCTGGTCGCCGGGCGACACCTGGCCGAAGCCGGCGCGTCGGTCGCCTTTTATTTGTTCAAACCGCGCGATGCCGCCGCGGACGAGAATATGGCGAACGTGGAAGCGATGGGGCTGGAGGTGCTGGCGGTAGAGTACGATCAGCGCTTCCGGGTGTTGCGCCACCGTCTGCGGGTCACCGATATTGTTATCGACGCGCTGCTCGGCACGGGCGTGTCGCGCCCCATCGACGGTTCATTGGCGGCGTTGATGGAGCAGGTAATGGCCGGCCTAATCGAACGTCGCAGCCGGCCCACGGCCGAGCCGGGCCTTATTTCCGTCGCCGAGATGCCTCCAATGGATGACGAAGCGTCGCCGCGCGCGGCGCGCACCCGCCCGGTAGTGGTGGCCGTCGATTGTCCCAGCGGCCTCAATTGCGACACCGGCGAACTCGATCCTCTGACGATGACCGCCGACCACACTATCACCTTCGCCGGGCCGAAGCGAGGGCATTTCCGGTTTCCCGGGGCGGCGGCCTGTGGCGAGTTGATCGTCGCCGATATCGGCATCGATTCCGGGCTGCCGGCCGTGGTCGCCGCGCCGGTCGAACTGGCGACATCCCGATTGGCGCATCGCCTGTTGCCGGAGCGGCCGATAGATGGGCACAAGGGGACGTTCGGCACAGCGCTCATCGCTGCGGGCAGTATTCGCTATTGGGGCGCGCCCGCGCTGGCCGCTCGCGGCGCGCTTCGCAGCGGCGTCGGGTTGGTCACGCTGGCCGTACCCCAGCGGCTGCGGCCCGCGCTGGCCGGGCAATTCCCCGAGGCCACCTACCCGGCCGTCACCGATACCGACGTGCTGGGCGTCTCAACGGCCAATCTGCTGCTGGCTTCGCTCGAGAGCTATCAGGCGATACTGGTCGGGCCGGGGCTGGGCGATGCGGGGTCGTTCCTCGCTGCCCTCCTGGACGGGTTGCGCGCGCCGGAGACCGGCCGTTGTCCCCCGCTGGTGGTGGATGCCGATGGGCTGAATCTGCTGGCGGCGATGCCGGAGTGGTCGGGGAAGCTGCCGCCGAACTCAATCCTGACGCCGCATCCGGGCGAGATGGCGCGCCTGGTTGGTCGCTCGCTGAACGCGATACGCGACGAGGACCGGGTAGAGTTGGCGCGGGAACAGGCGGCCGAGTGGGGTCACGTCGTGGTCCTGAAGGGCGCCTATACGATGATAGCTGCTCCCGACGGTCGGGCCACGCTTCTGCCCTTTGCCAACCCCGTTCTGGCGGTGGGCGGCAGCGGTGACGTACTGGCCGGGATCATCGTCGGGTTGATGGCGCAAGGGATGGAACCGTATCCGGCGGCCGTGCTTGGCGGCTACCTCCACGGCGCGGTGGGGCAGATGGCGAGCGATTTCTGGGGCCGGGCCGGATTGTTGGCGGGTGAGTTGGCTGATTGGGTCTCCCACGCGCGACGAGCCTTGACGTAGGGCGTTTTCCCAGCGATTGACGTTTGCCAAACGATCACTCACGTGCTATAGTTCGTAGTCGGCCCGCCCTGCGGGTTCCTATTTACGCGAGATATAACAACCAGAATGATTGGCGAGGCGACGTTCCGGCAGGAACGTTGTTTTTTCCGGTTTTTGGAGAACAGGACCATGTCTGATTTACTGTTGAAAGCGTTTGACAAGGAAAAGAACGCAAACCTGCCGGCCGTGCAAGTTGGCGACAGCGTGACGGTATACGTGCGCATTAATGTGGGCGACAAGAACGAGCGCGTGCAGATGGTGCGCGGCACCGTCATCCGCGTACGCAATACGGGCAATAATGCCAACTTCACCGTGCGTCGCGTGGCCTCAAACGGCATCGGTGTCGAGCGCACCTTCCTGACCAGTTCGCCGCGCATCGAGAAGATCGATGTCCATAGCCAGGGACACGTGCGCCGGGCGCGTCTCTACTACTTGCGAAATCGCACGGGCAAGGCGACCCGCCTGCGCGCCAAGCGCTCCTTCGATCAGCAATAAATCCGCCGGCCGGAACCACCGGGCGCGTGGTAACGGCACATCGACTGTTGGTAATCAACTCAGGTGAAAGAATCATCTTTCACCTTTTTTTGTTTCCGGCTCCCCATAAGTGATCTGTGAGAACTGTTATGACCACGAACCATTTCCCGCATCGACCGATAATCGGACTGACGACCTATCGCAAGACCGCCGCCCAATCCACCCCCGTTGCGCTGATGGCCTTGATGCCCACCTACATTGATGCGGTGGCCGCCGCGGGCGGCATTCCGGTGCTCATTCCTTTGGGACTGGACGAAGACGCGTTGGCTGAACTGCTCGGGCAGCTCGACGGCCTGGTGCTGACCGGCGGCGGCGATATCGCCGGCGAGCATTATCGGAGCGAGCATCCTGAGTTCATTTTTGACGTGGACGAAGATCGGGATCGTGTGGAGCTATTCCTCGCCCGCGAGGCTGTGGCTCGCAAGAAGCCACTGCTGGCGATTTGCCGTGGGCACCAGATGCTCAATGTTGCCCTTGGCGGGACGCTCTACGAGGACGTGATGGAGCGAATGCCGGGGGCCATCAAGCATGACTTCTTCGGTGTCTTTCCGCGCAACCATCAGGCTCATGTGGTAGCCATCGAGCCGGACAGCATTCTGGCCGGTACGCTCGGCCGCCGCGAGGCAACCGTCAACAGCTTGCATCACCAGGGTATTTGCGATCTGGCGCCCGGCCTCGTCGCCACTGCCCACGCGCCTGACGGGCTGATTGAGGGGGTTGAAGCGATCGATCACCCCTATGCGCTGGGTGTGCAGTGGCATCCGGAGAACCTTGTTCATGACGACCCGGTGATGCTTTCGCTTTTTGATGGGCTGGTGCAGGCAGCCCAGGCCGAGCGCGTATGAGCGAACAATTGACGCCGGTCGGCGCGGAACTCCACGCTCGCGGGATCCCCTTTCGTGAGTTTCGCCATCCCGGCCCCGTTTCCTCCCTGGAGCAGGCAGCCGAGGAGCGCGGCCAGCGACCGGGGCAGGTGGTGCGCAGCATCCTCTTCCGGCTGACCCGCGACGAGTATCTCATGGTGCTGGTGGCCGGGCCTTCACAAGTGGACTGGAAAGCGCTGCGAGGGATCGTTGGGCAGTCGCGCCTGACGATGGCCTCGGTCGATGAGGTACGCGAGGTGACGGGCTACGAGATCGGCGCGGTATCGCCCTTTGCCTTGCCACGCCCGCTACGGGTGCTGCTGGATGAGAGCGTGATTCGCGAGACAGAGGTATCGATTGGCTCCGGCGCGCGCGGGACGACCGTTATTCTGAGCACGGCCGATTTGCTACGGGCGTTGGGCGACGTGGAACGCGTCAACGTCATTCAGAGTTAGCTATCTCTTCCAGCCAGGCCAATAGCGCCGCCAGTTGTCGTTCCACTTCATCGCGGCCGCCGTTGTTGGTGACGACGAAGTGCGGATGATGCGGCGGCTCAAAGAAACCGGTGATGCGTTTGGCGTAGTCCACTGTGACCGGATTATTCCCTTCGGCCAGTCGTGCCATGCGCACCGGTTCGGCCGCCTCGACCAGCACAAACACGACGTCGGGAAACGCCTCGGCAATGAGCGCTCGGTGACGCTCCTTAAAAGTGGCCTGGCAAAACGCCAGGTCGGGGTATAAGGCGCGCAATGAGCCGATGCGCGCCACCAGCGCGGCATAGAAGCGATCGCGCATGGGGTCGGTGAACGGCCGTTGCTCTCGCACCGCGTCCCGCATTTCCGGCGTCAGGTCCAGATCGCCATCGTAGAACGTGTAACCGAATGTCTCGGCCAACACCTGTCCCACGTAGTTCTTGCCGGCCGCCGGAAGGCCAAAGAGGTAAATTAGCATAGTCTCGCGCCTCACCGACGCCCATGCTCAGGGCAATGATTCACACACGTATCCATCCCCACCGCCGTCCAGATTGTGAACGTCCCGCCCGGCGGTTTCCAGGCAGTAGGCGAAGCAGGTTTGCGCCGCTTCCTGCGTGCTGAAGTCGCGACAGTCATATAGATTCCGGTCGCAATCACACGGCCCCACCAGATCGGGCCGGCTCCACATGCCAACTTCGTCCGCCTGTGCCTGCTCCTGTAACGCGCGCAGGTAGTCGGTTTGGGCCACGTCGGGCGGGAAGGTGACCAGTCGCGCCATGCCGTTGCTGATCAGGGCGGCATTGACGAATGTGCCGTCGGGCAGATAGACGTAGCGAAGCAGGCGGCCGTATTGGTCCGTCTCGCTCACGTCTTTCACCAGGACAACGGTCTGCCTTTCCACGAGATTGCGGTTGAAGTCGGTTGCTTCTTCATAGAACGGCTCTTCGCGCTCCGGTGAATCGACGCCGATGTAGCGCAGTCGATAGATTTGGCCGTCCATCTCAACGTCGATTGTGTCCCCGTCGTAGACCCGAGTCACGATCGCCTCATCGCCGGGCGGCGGGGCGGCACTGTCATCCGGTTCAACGACGGATGGCAGAGAGGCGTCGGGTCGCGGTGTCGCGGTCGTCCGGCTTGCCGGTTGTGTACAGGCGGTTATTACTGCAACGAGTGCGGCCGTCCCCAATAGGAGAAGAACGAAACGGGTTAATGGTCGGATCATGGGATGGTATCAACGGGTGGGCTTGAGGGAGTGAATTTCTTGCGCAACACGACCAGGTCCTGGTGTTTGCGGAATGCGCCCTCGACGATCTCCAGCACGTCAAACGCCCCTGACCAGGCGCGACGGATGTAGTCCGGGTCGTGAACCGCGACGCCGTAACTGGCGGAGATGCCGGAGAACAATTCGTCGTCCTGACCGAAGATGGGGTACTCATAATAGATTGCCCCGTGGTCGCGCAAGTCATCGTCGCTGATGGAATGCCAGTCTGATTCAAGCGGGTTGTTCCCTTCGCGCAATAGCTTGAGGGCGCGATAGCCCATCGTGGAAATGAGCAACAATCCGTCCGGCCTGAGCACACGGCCACATTCGACCAGCCAGGCATCTTGCAGGGCAATCGGCAAATGTGTCCACACGGAGAAGGCGTAGACAGCATCGAATCGCGCCGCCGGGAACGGCAGAGGCGGGGTTGATTGGTTCACCGCGCTTTGCACGGCCGGAAAGGCTTCCTGAAGATAGCGGATGGCCGTGGGGTCGACGTCGGTCGCGGCCATTGCCGCCCCGTCGGCCAGGAAATGGCTCAGGATTCGGCCGCAGCCCGCGCCAAGATCGAGGATCGCCCGCTCAGGCAGTGGTCGCTCGGCCCATTGCAGCAGCGCGTTTCGGAACGTTTGATAGTCGGCGCGGCCGCTCTTGATGAACCAGTCGATATCGCGCGCGCCGATGCGATCGCGATTCCTGAACGGCGGGATCGCCCCTTGCTCTCCCGTGCGGAGGCGATACCACCGAACCCAGAGGGGGTCCCATACGCCGACGGTGGCGAGCAACGTTTTCTTGACAATCTGATTCACGCGATATCTGACCTGACTGTTTGTTGAACATAAATGCGCCGGGCCGGCATTTCGCTCAATGTTAGCTGTTTTTTAGCTGCCGTCATCTCGTTGACAACCCCGAACCGATCTATATACTTATTTAATAAGTATTCAGACCATGAGTCCTCTCTTGCAAGCCCCTCTCTCCACGGAACTCGCCCTGCTTGGGTTTGTATACCGCGAGCCGTTACACGCTTATGAGATCCATCGACGACTGAGCGAATCGCCCGAAATCAAATCGGTCTGGCGGATGAAGCAAAGTCGATTGTATGCGTTGCTATCCCGGCTGGAAGAGGATGGACTGTTGCACACTACAACGGAGCCTCAGGAGAATCGTCCGCCACGCAAGATCTATCACCTGACTCCGATCGGCGAGCAAGCCTTCAAGCGCTGGCTGACCGAGCCGGTCAGGATTCCGCGGGAAATGCGCCTCGACTTCATGCTGAAGCTGTATTTTGCCCTGGATAGCGATCAGGGAGCGGCCGTTGAGCTGATCCGCCGGCAGCAAGCGGTATGTAATCAATGGCTGTTGATCCAATCCGGAGACGATCCCATGAGCGGCCCCTATCTGCGCTTTGTTCGTCGTTATCGTCGTGGTCATATAGAGGCAATTCAGAGCTGGCTGGCATCGCTATCAAATGAGCTTGTCCTCTCAATCGAGTAGTCCGATACACCTTCTTTTATATCCTTCTGGAGAATGAACATGAAATCACATCTGTTTTTTGGAAAGCGGGCCTTGTTCCTTGTGGCTTTCGTGCTATTGATGACAATGGTGGGCTGTGCAGGCGGCACGGAAACGTCTGCAACGGCTACCGAAATACCGGCGACGATCGCCCCGCAGCCGACCGAAACCGAGACAACGCTGACCGCCTTCGCCGCTGCCTCGTTGACCGATGCATTCGGCGAAATCGGCGCCGCTTTCGAAGCAGCTCATCCCGGCACGACCGTTGTTTTCAATTTCGCCGGTTCAAATCAATTAGCCACGCAAATCGTTGAAGGCGCGCCCGCAGACGTGTTCGCCAGCGCCAACGGAACCCAAATGGACGTGGCCGTCGAATCAGGTCGCATCGATGGCGATGCCCCGCAGATCTTCGTCACCAACCGGTTGATTGTGATCGTTCCAGCCGACAACCCGGCGGGAATTGAAACGCTCCAGGACCTGGCCCAGCCCGATACGTTGATTGTGCTGGCGGCCGAGGAGGTGCCGGTCGGGCGCTATTCGCTCGAGTTCCTCGACAAGGCAGCGGCCGATCCGGCGTTTACCGAGGGTTATAAAGAGGCCGTGTTGGGCAATGTCGTCTCCTATGAAGAAAACGTGCGATCCGTGCTCAACAAGGTTGCGCTGGGCGAAGCTGACGCCGGTATCGTCTATACCAGCGATCTGGTCGGCGTCGAAGGAGTGTCGCAGCTTGATATCCCCGATGCGCTCAATGTGGTGGCCAAGTATCCAATCGCCGCGCTCAACGACAGCGTCAACGGCGAAATGGCCGCGGCTTTTGTGAGCTATGTCCTGAGTGAAGAAGGGCAGTCTGTGCTGAGCAACTATGGCTTTGGACTTGCTCCCACTCAGTGAGCTTAATCGATTCATTGAGGGAGAAGACGCGGAAGCGAAATTCTCCGCAACGCCATAAGCCCGAGGCGTGGTGGGCGCTGTCGCTGCCCCTGCTGCTCTTTCTGCTCATGCCGCTTCTGGCGCTGCTTTCGTATAGCTCCCTGCCGGAACTGGCGGCTAATCTGGCATTGCCGGTAGTGCGCCAGGCCATTACCCTGAGCCTGCGCACGAGCACGTGGGCGACGGTCGCCTCGGTATTGCTGGGCACACCGATGGCCTATTTGTTGGCGCGGCGTCAGTTCCCCGGCCGGCTATTGGTAGACAATCTCATTGATCTGCCCATCGTCCTGCCGCCGGCTGTGGCCGGATTATCGCTGCTACTTGTCTTCGGCCGCCGCGGCTGGCTTGGCGGACCGCTGGATGATCTGGGACTGCGCATCACCTTCACTGAGGTGGCAGTCATCATGGCCCAGACGTTCATCGCCGTGTCGCTTTTCATCCGTGCCGCATCCATCGGGTTCGCAGCTGTAGAGCCGGAACTGGAAGACGCGGCCGCCATCGACGGAGCAAACCGTTGGCAAAGCTTCTGGCGCATCACGCTGCCCCTCTCGCGTCGCGCCGTGCTGACCGGCGTGGCGCTGGCCTGGGCGCGGGCACTGGGCGAGTTCGGGGCGACGATCATTTTTGCGGGCAACTTTCCCGGCCGCACGCAGACGATGCCGCTGGCGATTTATCTCGGCTTCGAACTCGATCTGGGTGTGGCCGTGACGTTATCGGTCTTGCTCGTGGCTCTGTCGCTGCTCGTGTTGATGGTTATGAAGGTGGTGTTTGGGCGAGATGTAGAGGGAGGATGATCGTGTGCGGCCGGCTTGCCGGCGAATGCTCCAGCAAAAACACCGTGGCATCAACCACGGTGTTTTTTTGCCGCTCGGATGAGAGGCGAGTGTTTGATGGAGGGTAGTATTGCTTCGCCGCTACACGTCCAGATTTCTGACTTCGCTTGCGTGCGTCGTAATAAACCGCCGCCGCGGGGCTACTTCGTCGCCCATGAGCATATCGAACGTGCGATCGGCGACGACGGCATCCTCGATGGTCACTTGCAGCAGCGTGCGGATGGTGGGATCCATCGTCGTCTCCCACAGTTGCTCGGCGTTCATTTCGCCCAGACCCTTATAGCGCTGCACCGAAACCTTCTGTCCGTTCAGCCGTTTCATCAAGCCATCACGCTCTCCTTCCGTGTAGGCATAGGAGATATCCTTGCCGTGCTTGACGGCATAGAGCGGTGGCTGGGCGATGTATAGGTGGCCGTTTTCGATGAGTGTCGGCATATAGCGGAAGAAAAAGGTCAGCAACAGGGTGCGGATGTGGCTGCCGTCCACGTCGGCGTCGGTCATGATGATCGTGCGGCCGTAGCGCAGGTTGCTCAGGTCAAACGACTCGCCGATGCCCGTGCCCAGTGCGGAGATGAGCGCCTTCACTTCGTTGTTGCCCAGGATTTTATCCAGTCGGGCGCGCTCGGTATTGAGAATCTTGCCGCGCAAGGGCAGGATGGCCTGGAAATGGCGGTCGCGGCCCTGCTTGGCCGTGCCGCCGGCCGATTCGCCCTCGACAATGTAGAGTTCGGCCCGCGCCGGGTCGCGCTCGGAGCAGTCGGCCAGCTTGCCCGGCAGCGTCAGGCTGTCGAGCGCGCTCTTGCGCATGACCAATTCGCGGGCGGCCTTGGCCGCGTCGCGAGCGCGCGAACTGGTGAGGCAGCGGTCGATGATGCGCTTGGCCTCGCGCGGGTTTTCGTCCAGGAAGGTTTGTAGCGCCTCGCCCAGCACGGCCGACGTCACGCCCGACACCTCGGCGTTCATTAGCTTCACTTTTGTCTGGCTCTCGAATTGCGGATCGGGATGCTTGATGCTGACGACCAACGTCACTCCCTCGCGGGTGTCATCGGAGGAGAAGTTCTTGTCTTTTTCCTTCAGGAAGTTGTTCTTGCGGGCGTAGTTGTTGATAACGCGCGTCAGGGCCGTGCGCGCGCCGGTCAGGTGCGTGCCGCCGTCGGGCGTGTTGATTGTGTTGGCGAAGGCGTGTTCGGAGATGGCGACGCCGTCGGTATATTGCAGGGCCACCTCGACATCGACATTGTCGATCTCCTTGCGGGCATAAACCGGGTCGTGGAGCGTCTTGCGGTTCCGGTTCAGATAGCGGACGAAAGAGCGGACGCCTCCTTCGAAGTAAAAGTTCATCTCTCGCCCGGGGGAAACGCGCTCATCCCGAAGGCGAATGAAGACGCCGCTGGTGACGAAAGTCATCTCCCGGAAGCGGTTGGACAGCATCTCGAAACGGTATTCGTGATCCTCGACGAAGATCGTCTCGTCGGCCTTGAAGGTCGTTGTCGTTCCCGTGGCCTCGCCCTTTTTCAAATCGCGCAACCGCTGGACCGGCGTGACCGGGATGCCCCGCTCGTAGCGCTGCTTCCAGACCGCGCCGTCGCGCCTTACCGTGACTTCCATCCATTCGGACAGCGCATTGACTGCCGCCGCGCCCACACCGTGCAGGCCGCCCGACACCTTGTAGGCGGCGTTGTCGAACTTGCCGCCGGAGTGGAGGCTGGTGTGGACGACCTGGAGAGCGGAGACCTTTTCGGTTGGGTGCTCGGCTACGGGGATACCGTAACCGTTGTCGCTGACGCTGACGCTGGAATCGGGGTGGATGGTGACCTCGATTCGGTCGCAGCGGCCGGCCAGCGCCTCATCGATGGAGTTATCGACGATCTCGTTCGTCAGATGATGGAAGGCCTTGATATCGGTGCCGCCGACGTACATGCCGGGGCGGCGGCGCACGGCCTCCAGTCCCTTAAGGACCTGGATATTACCCGCGTCATAATTGACGGTCGAGGATGCATCGTTTTGCTTGGTCTTGGTGGTCATAGATCAATGCTTCAAAGATTCTGTAGCGGTTTGTGGCAACGACGATTGCAAGTGCGCCGCGTACCGGTCGCGATAAAAGATAAACATGGCGATGATGAGCGCCGTGCTGATGTAGGCATGGGCCAGCAGGTTGATGGCTGTGACCCAGGTGCCTGAATCGGCCGACAGCAAAATGACGGCCAGCAACCTCCTGAGCAGTGTTACGACAAATAGTAACCCCAGTGAGGCAGGCAGATTGGCCCGGAAGAGGCGGACGCCGGCCAAGATCGAGGGCAGGAAGCCGCTCGGATTGAGTGTCATGCTTTGTGGCGTGTAGCTGAGGAACATGACGATCCAGATGAGAAAAATGAGCGCGCCGATGATCACCAGCGAGGCTACGGCCTGGCTCAGCAATGATATGAACCCGGCCAACAACGCCGTCGGCAGGGTAATGATGAGCGTAACGATCATGAACAAAGCCGACAAGCCCACCAACCTGATCCACGTGCGTCCTGTCCGGCGCAGGAAGCGACCCAACGAGAAGGGCGCGCCGTTGCCGTTTGTGGCGTTTGCCCGACGCAGTGCGTAGGCGATCAGGCTGTAATAGACGGCCGTCAGCAACAACCCGCCCAGCGTGAACAGCATGAGGTAGCCGGCCCACTCTCCCCACCCGGATCGCTCGATGACGGCGGTCGGAACAGGCGTGGCTTCGGGCGTCAGTCCGGTCATCAGCGCGGGCACGCCGACGAGCGAGACGCTCAGATAAGTGAAATGATTGAGCCGGCTTGCGAATGTTTCCAGCATCAATGCCGGATCTGTGATCAGCGCTCCCTCGGCCATTGTGGGCATTTGCGCCGCGAGGGATTCGATGAGTGGTCGGAAGCTCAGACGCGGCCCGATCCAGAGGAACAAGTCGAGCAGAGCCGGAATAACCATCAGCCACAAGTAGCGGGTGGTCAGTTCAAACCCGGCTGCCAGCGTCGAAAATACCCCCGGAAGCGCTTCTGTTTTGTCTGTCTTCTGTAACATGATAACGGATGGATTATAACCCATCTGTTCTACCGGGTCGAAGTTTTGCCTCTGTAAATGGCGTTTTGGCAGGCTTTTTAAGGCAGAAATAAAAAAGGGAACTTGGAGGGACCGAGATGAAGATGCTGAGAAGATGAATGGCTCATGGTTGTGACCTTGCCATTATAAATGAGCAGGAATGTCAGAGATATCATTTGATTAACTCTCAGTGAGCTTAGTTTTTGACTGTGATTCAATCGGGATATGCTTACAATCGACCGCGCGGTTTGGGATAATTGACCCCAAAATGTCACCAAAATATACCATTGGCTGAAAGCATGTTATACTACCGTCCGGTTAATACCTGAGTTGCGTCCGGACGCTCCGTCCGGGTCGGGTTGAACGCCGGCTTCTGAATTCTTCCGAGGTGCATACATGGCAGATATCCAGGCGACCGCTAATCGTATTGTGGAGAACGTGGAACACGTGATGGTCGGCAAGCGCCAGGCCGTGCAGCTGACCGTGCTGGGCCTGTTGTGTCAGGGTCACATCCTGATCGAAGACGTGCCCGGCGTGGGCAAGACTGTGCTGGCCAAGTCAATTGCCCGGTCGGTCGGCTGCAAGTTCCAGCGCATTCAGTTCACCCCCGATATGCTGCCGAGTGACGTGACCGGCGTTTCCGTCTTTAACCAGAAGACACGGGAGTTTGAGTTCCGTCCCGGCCCCATTCACGCCCAGATCGTCCTTGTCGACGAGATCAACCGCGCCACACCCAAAACCCAATCGGCGCTGCTGGAGGCGATGGAAGAGCGTCAGGTGACGGTCGACGGCCGCACTTACCCGCTGGAACCCCCGTTCATGGTGCTGGCGACGCAAAACCCCATCGAATACGAAGGGACCTTTCCGTTGCCCGAAGCTCAACTCGACCGTTTCATGCTGCGCATCCGTTTGGGCTATCCCGGCAAGGAAGAGGAGATCGAGATACTGGATCGCCAGCAGTACCAACATCCTGTCAATGCTCTGGAGCAGGTGCTCACGGTTGAGGAATTGCGCGACGCGCAGGCGGCCGTCAAGGATATCTACGTTGACCAGTTGGTGAAGGAATACATCATCAACATCGTGCGGCAGACGCGCGAGCACCCGGACGTGTATCTCGGTTCCAGTTCGCGCGGTGCGCTGGCGATCTATCGACTGGGGCAGGCGCGGGCGGCGTTGCTGGGTCGCGATTACGTGTTGCCCGACGACGTGAAAGCGCTGGCCGGCCCGGCGCTTGGCCACCGGATCATCGTCGGTCCGGCGGCGCGTATCAAGGATATTGAGCCGGAGCAGATCGTGCACGATATCGTCGATCAGACTGCCGTCCCGGGCGCGCAGGTCGGCGGCCGGCGGGCGCGCGCCTGATGGCCGCGTTTCTGGGGCGGCGCAGCACCGTCGTTTTCGCGCTGGCCCTCGTGGCCTTTCTGGCCGGTCTCATCACCGGGCGGGATCTGTTTTTCACGCTGACCTACCTGCTCGGTCTGTTGCTCATCCTGTCGTTTGCCTGGGCATGGGTCAATCTCAACGGCGTTCATCTCTCCCGCGTGACGCGCGTGCGCCGGACGCAGGTGGGGCGGCCGCTGGAGGAGCGCTTCACCGTGCGCAACACCACGGTTGTGCCCAAGCTATGGCTCGAGGTTCGCGACTTCTCGACCCTGCCGTATCACTATTCAAGCCACGTTGTAAACGGCCTGGGGCCACATCAGAGCTATAGCTGGCGGGCGACAACCATCTGCCAGCAGCGTGGACGCTACCAGCTTGGCCCCATTCGTCTGCGCACCAGCGACCCGTTTGGCTTGTTCCCGATGGAGCGCGATCTGACGCCGACCAGCAACGTCGTTGTCTTTCCGATGACGTTCGATATCCACCAGTTTGCCCTGCCGGTGGGTATTCTGCCCGGCGGTGACGCGCTACGTCGCCGCACCCATTACATCACCACCAACGCTTCGAGTGTCCGCGACTATGAGCCGGGCGACAGCTTCAGCCGTATCCATTGGCGCTCTACGGCCCGCCGCGACCGGCTGGTCGTCAAGGAGTTTGAACTCGATCCATTGGCCGACATTTGGATCGTACCCGACATGTCGGTGTATGGCCACGTGGCTCCGCGTAAGCAAACCGCGTCTGTGCCGCCGCCGGGCGATGTCCCCGGCTGGCTCAAGATGCAGAAATTCCGGTTGCCCGAATCGACTGAGGAGTACACGGTGACGGTTGCCGCATCGGTTGGGCAATTCTTCCTGCGTCGCGACCGGGCTGTTGGGATGCTGGTCTACGGCCAGTCGAACGAGATATTGCAGCCCGACCGGGGCGAACGACAATTCAATCGCATACTGGAGACATTGGCGGTGTTGCGCGCGGAGGGAGAAGTGCCGGTGCAGGATATGCTCCATGCCGAAACCCACCTCTTTCCGCGTGGTACGACGCTCATCGTTGTCACACCCAATACCCGAGAGGAGTGGTCGATTGCTGTCCGGCAACTGGCCCGGCGGGGGTTACGCGTTGTGACGATCCTGGTCAACCCGGCGTCGTTCTATGGTAATCGCTCGGCCGAACCACTCTATCATCTGCTGCGCGCCGGGGGGCAGACGGCTTATATAGTCAACAATGGCGACGATCTGGCCGGCGTTCTAAGTGGGGGCGCAACACAACCGCGCCACTTTGCCGTGTAGCCTGGTGTAAAACGATTCCCCGGAATCGTTTGTTTTGGGGACGATTCGGGAGAATCGGCCTACAGAATGGTGAGCAGGATGCTCTCCCCTGCCTCGGCGGGGCTCGTTGATTGTCGTTTGTCATTCGCCGGCCGCCCCGACATGCTCCACGGTCCCGCGTGAGTGATCTCAACCTGCACCAGCCGGCCACGCAGGTCACGGGGGTCGTCGAAGAAAACGAGCTTGTTATGCGGCGAGCGGCCGCGCCAGCGCCCCTTGTCTCGCTCTTCCACCAGTACTTCGACTGTTTGCCCCAGATAGGGACGCATCTTTTCCAGCGACACCTCACGTTGCAACGTTTCCAGAAGTTGGAAGCGACGGCGTTTTTCGGCGTCGGGCACGTCGTCGGACATGCGGCGCGCGCTAACCGTGCCGGGGCGTGGGCTGTAGCGCGCCAGATGAATTTTGTCCAGCCGCAACTCAGCCATAATATCGTATGTTTCCTGGAACTGGGCCTCGGTCTCGCCGGGGAAGCCAACGATAATGTCGCAGTGGATCGCCGCGTCGGGGATGATCTCGCGCACGCGGTGGATCAGGTCGCGGTATTGTTCGCGCGTGTAGCCGCGCTTCATGGCTGTCAGGATTTCGTTGTTACCGGCCTGGATGGGGATCTCGATCTGGGGCATCACCTTCGACAACTCGGCGACGGCCTGCAGGATGCGATCGGTCATGTAGTTGGGATGACTGGTCAGAAAGCGGATGCGCTCCAGCCCATCCACCTCGTTGACCGCGCGAAGCAAATCGGCCAGGTCCGGCCCGCGAGCGGCGTCCCCGCCGCTTACGTCGTAGCCGTAGCGGTCGACGATTTGCCCCAGCAGCACGACCTCTTTTACGCCCTGGGCAACCAGCGAGCGCACCTCGGCAGCGATCTCCCCGACCGGGCGGCTGCGCTCAATGCCGCGCTTCTGGGGGATAATGCAGAACGTGCAGGCGTGGGAGCAGCCGTAGACAATGGCCACGGGCGCGGAGACGAGAGCGCCGCGCCGATCGGCCGGCAACACGACCATCTCGTCTTGCAGCGCATGGCGCTGTTGGGTTAGCGCGAGGTCCAGATCGTGGTCGCTGTCCTGGGTCAGGTGAGCAATAAGCGGCAGGCCGTCGGTGGCCGGCTCCATGAACACGTCAACGAATGGGAAACGCTTTTCCAGCACTTCGTTGCCGCGCACGCCGACAACGCAGCCCATGACGGCCACGGTCATATCGGGCCGCCGGGTCTTCAGGGGTTTCAGGCTTTGCAGCTTGTGGTACGTCTTGTCTTCCGACTGTTGCCGCACCGTGCACGTTTCCAGAACGACCACGTCGGCCTCGTCGGCGCGCTCCGTGGCGCGATAGCCGAGCTTCTCAAGCTCGGTCGCCACGCGCCGCGCGTCGGCATAATTCATCTGACAGCCGGTAATCCAAAAGTGATAAGTTTTTGCCATCTTACTCAATTGCCGTTGCGGGCAGAAGTTGAACGGCGGCCCGTCGAGCAATAGAGATTCTATTGCTCCCGCTATGGCTCGTCAAGCGGCCTAATTGCATTTTCAGCAGGCGGGAGCCTACGGCCGCAGCCAGGCCACGGACGCGCACGCGCCGTAGCTATGAGGGATCAGGCCGACGAGACGCTCATCAGGAACGACGAGGCCGATGAGATTATCATCCAGAGCCATCGCCAGCCGACGGCCGTCATCAGACCAGTCATAGACCACCGACGGCAGGAAGAAGGGCAGCCGTGTCATAAACGGGATTGTCCGATTCGCGGCAATATCATGAAGCAACAGGACGCCGCTATTGTCGTTGGGTCGCGTGGAGCGGCGATCCCGTCCGGTCATCACCAGGTAGCGGCCGTCGGGCGAGAAGCCGAGCGAATGATTGAGATCGGCCAGCATATTTAGCCGTACTTCCGGCAGTCGTTTCTCCAGGTCATAGCGAATCACGTAGGCGCGCTGCTCTGTCGTATCCAGCGCGACGATGAATAACTGACCGGGATAGTTTGAATGGACGGCTACGTAGGAGAGTGAAAAGCGGCGTGCTAATAGCTCTTCGGGCAAAAAGGCGAGGATGTCGGCCGAGGTGAGTACGATCTCCGGCGTTTGATTACCGAGGGTTGCCAGCACGATTTCTTCATCGGCCTGAGCTGCCGGGCCGGTGGTTTCCGCACGGCGAATGTAACCAAACGTCTGCTCGTCCAGCCAGAAGGGGGAATGGCCGCGGCCGATGGGCGTCAATTCGTGCAGACCGGGTTCCGTGTCGCCGGAGCCGAGGGCCAGAGGGACATCGCCGAAGCGCCGGCCGGATTCGAGGATGGTGTATCGTTCATTGGCGGCCAGAAAAGAGGACTGAGGGAAGGTGTTGTTATTGCCTGCGTAGACGGCCCAGCGACCATCTGGTGACCAGAACGGCAGGCCCGCCAGTTCAGAAGCTGCGCAGCCGTCACTGCAATCCGACAGGTCGAGCAGAAAAGAGTGGACGGATCGGGTGTCGGGGTCATAGGCGTATGCCACTAATCGCCGGCCCGACGGATCGGTTTCACCTAACGAGATGGCGAACAGGCCGTCGTCGGTGGCGAAGGCGGGAAGAACTTCGCCGTCGTGCCAGATGTTCGTTCGCCACGATTCCATCTGCAGGGTGAACTCCTGTAACAATAGCATCCCCGGGTCCGGCAGGGCGCTCATCCAGATGAACCCTTGCAAGTTGTACATCTCGGCCCATCGACGCTCATCGGGCGAATAGCGCAGCAATGTGGACGTATCGAAACCTTGATTGCCGTCCACCGCCTCGCATGCCAGATAAAGCTCCTCGTCATCCGGCACGGCGATTTCCTCGTCCGCGCGATTGGGCCCCTCGAAAGCGTAGAGCCAGAAGGCCAGGTCCAGGCCGGGGAGGGACGTGGTTGTGTCCGGTTCGGCATTGGCCCATACATCATTGAGGAACTGGTCGAAATTGGGTGAGCGTTGCATGGTACGTTGCAGATCGGCCGCCGATACGCCAGGCACCCCGTTGATCAGAAAATCGACCGCAACGCGCGTCTCCCATTCCTGCTCCGGTGGCACAGCGGGCAAGGAGCGGCCGCGCAAGAAGCTGCCGAGGTCGCTCAGACGGACGCGCGAATCCAGCACACGTTGATACTCGGTCTCGCCTACGGGCCAGGTTTGCAATCCCAACTCGCTCAACTGGTATTCCAGCAACAGGTTAAACAGCAGTTCTTCATCGCAGCACCGCCAGCCGACAGCCTGCGCGATGACCGCGGCCAACAGGTGACGGGCGTAGCCGTCGCGCAGCGCCGCGTAACCGTCGGTGTCCCCCTCCAGCGGCAGACCGACGAGCGTCGGCGCAGGCAATTCGAGGATGTCCTCGCGTTCCCGCGCGCGTCGCAGTGCTCCCAGCGGACTGGACAGCGAAGCCAGGGTGGCGGGATCGGTATCCAGGCGCATCGTCAGGCGCAGATCGGCCGAGCAATTGATATCTTCGAGTGTGGCGCACAGGCGGTCAATCTCGGCGTCGAGATCCTTGGCCAGTTGACCCGCTATCAGTTCGTCGCGCGCCGGGTAGATGACATTCAGGTAATTTCCCTCGGCCGTCAGCCAGTCGCCCCAGAACTCATCTGCCGGCGGGGACAATAACCAGCGGGTATCTCCCCGGCGAAAGACGGTTGTCTGCTGCAGGACAACCGACTCCTGTGTGCCTTCACGCACGAAGGGTTGGTTGACGGTGACAACAGCCTCATTGAGGTCGGGTGAGAAAGTAATGCCGGTCGCGCTTTCCCCCGCGGCGGCCTCTGCGTCCGGCGGGTCCAGAATGACCGGCAGCGAACCATCTACCGGCGTCAGGCCGAACGGAGAGCGATCGGCGAACAGACCCGCGTGGAAAACGTCCATCTGGGCCGTCGTCCATGAGGGCATCCGACCGGAAAGCGCCGAGCGGAATATCTCCTCGTCCTCTTCGGCTGCTGCGCGCTGAACCAGGTTATGACTGGCGATCACATCGGCGCGGAACGCTTGCAGCGTCGCCTCCATGCGACGATCGACGCGCCACCAGATGAGGCCTCCGACGGCCGCGACCAGCACGGCCACGATGGCAATCAGTCGCCATGGTGGCCGGCGCCGTGGCGGCCGGCCGCGTTCCGGTTCCGCGACGTCATCCCAGCCCCCCTTGTTTCGGCGCTCGTCTTCTTCCGTTTGCCAGTCAAAGTTTGCGGACATAGGTGTTGTCTTTCTTCGATTCGGTTCAATGCCCAACCCCGTTGCGCGGTGGGCCGATGCCTGCCTATGGGCGGCCGTACAGATAGCGGTAGGCGTTGAAACCTTCGTAGATACGCTCAATGTAGAGGCGTGTTTCGGGGAAATCGACCGAGTCCACGAATGTGTCGTGGTCGGCGCCGGCCGAGTCCAGCCAGCGGGCAGCGTTACCCGGACCACCGTTGTAGGCGGCCAGCGCGGCATGGACGTGGCCGTTGAAGTTCCGCAGCTGCTCGCTCAGATAGTAGGCCCCGAAGTTTAGACCGACGTAGGGTTTGTAGAGATCTTCATTATCGAAATCGGGCCATGCCAGGCGTTGGGCGATCCACGCGCCGGTGTCGGGAATGACCTGACTGAGCCCTTGCGCGGCCGCTCCGGAGCGGGCAAAGCTCTCGAACAAACTCTCCTGGCGCACCAGCGCGAACTGAAGTCGGGGGTCGAACTCGTAGCGTTCGGCCAGGGGCATGATCAGGTCGGCGTAGTAGACCGGGTAGGCAAGTCGCCCCAGAAAGCGGGGAGCGTCGAACACAGTGGCCTCAATCTGTCGCAGCAGCGCCGACGCGGCGATGATCGACGAGCGGTAGAGGCCCAGTTCGCCGAAGTGGAGCGCCAGCCGGTAGTTGGCGAGCGGATCGTCGGCATACGTCTCGCGCACCAGTTCCAGTTCGGCCTTGGCTTCTTCCAGCAGGCCGAGTTGCCACAGCTTTTCGCCGACGACGCGGTTGGGA
>JACDJA010000735.1_pt1 | contig 34074 bp, 17 predicted proteins | sample 7449241 | NCBI WGS metagenome assembly JACDJA01 (sample SAMN14253289, study PRJNA609438) | sludge metagenome | isolation source: initial anaerobic sludge | collected 2018-12-20 | reverse complement strand
CCTTCGGTATAATCAGGATAATCTCCACTTACATCATCGATTTTATGCCTGCCAAGTAATACGTGCCATAAGTCGGTGTAGAACTTAATCCGTTGAGCCTCTGTTCCTCCTTCCACCTTAATTCTCCCCAACCAGGTATTCCATTCGTTTTGAGCATCTTTTCTGGCCTGGGGGAAATCCCAATGCGTTATTTCGCTTTCTAAATTTTTGTGCGCATTTTCAAGACTTGTATATGATACAGCCATTTTAAGCTGTAAGGTCTCTGCTTTCTTTACATTAAATTTTGCGCTTACCCCTGAAGTTGGAGCATCATGATATGACCATCCCTGGGTGCGACGTGGCGTACTTCCTGATGCACCTTTAACATTATCCACATTAGTAAAAATTTCTTTGTCAGCCCATCCATCCATTTGGTCGAACGGTTTATCGAATTTAGCCACAAAATAAATTTTCACCTTATCCGGCCCTCCCCAAAGACGCCCAACTGTATTAAACTCACCTTCAATGGTATAATCATCTACTTTATGTGCCACTGCATCGGTCATGGTAGTGGTAGAAAGATAACCCCCAAGGTTAAATAAGATGTTAGAGATATTATCTCTAGTATAAGTGAACTTATAAAAACTTACGTGTTGTCCGGCGGTTTGTTCCAGCCAGATTCCATAATCTTTCAAATACATTTTATGATAACCGGGTTGTACAATTTCGTCATCATGCGAGAACTTGGATTTCCAATGTTGTTCACCTTTGGAAGGATTAACAGTCCCCGTTGTGGGCATCATATCCAGTCCCGAAAGCATCCATCCATGAATCTGGGGGAATCCCAAGACCTCTTCAGAATTGTAGTTGTATCCACCCCCTTGTTGATTTTTGTTTCGCGTTAGCGGAGCAGCACTAATCATTCCATAAGGTTGGCTACCCGTAACAAAGAAAAAATACCGGCCGCGAGTGGTTTCAATGTATGGGTCTACCCACGAAACATAATCAGGATATTCTTCAGGGGCAGGGAAAACCTGCATTTCGGAAAGCCCAAGATGCTCTCCATCACCGTCCATTGCTTCAAAACGAATCCAATCTACTTTTTTTGCAGGAAAACTTACCACTTTAGGACTGCCATCATTGGGGATTTGAAACACGTCAATCCGGCTGCCATCGCTAAAATGGAAGCGACCTCCACTGAGGCGGGTATTCAAGTCCGGACGGTCAAATAACACTATTTTATTAATCACTCTTGTTTTATCCCAATTCAATTCCACCCATGGAAAATCAATCTCTCCCCAAAACGTTATTCCACTCTTCGATGCCCATTCACCATACCCTTTCATGTGGATATTGTTATCTACCAGATTAGCCGGAGCATACTTTTCAGACAACATCGAAGAAGCTGTAACTATTGCCAGTGGAGCTATGTTATCAGGGCCGGCAAAAGCTCTGCAAAACAGCATAATAAGAACAAAAGATATTAAACCCGCTTTTTGATTCAACTTGTAATTCATTTTTTAGATTTTTGATTGACGTACGTACTCCTGTTTTATTTACTTTGATTGTATTGGGTCGAATCCGCTGATCGGTGTCTAACACCCTACGTTTCGCCAACATTAATGTAATCTCCTGATTTCAGCTCATAAAAGGATCTACTGATACGCCTACTTCATGCTAAAAATAAGGAAAATATTGAGATAATATGGCAAAGGAAATAACGGATGTACGACAATATTCCCGAAATCCCAATTGTTATAGGGGTAAAAAAAGGGAATTTTGTCGTACACTCAAATCCACCCAGATCCACATGGTCTGAAGCGCTTTTCCATCGATAAGCGCTTCGGGGGCAAAGTAAACATTGTCGTTCCAGGTCATACGATCATGGAATTTCGGGAAAAATCATAGGGAAGGAAAGTCTCGACTTCATAATCATTCGTAGGCAATCTCATTTTACGCAAGCCAATTTTCGCAGCACCAACAAGTTGCCTATCAACATATGGTATCTACCTTCCTTATGCCAGATGCTGGAGGGTATAGTTGTGAAAACAATTGATTGCCAAACACAAGTTAAACCTAAAATCACCAACTCACCTTAAAAAACTTTGTTTCAAAGGGTTTTAATTCTGCGGAGCCCTGGGCAATTTTTCCACCTAAAACATTTACCTCCATGGGGTTAATTTGTTTATTATTGGCCAGTGATAACGATTTTAAATCGGCACTTTTTCCTTCCGTTTCCCGAACATGTAAAATGCAGGCGTTACCATCCTGATCGGGAATTGAACTCACCAGGATCACATTTTCGGGCCAGCCACCGATGATGGATTTTTCCCAGCTTTGGGCTTCACCACTGCCCCCCCCGGGCAATACACGGGCCAGGAAAGGCACGCGGTTGTTCCACCCAAACCGGGTAGCTGCAGTTTGAGAGGCGTCGGAAGAACTGCTGATATTGTAAACCCAGTCGATGCCTCCACGCTGTTCTGCATTAAAATTGGTGACCCAATAGTTGTTCATCGGCCAGCCGTAAATGTGGGTGGACTCCGGCGGGGCGCCGTATTCGAACCGCCCGGTGTTGATGCCGCCAAACTGCATAAGTGGTATCTCGGGAGAACTCAACAATATTTGGGCATCCCCGTTTTTTAAGCGGGCGTAATTCTGAACAATGTTCCAATCGTTGGTGGAGCCTGGTATCTGATCAATTCCAGCACGTATTTCACCGCCCTGAACATCGAACGCCAATACCCCGTCGTTGAGCACAAATGGGAATGCAATGTAGATGCCTTCCGGATCGGTAACTGATTTTTTGAGGATGGAATAAGCCAGATCGATGCGTTTGGCGGTATTAAACAGCCGTACTTCAAACTCATAGCCTGCATTACGAATGGCTGCCTGGGTGTTGCCTTTAAAATAGAGGGTATTCCAGATATCTCCCTCTTCGTAACGTTCGAACCAGACCTTTTCAAGCGGAACCCGCTGATAGTCGTCTAAACGAAACTGATTCAGCTGATTACGGTTCCCCAGTGTTTCGTAAATAAACTCGCCCAACTTCCATTCTGCATCCTGATCCACCAGTTCCTTGTTCAGTTCTTTGTCGAAAATGCTGGTGACGGCCCCACGCTCTTCATCAATTTTCAAGCTATACCATTGGTTTTCGAGTTCAGTAACTTTCGCCTGGACAGCAGGTGCTTGTTTTACCTGATCATTCACCCTGATCACATATTTTTTATAGCCAAAAGCAGGCACCTCATTTACCCATAAAGCCCAGTAGGCACCATCGCTGAATGATTCAACAACCTGTGCCGGCACTTTATTCCCATGTTGATCGATAATACTGAATTCTCTGTTGAGGGGCACCAGCTGATGGTCCATATACACTTTTACCAAACCGCTGCGGGCCCAGTTCAGGCTGTTAAAAATAACGATAGCCGGGTCCGCTTCACGAGAAATATGCGATTGCAGGAGTCCCATTGCTTCCTCTCCAATCATCTTAGTCCTTCGGCCTGCTTCCCAGGCGTACGACTCTTTTAAGGCACGCTGCTCCATGGTATATTTGTGAAAGGGCTCACTTACACTGCCATGATAACCCACTGTGTGTTCGGTATAGAACAAAAGAGCATTGTTGGCCCAATATATCCGATCATCTATATTTTCGGGCAATTGAGAGCCCAGAATACCGGCCATGGTCAAGCCCGCTGTATTGGCCAAAAGGTCGGTTTGTGCACGCCGTGTGGTGGCTACCTCACGGGCCGATGCGCCAAACCCATCGGTCCACCAGTCGGGCCAGGCGCCTCTTATTACCTGAAATTCATCGCCATGTTTTGCTTCCATCTCTTCAAAGAATTCGGTAGCGGCGGCAGTTTTTAATTTTGGCCGGGTATATTTTTCATTCCACCTTTTTATCATCTCCGAGGCACGTGTGGAAGGCGGCGAATTATCGGTAAAATAGCCGGAGTGCTGTATGGAAACCAGGTTGTATTTGTAGCCTTTACCCTCAAGGTCGGTAAGGTAGTTCAATAATCTGTCTTCGAAAACATTAAAGTCTTCCTTGTGTATTTCAAAGAAATTTCCCGTCATATAATGTTCGGCGCGATAGGCCAGCATTCTGTTACCCGAGGGCGATTCCCACCAAAAGAGCGTGGGTTTGTCGAAGCTGATCAATGCTTTGTGCCCATGGGTTCCCATATTCAGATACTTCACCCCCAGGTCGCTGTAATAGTCGTTCAGGCTCCAGCCAATGCCGTTCACATCGTTTTGCATGGCCGTTTTTACCTCCAGCCCTGCCTCCTTTATGGTTTTCAGAGGTTGAAGCGATGCAGCCAGTATCTGCTCATCGGGCAACTCGTCGAAGTTAAAATACATCCCCGCGATTTCAATGCGTCCTTCAGCAACACGTTGTTTTAAACGCTGAATCTGTTCGTCGGGGCGCGAGCGTAAATATTCATTGACCGGCCACATGGCCTCGCAGGTCCACCTGAATTTGGAGTCATCCGGGTAGTGATCGGTCATATCGCAATAATCGAGCGCGTAATCGATAAACCGCAGGTGCTCCCCCAGTATCTCTGTTTGTGAGCGGGTGTAACCGATATCGGTGTGCGAGTGTTGCACGAAATTCACCTGCCAGTTTCGCACGGGATTGACGGTTGTTTTTCCCTCTTGAATGAAATCCCCGGCCACAAACTTCCAGGAAACCTCCTTTTCTTTTTTTGCTGTTGGAAGCCCCAGCCTCAAGTGGTTATAGCCAAAAGTTAAGGGCACCTCTTTTAGCAGTTTACCGTTTGTGTATATCCTGGCAGAGGGCGCTTTGCCCACATAAAGAACTTTGGCGATGGCCAGTTGTTTTTCTACTCCCTCTTCAACCAATTTGGCAGGATAGGATTTGAACTCCAGGGTATTTTCAAGCGGATAGGTAAAGGTCATATACCAGGAGTCTTTATGAAACTCTCCGCCGGTGATTCGTATGCGCAGAGGCTTTCCGGGCTTTAGCTCTTTCCGGGGAACGGTGAGGTACATAAACCCAAAATGATCGCCATAGCGGCCCACTACATCTTCCTGAAAGGAGAGACGCCATCCATCTTCCAGCTGTTTTTCCCACCGGCCTTCCCCATTGGTCCAGAACGAAAATTTTTGGTCTCCATTAACGGCCAAATCAAACCTGGCATCTCCTGGACTTGATCCGATGCCGGCCAGCCAGGCATAGGTGACCGCTTCAGCGTTGGTCATCACAGGAGCCGGGGCCGTCTCCCACTCCAAGTAGGAGTGGCCGTCGCTGGCCCGGACTATTAAACATTCGTTGGCAAACGGAACGGACGAGTGGTGCTTATAGTCGGTACCTTCTATTTTACCGGCAAAACCATTTAGTATTGTTCCTGATTCTGGTTTCCGGTCCTGGGCAAAAATCAGGAAGGGAACGAGTAAAAAAATGAGGATTAATGAAGAAGTTTTCATGATTGAAGGTTTTAATTATTTTGTGGCTCTAAGATATACAATTTACTCTTTGAAATATTTATCATTAATGTCCCGTTAACATTAAAAAGATTCTTCGCTTCACTTCTACTGACAGATATTTTGTAAAGTTCATAATTTCAGCATTTTAACTTTTATATCCCGGTCTACATGCTTCAGGCTAAAAGAAGGCCTTTCGGCGAACGGTCATCTCCTCATTATGCCCAATTAAAATTGGGTCAAAACTGACAATGACAGAATCAATTCAAGCTCTTATTATCAGCAGATTCCTCTCCGGCAACTGCCGGTGAGAAATCTATTTGGTTCAATGACTTATAGAGGTACCAGGACGGAAAACCTTGCTCCGACCTCCTCCTTTCTCATTCCCTCTTAATTCAACGTGAAAAATTGAATGGTCACCCAGAATGACAGTGATTTAAGCACTCTCATTTGGCCAATAATTATTCACTTCAAAATAAACGAAACAGGCTGATAAGCATTTAGTTTCACCTCAAAACTGTTATTTTTTATTGAGATGGGGTTGCCTGTTTCCTCCCCTCTTAAATTGCAAGGTTGAGCCGATTTGTAAGTACTTCCCTCCGGGAGAGAAACCATGCAGGTGGTTGCTTTTCCATTTTGTTCCCACAACCGGATCAGGTCACCTTCACCATCTCTGTTTTTTGCAAAAGTGGTCAGCAGAATCCCTTTTCCCGACAAGCTGACGCCCTGTGCCGAAATCGGAAGATTTCCCGGTTCACCGCTTACCAGGGCTGCCATCAGCGGATTCCGGAGCTCTTCGGAAGGGGTAACCACAGATGGTGCATTCTCATAGCCATCGATACTCCAGATGTAAAAACGGGCACTCCATGAGCCTTCAATCCATTCTGTAAAATTAGTGCTCCACTGGTTGTTATAGAGGTTAAAAAAGACATTGCCTTCCTTTGGGATAAAATCAGGCGAATATTTCCATAAACCCGGTCTTTCCAGACTGATGCCGGGAACATCCGGGGACATGATACCAACCCCCTGTTGCTTTTCATCCAGAACAGCCATTCCGGTATTCAGAAAACAGTAGTCCCTGTTCGAACCTTTCACAAAATCAACGGCAGGATCCACCACAGCGCCTGGACGCCCCAATTTAAACTGAGGCTTGTGGATGTTGAACGGGAAGCTGACCCATCCACCCTCCGGCCAGGCTTCGGCAGGCTTCCCATTGATGCTCCAGATCATCTCCACATAGGGTTTATCGCGATAAAGCGTATAGACCACCGTGTATTTATGCCCAAATTCTTCAGCAGGTTTAAAGTGTACCCGCGCCGAAACCGATATTTCATCTTTTACAAAATCAATCACCGGGTTTTTTCCTGTGATTCGCCGATAGGGCTCATCACTCAGGTTGATCCTTCCCAGCTCTGCATAAGCCCATTCGGGCCAGCTGCTTTTTATGTAGTCTTTGGCGTATTTATCGGTCATGGTTCTACTAAACCGTTCGGTAACATATTGTCCAAATTTCCATTCTGTGGTATTGGAGACCAGCTCTTTGCCGGTTTTCTTGTCCAACAGGGACTTTATGGTTCCCGCATACGGATCGAGAGTCATCCTGAAATATTTATTCTCCAGACCATTGTTTTCCCTATCAATGGTTGAATTTTCGATATCCATAGGTTCAGGTGTGTCAACCGGAATCAGGGTGGTGTATCCCATGGCTGGCATATCAGTGACATTGAAACGGTATATATTATGATCCTTTGAAAAATGGATGATTTCTCCCGTTGCTAAATTTTTCAAGGCCTTCTTAAGGTCTGTGTTGGTCTGGATAGTTACCAAACCGGAACGGTTCCATGGAAGCGGGTTGTGCACCACAATACGTTCCCCTTCCATTTCCACTGATTCAGCCAGCTCCCGCATCTTCCGAGACAAAACGGGTGTAATAATTTGATCGGCCTCGGAAACATACTGAGACTTTTCCTTCCACGAAAACTCTATGGGATCGAAGAATCCCTGAGCCCTCAGCGATTCAAAGTTCTTGCCGTAAGCCCAGTAACCCCCGTGCCCGTGGCTCATGGCCAAGCCGAAGGTATGTTCATTAAACAGAAGGATTTCTTCCAAAGCCTTTTCAGTACTACCGAGCAATGATTGATCCGGCGTACCTCCCCATAATTCTAAGAGTGTATTCAGGTTCTCCAGATTAAAAATATCTTTTCCAAGTTTACGTGCCATTTTAGTCTCACGCGGCATCGACATATATCCATGTATCCAGGTGTCGGGCATATCTCCGCGAATAACAGGCAGCTGGGGGTCTTCAGCCATGATGGCCCTATAAAAGTCACTCATGCTTCCTGTCCGGACTTTGGCTCCGGGATTCTTTTCCTGGATTTCCTTAATCGCACGTTTATATTCCTCAAAGGTTGGGGCACCGGTATTGTCGTTGGAGTGAACCAATGCCAGCCAGGTTTTGAATGGCCAATCGTCGGGGGGTGCAGGGCTGGTTCCATAATAAGGTTCAAAATACATGGTCATAAGGCGCGACTCGTCGGGTCCCTCCCACCAAAACAACAATGGCAATTCGGGCGCCCTGGAGCCGGGATTACATCCGATATGGAGAAAATTTACGCCTGAATTTACAAGGGTGGTCGGCAATATCCAGGAGTGGCTGGGAACATCGGTTTGCTTGGCATCAACGGGAAGCGGCAAGCCGGCACTACGGTTGATTCTGCTCGAATAACCCAGAGAGCGAATCATAGATTCCATATCGCAGGCTTCCGTTTCGAAGGTAAAAGGAAGTGCATGTACTACAAATTGACCATTTTTAACGGCATCTTGTATTTGAGGTTTCACAGAAGGCTTTGAATGGGTAAGCATTTCTCTCATAGGCCAACCGGATATAATCCATTTAAACCGCAGGTCTTCGGACAGTTCCCTGGATTGTTCGATGACTTCCAGCGCTCCTTCAATCATCGAATTTGAATAGTTATGTCTAACGTTGGCGGCCCAATCGGTGTATCCGATATCAAAATGGGTTTTAAATACTACGATGACCTCTTTCTCCTTCTGTAGTTTTCCAGTAGTCTGAGCACTGGGACTATTCACTGCAAATAGGAGTATTAAGAAAAGTGTTGCGTTTCTCATCTCATAATAATTTTACTTCAAAGGTATTTTGCTCATTTGCACTTTGATTTCAAAGGTATTCGCAAGAATTTGCAAGCTCATTTCTTTGCATTTTTAATTCGATATAATTTCGACACTTACACGCTTTACACATAAACTTGTGTCAAATGCGTGGATCCTGAAATCAGCGCCGCCATTAACACTACATCCACTCCTAAAAATTCTTTCCCAGGAAAATCCTCTGGCATTTTGCCTTCCTTAAAATAACCGGCATATTCAGAGGTAATGTCTATATACTGCCTGCCATATTCCAGGGAATGAGCAATATCTGTTCCCTCATGGTATTCATTCCATGTCTCAACAACCACAATATTCTTATCAGTCAAAATACTTTGCACAAGAGCCTGACTCCAACTGTCAATATAAAACTGGCCCTCTTCTCTTTCCCTTATCGGGGTTGTTCTACCGGGTACTGCACTATCATTATATCCCGGACCTATAGCTATTATTCCTAAAGCATTTATGCCATTTAGCGCTGCACCCCATGCATAGACATTTTCAGAGAATGCATCTGTCCAGGATTTCTCCTTGACTATATAAAGATCTTTCCCTCCGAAGTCCATAGAAAAGCGCTCATCAGCATAGTTAAATGTACCCTGACCATGTTTTTCTGCAAACCCGGAAGAGTAGAGCCACACAATTGGTTTGTTATTAATCCGGGCACGCAAGTGAGGAGGAACAAGAGAGTAGAAGTCTCTTATAAGTTTATAAAAAAACTCTTTACCAAAATCAGAAGTGAGATCAGGCTTAATATTGGCTTCTTTTAACTCGCCCTCAATTAGGAGGGATGAAGTATCATAAAACATTCCTATCTTCGGAGGATTAATCCCTTCAGACCTCAAAGCCCTACATACATTAACAAGATTCTTAAGCCCGATAGTACTCCAATTAAAATTCCTACTATCACCCCAGTATACGGGTAGAATAATATCTATATCCGCATCAATCATGTCAAGAAGTTCTTGTTTGTGCCAATCAACATTTTCATAACTAAAGCCCTCCATAGTATAAGGATGGTCCTGCAAGGCATCTGTGCCATCATGATTGACTATATGGGCCTTGCTATCAACATTATACCAGTAAAAATAATAGGTCGCAACCACCTTATCCTCCGCTGTAAATGAAGTTAATTCATTTACAGGTTGCTCACTTCCCTGAACATACGGACCCGGAGGTGCGATGTCCAATACTGATTTGGCTTCTACATCTGGCTCAGCATCAATTTTACGATCTTCTTTTGTACAATTGCTAATGATTACCATAAGGAAGACACCAATCAAACCAATTGCCAAACTACTTGCTTTACTCTGTCTCATTTTTGCTTTTCTATCAATTTCAGGTATTGGTTTTTCAATTCATCTATCAGATAATGATCCTTTTCAGCGTGAAAGCCACAAAGTGTTTTCAATGTCTCTTCAACCCCTTTTTCTTTTAAAGTCTCCAAAAACAGAACATCCCGGGGGTTTAGCTTTCCATGTTCATCGGTTTTATTGAAAAAGAATCCGTGTGCCATAGCGTTTGCAATAAGGTTGTATTCAAGTTCTTTTTCTTTGGCCATTTGGATGATTCCTGCAAACCGGTCGTCAATGCTAAGTTTTCTGGGTAGATCCTGACCAACCCTGAAAATGGTATCCTTTAGTGCATGGTTCTGAAAACGAACAATTAAATCATCGATATGGCTTTCAAGATCGTTAAAAGTAAAATCATCCGGATAAAAAGCCATTAAAATTTCGGCTGCCTGAAGCATCACACTATAAACAGCATTTAGTACATTTCTATCGTTCAACACCTCGTAGATAAAAGCAGCCTTCGGATGATGGTAACTACCAATATAGGCAGTTGTTGCATGTCCCAGATTGTGAATAAATGCTTTCCTGTCAACCCAGGCTTGTATGTTTTCTTTAGCACTAAGACCTTCCACTTCTGGAATGGCTCCTTTAAACCCCAACCTATCCACTATTAATGTGTTATACCGTTCGGCAAATATCATTAACGGATCATTTTTCAAATCGTCGTCCGTCATTATCGGCACCATCTTCCCGATACTGGTTTCTACCAACCCCACCAATTTGTCGAGCGGATAACTTTCGGGAAGCAGAGAGGCCAACTTTTCATGAACAAAGTTATTTGCCGAACGCATATTCTCAGCAAGAATAATGTCCAAAGGACGATTAGGGGTTAGCTCCTGTCGTAACATTAATCCTTCTGCAATTATCGGCATGATCTTTCCCAGCGCATTTTTACCGACACAAACAGCCATTACAGCAGTCTGTGCAATTTCTCTTTTTGCAACATCGCGATCTAAACCTGAAATGGCACGGACGTTTTCCACTAAAATAGTTTCGTCTTTCTTTCCCTTAACGACAACAGGATAGCTCTTTCTTCGGTTTAACTCATTCACTATTTCCAAATTGACATCTGCAAAAACCACATGGTAACCCGATCGCCCAAATAACTGACCGATAAATGACCTCCCTATCTTACCCGCACCAAATATTAATACAGACTTATCATTCATTCTCTAATTGTTTCAGGTAATCCTCATAATAGGGGATTAGTCGTTTTCGTTTGTCGCCCGGTTCTTTTTGTTGATAGGTGCCTCCCATATAAAAGCAAGAAAAACCACCGGAAATAATTCCCCAAATGCAAGCATCCTTCAGGTTGATTTTTTCTTTATCATTTTGAAGTTGGATAACAATTCCGGCAATTACTCCACCGGCAAAATTATCCCCGCACCCAGTGGTATCACCAGCCGTTTTTTTCGTCAATTGTCTTGTAACTAAACTTGATACAGGCATTTCAGTAAGCTTCATTTCCTGAAACATACTTTTGCTATTCGAGAATAAACTCACATTCTTAGCACCGTTTGTTACAACGACTGCTCCGGTTCCTTTCATTCGAAAAAAATCCATTGCTTCTTTCAAAACCGTTTTTCCACTCAAGCGCAAAGCTTCTTCATGGTTTGTTATCAAAAGATCGATATTCCTATAACTTTCGTCACTATTTCCCAAAGGCCATTTTTTGTCGGGATTCGTCTTTTCATTCCTAAAATCATAAACGGTATTAACAACCGTGACACATCCATTTGCCTTTGATTTAACAAGCAATTCAGTAAGATAATCATGTACAGGGGGTACGAGTGCTGTTCCCCCAAAAACTACCATATCTGAGGCAAAGAAATGATCGTCTAAATAGTTTGGCATATAATTTTCGGCTGCTCCTATGGAGTTGATGAAAACTCGTTCTCCGTTTCCTTCATTAAAATCAGGATCGGACAACACGATGGTGGATGGAGTTGCGCCTTTTACCAACCTGTAGTTGTCAATATTTACGGGTGTCTTTAACAGCGATGACAGAAGATATTTACCTGCTTCGTCCTCGCCGTATCCACCGTAAAATTTAACCCGGCAACCGGTATTTTCCAGCATTTGAGCAACATGGATGAGTGCCACAATCCCGGGACCACCAATATTCATTTTATCGGACGGTTTATCTTTGGTGATTTCTTTTATCACTGATTCGAGATTCTGACCAGAGAATTTTGCAAACTCCTGTGCAAATACAAGTTGTCCCGGTGTTAATCCACCATCACCGCCTTTTTTAGAGCTATATTTCAAAAAACTCTTGGAGGTAAATGAAATGTTATTGAACAGATAATCTACTAAAGCACATCCAACTCCAGATACTTCAATTTTTTTTGTCATCATGCCATCACTTTAAATAAAATTTTTATAATCTGAGGCCAACAAATGAATGGGTGCCTCATCTTCCTCAATTTCAGGGAATCTTCCTACCGGTTCAAGGAAACGGTTATCGGATGTATCGTCGTTTACCGCACTGACCTCGCCTACAAACACTTTTCCTTTGCCAGGCTCACCATAAAAGCGATGATAAATACCTTGTTTCAGACAAATGCTTTCTCCCGGTGTTAAAACAACTTTTGAATTGGGCTTAAGATGGTGTTTTACACCGTCAATTTGAATGTCAAACTCTTCATCCGAAAGTGCTTCTTTTTTATCGGATTTGTACAGTTCCAGAACCAAATTACCTCCGCCCCTGTTAATAATATCTTCCATTTTACCCCAATGAAAGTGCATAGGGGTTTCTTGATTCTCTTCCACTATCATGGCTTTTTCGGCATACGGCTTACGGTCTTTTTTAACATTTCCGTTGCGTAATGTAAACAGAATAAGGCCTCTGCGATGAAATTTGCCGCTTCCAAAGTCGGTTAAATCCCATCCCAACATATTATCAATTATTTCAGAACAACTCTCTTGTTTCCCCTTCCACTCTTCCGGTGCCCAATAGCCCCACGGTGGAAGTTTAAAATTCATGTTGTTGAAAAAATCGATAGATTCACGGATTAATTGGTTAATTTCACTTCGCTTCATAATGATAAAATTTTATAGTTTATGTAATATTATTATCCCTTTTTCTACACCAATAAATGTTTCTACTTTAGGAAGTTTCCCCGGTAAGATTGACCTTATAACTTCCCTTTTGCTGCTTCGTCGTTTTGTTCGAGGTATATGCGATAAAGCTCGAAAAATGTAGGTGCATCCAACAGTTCAATATCAGGATTTAGTTTATTAATTTCACTGACTACCTCCACATACCAACCGGGTTTTTTTAGGATATTTCGAAACCAATGAAACGGTATGCTCCGTTCTTTAATCCTATTTACAATTATTCTTGCCGCTTCTTTGGGGTTATCGCTAACTACGTCCAAATCGGACTTTAAAACCGGCATATCGCCATGCAATAATGTTAAAGGGGACTTTTGGGGCACGATTCCGTTCGGGCTGAACTTTTCGTAAGCATCCAGGCCGTCATCGTTTAGTGCAGGTGCATGACCGTCGATGACAAATCCGGTGATGGAAAGGTCCCATCTGTTAAAATAAGGTAAGTTGTGGTTGGCCCAATCGTTTGTTGCATCCGGTAAACCGGAAACCGGACGAGGTGCTTGCAACATACCGGGCATTAAGTAACCCGCCCCATTGTCGGCAGCCGCAAAATAATCGTTTTTAGTTGCAGTTTTTCGCCGGTAGTGAAGTGCCATTGGAACCCGTTCTTCCAAAACGGGGCTAATACACCACATCAATGGTACTTTGCCTCTTTCGGGCATGTCCCAAATAGTTGGTGTGGTTTGCGACACCCACGAAGAAGCATCGTAATCGCCCACATAAAAAATAAAATAGTCTTTTTTGGGCACAAATTTTCCTGCATCATTTAAATAACCTTTGCTTTGGAGCTCCTGGCGACTGACCCAATTTTGCGTGTAATTATCCTGTAGAGGAAAATGTTGCCAAAAAGAGGCATTGGCCAAGGCACCGTAACCAATGGCATCCGCATCTTTAAACGCGTTGTAGGCACTTATTATTCTTGAATACTCCCATTCGGTTGCTACATCTTCATGCGTGCCGTTGGCATGTTTCGTATATTTAAATGCCCACGGCGGAAACCCCCCGATATAGGTAAAAGTTTCACCATCGTTGTTGTTTCGGTAAGCCATAAGTAGAAGTTCTTTCAGCGTGTTCAAATCTGTGCCTATGGGTTGTTGGCGATCATCGGTTGCCGGTTCGTCTGCCCACGGGCTTAAATCGAAGAAAAAACCTTTTTTACTTACAAAAAAATCATGGTTGGTTAGGGTATGATGGTTAACTTTGATGGTTGTGGGCTTGGTCATCCAATGTTGGTCGATATAATAACCGCCATACGCTGTGTTGCATTTTCCTTTTTTTATATAATTTTCGACAAACCAAATATATGCATCATTTTTAGCAGAACCGCTTGATTCTCTTAAAGTTTCATGTATTGTACCTCTACCATTAAAAATTGAACTTCCATCTTCTTGCACCAGCCATTTTTTCACCAGAATTTTGGGGCCGTCCAAAATAATTTGATGATATAAGCTTTGACTGGTTGTATCGTATCTCACAGCAATCAGATTCTCAATGCCTGCCACCGCAGATGCAATGTTGCTCGTTGATTCAACATTTGGGTCGTAAACAACAGCCCCTTCAATTTCATTTTTAAAGAGAGCAATCAAATCAATAATATTTTGTTGAACTACGGTGTCAGACTGATGCAACCATTCACCCTCCTGGCGATATTTGTTCCACCAATATCGATCGATGTTAACCCCCTCGTTTTCAATATAAAAAAAATAAAGACACGGCACGTCCCTATTTACTATTCCTTGCAAGGTGGCCAAGGTATGTGTATGATCCCAAATCGTTTTCACATTTTGAGACTGGGTTGCGTCTAGCTCGTTTAAATAATTCAAGTCATACATTACCAACGGCTTGTCCTTCTCTTCGGGAGTTGAGCATTTGACAAACATAAACAGCAAGGCAGTAAAAAAAATAGTGATGGAAATATTCATTTTTATCTTTATTGAATTTTATTTTTAATAATTCTCACCCACCCTATATTCTAAAGAAGATGGTGGCGCATCTTCGGGATCAGTTCCCCACGCTTTGTTTGGAATATTACCCATAACAAATTCCAATTTACCACCGTTTAAGATGTCGGAATGCTCAAACCATGTTTTGGTGAGTGGCTTTCCGTTCAAAAAGGCTTTTTGGATATAAACATTTTTTTCAGACGCGTTTTTTGCGGTTATGGTAAATATTTTCCTATTGGGAAGATTAATTGTGGCTTTTTCAAAAACCGGGCTCCCGAGAGTGTAAACTGGTATACCCGGGGTTACTGGGAAAAAACCCATCATTGAGAACACTACAAATGCCGACATGCCTCCGCCATCTTCATCACCGGGTATTCCATGGATATTGTCGGTAAAGAAAGCATCCAAAAGCATTCTGATGCGCTTTTGAGTTTTCCAGGGAGCACCCAAGTAATTGTAGAGGTATGGAATGTGAAATCCAGGCTCGTTGCCCATGACAAATTGCCCAACAAGACCGGAGGCATCTGGTTGGGTGTACCAATACTTAAACTTTGGAAGACCCAAATCGGTCCTAAACAACTCATCCAACTTTTTTTCAGCTTTTTCTTTCCCTCCCATTAGATCGAACAGTCCGAACAAATCATGTTTTACATCCCAATTAAAGTTATACGCATTGTTTTCAGTAAAATATTCACGTCCGGCAAATCTCGGATCAAAAGGTTCTATCCAGTTTCCCTCTTTATCTTTGGGCCACATAAAACCTTTTTCGGTGCGGTAAACATTTTTATAAAATCCAGCTCTATTCCGGAACAACTTTACATCTTCTGATTTATCAAGTTCAGCAGCAATTTGCGCGATGCACCAGTCAGAAAAACTGTTGGCAGTGGTTACCGAAACAGATTGACGTTTTTCCCAGACAGTATCAACTTCTGACACCCATTCTTTCTGGCCCGGCGGCAAACCAGGCATATAACCATGTTCGTTGTAAAAAGTGTCCAACGAGGTTTTCGGGCCGTTTCTCCACGGTATAAGCGTGGCATCCAGCGAGTTTTTTTTCAATCCTTGATAGGCAGTTTCTATGTCAAAGTCTTTTAAACCCTTAAACCAGGCATCGGCAAACCAGGCAGCAGCAAAATTGCCGGTCATAGCAGGCCAATCACCAAAAACAGTTGAAAAAGAAGGAATGTAACCACTTTGTCTGTACATTTCGACATACGATTTTATCTGTTGCAAATTTCTTTTGGGATTTAAAATGATGTGCAGTGGTTCAAGAGCAATGTAGTTGTCCCATATCCAATTGTCCACATAAAAAGGTTCATCTGAAACATGTACCGAGTTATCATAAGCACTGTAGTATTGTCCATATTCGTTGATGTTTACCATTCGTTCATAAGAACGGTATAGAGCGGTATAAAAAACTCTTTTTTGGGCTTCAGTACCTCCCTCTAATTGAATTTGCGACATTTTTTCGTCCCACACTTTAAAGGCATGTTCTTTAATTGCATTGAAGTCCCAATCCTGAATTTCTTTTTCTAAATTTTGCTTCGCCTGCTCGGTGCTAATGTAGGAAATAGCATATTTAAACAAAACAGGCTGGTTATCATCTTTAAAAGTTAAAACAATTCGATTCTTATCAGCACTGCCTCTATAGTTTATCTCCTTTATTTCAGTATTGACTTCGGCATAGAAATAAGCCTTCATCCCGGCAAATTCTTCAAAGCCTGATACCGTGTTTTTGTCATCAATTTTAATCTCGCCATTGCTATTAAAAGTACCCAGTCTCAGATGTTTTTCATTATTTTTTGCGAAATCCATTTTAAAAATCCCACTTCGTTCATGAGGTGTAAATTCTAAATTTATACCTGAGTATTCAAAGGTTACGTTGTAATGATAGGGAGTGACTGACTCATGCCGGTATTCACTTTTCTTATCCCAATAATTATCTGTCAAATCACTCAAGGGCATCAACGAAAAAACCTGGTACAAGCGGTGTGAGGTAACAGTTAACGGGAAGTTATCAATTTCATCATCCAGTTGATCATTACGAATGGGATGAACACGGATTAAAGAATTTGGCAAATGAACGGTAGGCCTTGTGGGTTGCAATATGATTCCGACTCCACCAATTGTAGGGTCAACATATTTTAAATTCGATGGTTCCTGGCCAAACATATTAATTGAATGAACTATCAGGAAAACCATCAAGAGGTTTGCACTTTTCTTAAACATAGTTGTAAGTTTGAAATATTGATTTATCATATATCGTAAATAATTAAGTTTTCATCTCTATGAAACCGTGATTCCTATTGCTTATTCTTTTTTTCGATGACTTTCGCTTGGCTCAGCCAATAATCCCAATTATCGTCAACCATCTTCATAACTCGTTTAGGAGTCCAGTCATCATGATATAAGCTAAAATTATAATCGCTATTGTTGGTTACACTAACGAATTCCCAACCAAACCGAGTTCCCTGGTTTAAGGTATTAAATAGAATTTTCTTAAGAGACTCATCATCGTATCTCACAAAATCGCTCCCATTAAAAGTCATGTGCTCCGTTACGGCCCAGTCCCGATTTGTTTCATTCATTACCTGATACACGCGGTCATATGCCTTTTGGTTGGGTGAATTTGTTGGAAAATACCAACTCCAGTTCACCTGAATGATATTGGGAGCGGTTAATTGAGTTAAAAATTCAATGGGATCGCCCACTCTTTTGATCATTGTGCTTTCTGTAGCATCTAAATAATCAATTGCAACATACGCATTTTCTCCTGCCACTTTCCGGTATGCTGCTGCATCTTCATTAACCCATTTTGCAAGAAATTGTGCCCTGAATTTATTCCATGTCTCATTTAAGATAAAGGATTCAGGAATAGGGTAGGTTTCTGGAAACACTGATTCTTCGTCAGTTATTTTATTTGCTGCACGCCATTTTTTATATTCGTTTTGTGCATTCACACTGTAGCATATATTAATTTCACCCATGTACTGAGGTTCAACAGTAGTTTCAAAATAAAGTATTTTTTTGGTGTCAATTCCTTTGGCTAAATTCTCTATATATTTATGTGCAGTTTCGCGGTATCCTGAATGAAAGATGGAAATGACATCAGTATTGAATCCATATTCCGTATCGGTTACACGCTTACCCAAATGATTAATAGTATATGCGTCAGGATAATTTTTCCAAAATCCTTCTGGAATTTGACCTCCACCTACAGAATAGGTTTCAACAGAAAGGCATGGATACATTCCTTTTTCATAAATTGCGTTAATGAGCTTATTCAAAGGATCGAGAGAAGCATCGATTATTCCATTACCGGTATAATCGAAATGATGCCAGTAACAATTCAATTCAATAGCCCGATAGTTCTTATCTTTTAAAATATCCAAATCCTTTATCAATTGATCAACGGCTGAACTATTTGCGAAATTCACTAAAGGCTTTCCAATTTTTAAAAATTGCCACTCCCCATCAAAATAGAACTTCCCATTTTCTATCTTCCAGAGATTGAAATCAGCTAGATATTTATCTGATTCTTTATCTATTTTCGGTTCTTTACTTTTTTCCTTTTCTGAAGAACATCCTATATGAATATTCAAAACAAAAGTGATCGCTATTAGGACCAGGAAAAGTATATTAAATTGTCTTCTTCTCATTTCTTTTTTCTTTTATGGGAATAAATTATATTACTATTATTTTTCCATATCTTGCTTAATTGCTCTACTACAGGCTTGGGATTACCTTCAAAATCGATAATAGCTGTATTGATTAAACAGGGAAAACAGTCGTGACCCATCCAAATAATAAACCCTCCACATGCTGGGAATTTTTCCTTCGATGATTTTAGAGCAATTGCAAGTCCTTCGTTTTGCCGGTTTTGGCTCCAATTTACATAATCTTCAAGTGACTGATTATCTTGTGGAGTTGTTGTTATATATTCATCCCACTCATTCCACCAGTTTACTGTTCGCCATAGGGGGTTATCAAGGCTTGCCGGCAGTGGAGAATAATCTCCGCTATATTTTTCAATAAGCGATGCAGACATAGCACCGGGCACCCCTACTTCTGAAAAGATAAAAGAATCGTTATTTCTCCAGAATTCCCGAACTTCATCCATCGTCCTTTTTTCGCCAAAAGGAAGTTTCCATGGTCCATGTGTGTCCCAGTTAACACCCTTTCCAAAGTTGTTAACACCTGCTGAAATAGATGGTCCTGAGGGTGAACCCGCAACAAATCGACGGTTTGGATCGTTTTGATTAACAATCTTTTCAACAGCCCCAATCAATGGATGATTGTTATCAACTGGTTTAACGTCTCCCCTTTCGTATAACTCATTTCCACCACACCACAAAAGAAGAGACACATGATTTTTTAATCTATTTACATAATGTGTAGCTATCTCTGAAAATTCAGCGATGGTTTTATCGTCCGAAGGAGGATAATTGTCGAGCCCGGAGGAAGAGAGGGGAAAGTCCTGCCAAATCATTATACCCAGTTCGTCGCAAAGTTCATACAACCATGATTTTTCAGCAAACCCCCCGCCCCATATACGAATGGTGTTTATTCCCATACTCTTATATGCATTCAACATATTTTCATAATCCTTTTTTCTCAAATCAGCGAAATTAGGTAGTAAAGGGGTCCAATTAACACCCTGAAGAAACAGAGGCTGATTGTTGACACTGCAAATCCACGGGTCAGCATTTGCAGGTGCACCTTCATTTGGTAACCATTCAACGTGTTTAAATCCAATCTTTTTTTCTTCTTTAAAAAGAGTGGTTCCTCTTTCATCCCAAAATGTCATTTCCAGTAAATATAAATTCTGCTTTCCCCAGCCGTTCGGATACCATCTTTTTATCTTAAGATTTTCCCACGTTTTACCAACCGAAATTTCACGCATAGAAAGCGAATCGTTTAAAATAAGATTTCCGTCAGAATCGTGAAGAGAAATTTTTACAAATCCATCATTTGTTACAAAGGAGTGATCAACTAAAACTGATAAATTACCTTCCTCTTTTTCTTTTGCTGCCGCCGTATTAACCTGCATTTGACTAAATACGCTCTGTGCCTTTGTATGCAAAAAAACGTCATCCCAAATCCCTATCTGAACAATCCTGGGGACCCAGTCCCAACCATAGTTAAACCGGGGTTTCCAATCGGTAATTAATGATGTATAACCAATTTGCCCCAAATACTTAGGGGGACTCTCGAAAACAAAAACTAAAGTGTTATCTTTTTCCTTCAAAAAAGGAGCAATGTCGAACGACCATGGAATGAACGCATTATCAAATCTACCCACTTCTTCTCCATTCACATAAACCAAGCCCTCATAGTCAAGCCCTTTACAATGTAGGATACAGTCATCTTTTTGTGCCACCCATTCATCGGGAATTCGTGAAGTGATTAACCAATGTCGATTTTCAACCCACTCTTGCTTAACACTATTTAAACCCATATTCCAATCTGGAATAATATTTTGATCTTTCAGTGCTTTTTGAACAGAGCCTGGTATTAAAAAAGGAATGTCTTGATATTCGGCCCAATTCCCCGATAGTTTATTAAAATCGAAATTCATCTTCCAATAATTTGGCCGATAACCCCACATCTTCCATTCCAATTGATTTAGATTCTTTACTTCTGACTTAGATGCAGAATAAGCTTCTGATAATTGGCTTCCAAAAACATTCATTCCAAAAAAAGTTAGAATCGAAAAAGATAACGCAACTAAGTTTCGTTTTTTGAGCCCTGTTTTATTTCTCGTTTTTTCAAACATTTATAAATCATTTAAAAGTTAATACTCGGTTTAACAACTTTATAATCAAAGATTTCCACTTATTCTTAATAATTCGCATATTCTCTGAAACGAACAGCTAAAATTCTATCTTTTTTCATGACTAATCCCGCTCTAATTTATATGCACTAAATAGAAGATACACCAATGCAAATAATAAGACAGCCATTCCACCCGTTTGGCCGTATGAATCAGAAACTACACCCATGATTAATGGAATAATAGCTCCACCGGCAACACCCATTATTAGCAATCCTGATATTTCGTTCCCTCGCAGAGGTTTTCTTCTCAGAGCAGCCGAAAAAATAATGGAGAAAACATTAGCTACTGCAAGACCAAGGAGAAATATCATAGAAAGAATTGCCCACAAATTACCAAGGAACAACATTAACACAAGTACCGGTATAGCGATAAGCATAGAGACAATAAAAAACTTTCTCCCCGATAATTTGATTAGCAAAATAGCTCCTGCAAAAGTTCCTATGGTTCGAGCTACAAAATAGAGACTGGTACCTAACCCCGCCTTTTCCAAAGGTATATTACCGCGTTCAATCAGAAATTTAGGAATGGTTGTGTTTAAACCTACGTCAACACCAACTACGAAAATAATACCTAAGAAAAGCATCAATATAGTTCGGTCTTTTAACAGACCGAAAGAGGCGGCAAAGGATGATGATGAAACATCTACAGGTTCTTCGTAAATCGGTGTCAACAAAAGCCATAAACCTGAAATCACGGTAATAGCCGCAAAAATCAGAAAAATAAATTTCCAATTGCCCAGGCTAACTGCAGCCACACCGGCAATGATAGGACCCAAAAATGCTGCTATGGCTTTTATAAATTGCCCCAAAGTAAGACTGCTGGTCAGGCGATCTCCAGATACTACATTTGACAACAAAGGATTAAGAGACACTTGTATTATGGTGTTACCAATTCCCAAAAGGCTGAAAGCTACCAATATCATAGCGAAGCTATAGAATAGCAAAGGCACCAGCATGGCTAAAAAGGTTATACCCATACTTAATAACACGGTGTTTTTTCGACCCATCCTGTTCATCAGCAAACCTGTTGGTACAGATAAGATGGCAAACCACAAGAATAACATCATTGGCAGTAGGTTTGCCAAGGTATCGCTCAAAGCAAAATCTTGCTTTACATAGTTTGTTGAAATTCCCACAACATCTACAAAACCCATAATAAAGAAGCCGAATAATACAGGCAATATTTTAGTGGTTAAGTTCTTTTGTGTCATATTTTTTTATTTTATTTGTTTTGTTATTAAGCTATCTATAAGTTCAATTATCGATAAAACTCATCAACATGGATTGTCTCAGTAAGTAGATAGTTACAAGAGCTTTATTACGGTTTAAAATATTGATGCAATTTTGTCGTCATGAAACATTTTCCGTCAAAAACCTGAGATACATCCATTTTAATAAATTAACTTCACATATAGTAAATCCTTATGAAAAAAATTTCAGTTTAATAATTCATGAAAATAGTCCCAGACAGGGCTTTTTGTGCCATCAGGCCTTACTAACCAGAAGCCTCGAACATCTTGATTATTCTTTACCGGTGTTTTTGTTGTCGGCTCTATTAATTCATTGCAGTAAATCTGCCAGTAAACAATATAGGGGCAACCAAAATCAAGAGCACTACTTACTGCATTTTTAATTACAGGCACTGCATTCGTTATACCAAAATCATTTTCAGGCCAACCAAATTCACCGAGATAAATATTTTTATCTCCAAAATCATTGCTATTGGGGGTGTTTTTGGCTATAAATTCAAGAGACTCACGTAAGAGATAAGGTGTTTCATGTCCGTCTATAGCACTATCCCATGCCGAGTAAGAAACAAGATCGTTGTGGGTATACGGCAACACATGGGTTACCATATTGGGACGACCTTCCCGCTGTGACGAAACAACACGGTTTACCTCGGCTGCATGGTATACAGCAACATCACTATGAGATGTTTCATTGCGTGCCTTTGTTACACCATCCTGCCGGGCATTCAGCCATGTCACCATATTCTTCAAGGCATTTTCAGTGGGATCAATATCTGGATCAACGCGCTCGCGTACCATCCAATCTCCTTCCCAGTGCTGAAATATAAACGTCTTCCCTGTGCCACTATAAGTTTTAAGCAGATATTTGGTAAATTCATAAAACTGCTTTTGTTCATCAGCAATATCCTCATTGGTTATTCCTGTACGCCAATAATCGTCAGGACGTCCAAGAGAAGTAACATTCATCATATATGTAGTAAATGGTTTGTCAAATAATGTTTTGAAGTACGGTAGCTTAGCACCTTCCACCAAACTATTAACCTTTGGCCAATTTGAGTTAAAACTATAAACAGTTTCAGGATGCTCATGCCTTTTTCCATAAAACCAAAATTTAATTACACGTGAACCAAGCTTCAGTATTTGATCAGCACCTTCATTCAAAAAATCCATGTCAGTCAAATAATATCTTCCAGCAACATGTGACACCCCAATTAGATCACTAAAATCTTGTTCTTGTCCCTCTTGATTCACTCGGTTATCGTTACAGTTCATTGATAACAATGATACTAAAATTATCACAATGGCCTTCGCATATTTATTTCTCATTTTATTAAATATTATTTAATCATTCGACTCACATAAACTATTTGTTTCCAATCAACTATTAGTCAATTTAAAAAAGTGGAAAAAATTATATGGATCTACAACTTCTATATCTAATTCTGGTCTTAACAATTTAAGCCGGTCAATGGCTTGTATAACTTTGTGTGGGCTTGTCCAAACAATGCGGAAGAAATAGTATTTTGGTAATCCGTCTTGAGGAGAAGGGATTTCTTCTGACATTATTTTTGCAGTTTCTTCTGGTGGAAAATGATTTGCACTGTTTATTAACTCCATAACCGGCATTCCTTTCCATACATGTGGCTCCGGTAGTTTACCCCCTGCATCGTGAAAGTCAATTACAATAGTAGCAAATCCATCTGGTGAAAACTGTAGAAAAGCATCCTTAACAGCATTGGTAGGCTCATCCCAATCAAGTACCATAGGGGAAATAGACATATCCCACTGTTTGTAAAACTTTTTGTTATGCTCAATAAAAAGCGGCAGATAATCTGGTTTGATGCGGTTCGGATTCATATAACCTGCACAACTGGCGTCGGCGGCAAAAAAATCATTTTCTGTTTTTGAATTATACAAATACTGCATAATGTCAGGATATGACTCTGATAGATTCGGATTGATCCCCCAAACAAAAGGCATTGTGCCACGTGTCGGATCGTCCCAATGGGTCGGCATAAAGTCGTAGAGTGGTGTAGCCGAATCGTAATCGGCCATCAATATACATATATATGTTTTTCCTTCCTGGGGCTCCTGTAACTTCGGTCGTCCCTGTTTCATGTTCATAACTGGTGCCTGTGAATGTATTGACTGATTATAACAATTGTGCGCCACTGTGTTCTGATAACAGTTGAAGGGGGAGATTAGGTAAACCGTTTCCCATTCGGTGGGAACAGGGTCATGCTTCCCCGGATAACCAGGAATGTTGCTGTATTTTGCAAATGAAAAGAAACCTGCCACCTCGGTCATTTGGTTTCCATTAGTTTGCTTCATATTAGCCTCAAGCATAAGTTTATAGGTCTGTAAATCGAGGCCAAGTGCTTGCCCAGGATCATCAAGCGGCACCTCATCCCCCCATGGCGACAAATCATACACAAAAGCGCGGTTGTATACAGGCCAATCGCGTGTAACAACGTACGACACATCACCTTTGTAGCGGGTCATATAGGAGTCTTCGTATAGACAGAGCCAATGGGAGTTACATCTTCCTGTTTCGATATATTCACGGATAGCCCACCGATATGCATCGTTTTTTTTACTTCCCGTCTCTGCTCCTGTAAATTGTCCGCGAAAATCCTTAATAACCGGTAAATTCCATTTCTTTTGATATTTCTCAGCCATATCCGGACTTAACACTATGCCATCCTCAAGGCCTGCAAGTGTGGTAGCAAGGTTAATTGTTGCAGGTACAGACGGGTCCCAGATGATTACACCCTTCATCCTAGAACCTGCCACAGCCACCAATTCATCAAGGGAAGAAACGGGTGTTTGCTCCATATGAGATAGCCACCCCCCAGACGAAAATTTTTCAATCCAGTAGTCGGGGCGTTTGAATGAACGTGATTTGACATATAGAACTGTTTTTTTTCGATTCATAACACCTTGAATACACGCTACGGCCATTGCTTCATCATAAGAAGTTTGCGTGTCAGCACCCTTTAAAGAATATACATAAAGCGTATGATCAGTTTCTTTGGGTATCACATATTCCTTTTCAACCCTCGTTTTTTGATTGCAAGCAAACAGCAACAAAGAAAAAAACAAGAAAAATTTTGCCATAATAATTTGGTTTATAAATATTTTTCCAAGGTAATTCCCGACCATCGTACATTTTTTATACGATGATCGAGAATCTATTAATAGTTATTTATGATTAATACTCTTCATAGAACTTCATATTATCAAATTTAATAACAACAGGTCCGTGAACATCAAGATGGTAAATTCTGAAGAAATTTACCGCTTTGAGATCAATGTTTCCTCCAGTCACTGCAGCATCTGACAGTTTGAGAGCAACTTTGTTCCAACCGTTTGCAAGACGACGTTCGCTCGTGAAATTCCAAGTCAATTCCTGCGAATCAGGTTGACCTGAACTTGTAGCTTCGATTTGTCCGGGCCAATCCCAATTAATAACAGAAACATCGGAGATATACAAGTCAAATTGAAACACACCGTACTCCAAACCTACATTTGTATCAATCGGCTCATCAAGAATCTTTTGCAGAATGAAAGCTCCATCAGCATCAAACCGAACTGAGTGATCACCTTCTTGTGGATTGTCAGAATCTAAAACTGGATCAAAATTTCCAGCCCATCCTTCGATTGACTCGCATCTATCAAAAGAGACACCTTCCGGTTCTTGTTCAGGAGTAATTTCACCGATATCGATTTTTTGAGCTGGCGCATAATTATATTTGGCGCCACCAAAACTGCTTACCGCACCAACTTTAAAATAATAGTCGGTATTAGGTTTAATAAGCGCTGCATTTCTTGCAGCATTTATTACCAGTTTAAAGGTTTCATCTTCTGTAACCTGACGGTTCAACGTCCTTTCGGCAGCAACCAAATAAACAGGTTCTCCAACAATGGGTTGACCATGGGCATATAAACCTATTTTACTTACTGCATCGGGCGTTGTTTGCTGAATTCTAAAAGTGGCAATTATGTTATTGCCCTCCTTTACAATCGCTGCATCCTTAATCCGAATATAAGGTGTTACCACAAAATCAAGCTTTGTATCATTAACAATTTCAACCTCTTGTTCGTCAATCTGTATGAAATTTCGAAGATCGGGCTGCACTGTATAGGTGTTAGAAAATAAAAGCGTATTGGCATAGGTACCATCAGTTTTAACCCGTAAATACTGTGGTGAAACCGGATCATAGCCATGTTCGATAAGCTTGATAGTTGTGCCATTTATTACATCCGATTGAATCATCTCATTGGTTTCCGAATCAATAATACTACCTGATAATTGCGCATCGGGATAATCGTAGTTATCCAGTTCACATGAATTAGCCAGTGCCATTATAGTAACTATGCCTGGTAAGAACAATGATTTTCTTATTCTAAACTTCATTTTGATTCTTTTTAATGTGTTAATAATTAGGATTCTGTATCAAATCATTCGATCCTATTCCCGGTATGGGACTATAATACATGTATGTAGGGAATGTCAATGGCACTTCGCGAATGATATATTTCCTTACGAAAATATATTGTGGAGGACTGACTCGCAAATCCAAAACCGGCGCCAACGCCTTCTGTATATTATTATTAAACACTTCATGAAACTCCCTTCTTCGTATCAAATCCCACCAGCGCTTATTTTCAAAAGAGAGCTCAACTCTACGTTCACGCTGCACATTTTCTATTGTTAGGGGAATATCCTTTGTATGCCCTGCTCTACGTCTTGTAGCGTTAAGTGCAGTAACGGCTGTTTGGTGTGCGTTGTCATTAGAATAGCCGCTTTCAACTACAGCCTCGGCATAGTTCAACAGAACTTCTGCATAACGAAATTCCATCCAATCCTGCGTACTCATTCCGAGTTGTTGATTTCCATCAACAGCAGTAGGTTGAAGAAACTTTTTGAAACTGAAACCTGTTCTGGTCATTTCGGCCAGATGTTGTTGATCAAATCCTGAATACTCTTTCCATGAGTCGGCTCCAAAGGTATGATAAGTCACTCCATCAACTTCTATAGATGCCTTATCAGCTTCAATTACGGGCGTGCCGTCTGGTTGAACATAACCTGCCTGGATACGTATCGTTTCACCTTTCCATTCCGTTCCCGGCAAAATAAAAGTTGCCCACAAACGCGCATCCTTATCCTTGAAAATATCATAAGGAGTATCAAAATGTAAATAATCTTTATTTGGATCAAACCCATTATAATCACCAATTTTGCCATCTGCAGTTGTGATAATAGATGCACTTTGACCTGGATTAGTATAATTTTCGTATGTATCAGCTAATTCCAAAGTTGGATTCATACGTCCTGGATGAGGAGAGCCATCGGCGGTTTGGTTTGGATTAAACCAAAAATCCATAGAGTGGGCTTCTCCAGGTTTAGGATACCCATAAACCAAAATGGCCTCCTCCGGAGCCACGTTAGGATCCTGAAAAAGCGCCAGTAAATTATTTGTCGCTTCGTCAACCGAATTGGGATTCGGCATATACAAACCATGAACCCCACCATCCATAATTGCTTTGGACGCTTCAATACACAATTCATAATAATGATTAGCCAATGTTTCGTCTATCCCAATAAGTCCCATAGAAACAGCTTCTCCTGAAAAAGGCACTTTGTTCCAATATTTAGCAATGGAAGCGGCATGAAGTGCTGCTCGTGATTTCAACGCATATGCAGCCCATTTCGTAGCCCGCCTGGCATCACTTCCGCTACGTGCGAAAGGTAGGAACTTAATGGCTTTATCACACTCCGACATCACAAAATCCCATGTATCTTTTTCTGTGCTTCTTGGAACTTTTAACGAATCAACATCAGGTGTGTATTCCTGATATTCAGAAATAATAGGAACACCTCCATATCTTTTAGCCAATGCATAATATCCAAATGCTCTTAAAAAATGAGCCTCACCCAACAATTCGTTTTTTATATCGTCATTTAACGTGCTTATTGTGGGAACTGTATTCAATAACATATTAACATCACGATTGAATTTGTATCCAGCATCCCACCATGGGAAATTCACTCCATCTACAAGGTGATTGTACTCTGAATTTACGGCATTCCCGCTTTGAGCATCGGGATGAATACCGACAGTATTTACCGATCCGGTATGGAAGCCTACTCTATTGTAGGTAAAATCTTCAAATGGTGCCTGATAATACAGATTGGCAAGAAATACACGAACTCCATCCTCGTTTGCAAGCATAATTTCGCCACTTACCTTATCTAATGGTTCTAAATCAAGAATATCATCTATACAGCCATTTGTTACAAATAAAATAATAATTACTGTTAAAAAATAAAGGATCCTTTTCATTTTGAATTATTTTAAAAATTTAATGTAACTCCAATATTATAGCTTTTTGTTAATGGATAAACCCATCCTGCATTATATGCACCTTCTATCCGCTCAGGATCAAATGGTTTAACAAATGGGTCTGTAATAGTTAACAAATTATATCCACTTATATATACACGCAGATTTTGAATTCCAAGGGTACTTAGCATTCCTTGAGGTAGGCTGTAGCCAAGTTCTAAAGACTTCAAACGAACATAAGAAGCGTCGCGGCGCCACATTGAACTCTCATGATACATTGCCCCCATATCTGGTTGCCTACGAATGGCAGGCCATGTACCTGCTATCCATTCACTTTCAGGGTCAAACTGATCGGACAAGTGCCACCGGTCGTAAAAATAAGCAGGCATATTTCCGTCGTTCCACAGCATCGTCGCATAATTATGTGTGAAACGTACAGAATATTTTGCTGCACCTTGCCATAACATATTGATATCAAATTTTTTCCATTTAGCGCCTACCGTTAATCCGTAGTACACTTTAGGATTACCCCCCCATGCGAGCGGTATAACATCGTTGCCATCTATCACCCCGTCGTTATTAACATCACGATACTTAAAGTCGCCAGGCAATTCTTTGCTGTTTCCCAGAGTTCCGTTCTGAATAGGCGCATTGATAATCTCCTCTTCAGATTGAAACTGACCGACATATTCATACATCCACACTACATCGCTCCAGCGATCGTTATTACCGTGGCGCCAGCGATCCATACTGTTCACAAACGGACCACGCTCAGCATACACAACCTTTGTTCGTGCAAAATTAATATTGCCACTAACATTAATACTCAAATCGTTGGTAATTTTATTTATGTAGCCTACTGCAAATTCAATTCCTTGCACGCGATCTTTATTAAGATTCTCCTGTGGAAGACTCGCTCCAAAAGTATTTGGAAGTGTCGCATTTCTATAAGCAAGAAGTCCGCTCCGGTCGCGTTGGTAAATGTCGAATTCAAAATTTAAGACACCTCTAAGGAGTCCTAAGTCTAATCCTATATCTTTAATTCGAGATGCGTACCATGTTAGCCTTTCGTTCACAACAGTCGGGGCACCCGCACCTGTTGTCCACGAATCGTTCGCAAACTCATAACCACCCTGTCCTAGCGAAAATCCACCAACGTACTGGAACGGAGAACCGGCATCTTCACCAACTTCTCCATATGAACCGCGCAACTTCAGGTTCGAAACGAACGAAATATTATTCTTAAAAAAAGGTTCATCGGAAATACGCCAGCCACCCGATACCACAGGAAAAAATCCCCAACGATAATCCGGATGATAGCGATACGATCCATCATAGCGCGCAGCTACTTCCAACATATACCGCCCGAGATAATCATAGGTGATTCGTCCCAGCAACGAGCGAAAACCTGACTGGTATTCCATCCCTGATGTTCGCTGGTTGTTTTCATCACCCATGTTAATCTGATCTATTGTAAAAAATTTGAATTCCCTTTGCATTCCTCCATCTCTCGACCATCCTTTACGCTCTTCATAAACGCCAGTTATACCCAAATTATGACTGCCTGCAAAAGTCCTTTTATAATTCAAATGAGCTTGCAGATTTATGCCATTACCATCTGACCATCCATTATGAAGCGTCGTAAGGTTACCAAAGGGAGTAGAAACGTATGTGTCGTTTTCAGCATCATAAGTGTACATATCATACGCTTTAGAAAGGAATTTGGATATCCCATTGCCGTGTTCATAATATGCAATACCCTTAATCTGCAGTCCCTCAACAAAGGGAACATCATAGATAAGACTAGCCGACAACTTTAATGATTTTGCCGTTGTTTTATTATATCCAACAATGTCAGCTTGAGATGTTATTAATGGATTATAAGCCTGTCCGTCATAAATGTAAGCAGGATATTCTGGATTATTGTTGGCGTACGGAGTATGAATGGGCAATGCCGAAACTGTACCGCGAACAATATCCATAAAAGGCCATCTCGAACCCTTTTTATTATCCATCCATCCGTTAATGTCAATTTCTGCCTTTAGGTCATTTGTCAACCTTGCTGTCACATTCGAACGAACAGAATACTTCTTGTAGTCAATTGCACCCGATTTCAATAAACCGGGATCTGCCATATATCCAAAACTTGCATAGTAGTTTACATTCTCGTTTCCACCTTGTGCAGACAATGTATGCTGCTGCTGCAATGCTGACTTTTTCATTGTTTCATCGTACCAATCAGTACTTTCATAGCCAGGAGCTCCCTGACGCCACATATCAATTTCTTCTTCGGTATAAATTGGTTCAAGCCCCATATTGACAGCAGCATCATTACGCATCTCAATCCATTGATAGGCATTTGACATTTTGGGCATTTCTGTAGGCTTACTAATACTAAGGCTTCCAGTATAATTGAATTTGGTTTCTCCCGATGATCCACGTTTTGTCGTTACAAGAATTACCCCATTCCCGGCATTCATACCGTAAATAGCTGCTGCTCCATCCTTTAGAACAGAGATGCTCTCAATATCTTCTGGATTCAATCTCTGAAATTCAGCTCCACTTACACGTGTCGTACCATCTATAATAAATAGCGGACTACCGAATCCACGAATGTTAATCATTGACTCGAAATCACCTGGCGCACCTGAATACTGACGAATTTGCAAGCCGGCAATTTTCCCTTGTAAACGCTGCGCCAGGCTGGGGTTTGTCGTAGTCTGAATTTCGGCGTTCTTAATCGTACTAATGGCTGCAGTCAGATTTCCCTTTTTCTGTGTCCCATACCCGACAGCAACCACCTCATCAAGCCCAATCGACGTTTCTTCCATCACCACTTCAAACCTTGTTCGATCACCCGCTGATATCTCCTGCGTTCCCATCCCTACAAACGAAAACACCAGCACCGCATTTTCAGGCAAACCGGCCAACGTAAAATTCCCATCCATATCCGAAATGGTACCTGTAGTCGTGCCTTTCACCATGATGGAAGCTCCGGGGATGGGGTCACCGCTTTGATCCGTCACTTTTCCCGTAACGGTTCTGCCTTGCTGAACTACAATAGACTTGGCATTCAGGTGCTCAGGTACGATCACAATACTTTGATCTACTACTTTATAGGAGACCTTATCGTTCGCCAGGAGGGCCTTTAAAACATTGGCCACCTCTTCGTTGGTTACAGAAATTGTTACCTGCCTCTGATCGTCCAGTACATCCTTTTTATAGAGAAGAGAGTAGCTGGTTTGTACTTCAATCTCATTGAAGACCTGCAAGAGGGAAACATTTTCCATGTGAATAGTTACGGAGCCCACCTGGGAGAAGGAGTTGGTTGCAGTGACTGCAAATAACCCCAGAAAGAGAAACAGACTGGTTAATTTCGTAGCCAACAGAATTTTTTTTCGCCAATGGATAGAACTACCCAAAGCGAATTGCTCGAACTTTTTCATAAATTTGTACTGTTTAAAAAATTAGTAATTGGCTCCGGGTCGTAAAACCGGAGCGTTTATTAAATTTACAGATAGCTATAATTCATCATTGCTTAACCGGTTAACTTATCGCTTATAAAAAAATTCATACACATTCATGATAGATTAATTTTAAATTTTTTAATTAAAATGTTTGATCTCTGCGTTGAATACACAATGCTTTATATCCTTCGCTCCATTAATTTGTTCTATGAGAACATCGACCGCTTTTTCTCCCATTTTTTTTATGGGCTGCTCAATGTAATTGATAGGGATGTTTGAAATAGCAAAAGAATCAATTTTGTCGAAACAGACGACTTCCATCTCTTCGGGAATCTTTATTCCTTCTCTATGCATATATTTTACACCGGTAATAAATACCTTTCGTGAGCAAAAGAATATGGCGTCAACCTTGTTGGGATTGCTTTTCAGATCGATTACCGCTTGTTTTATCTCCTCTTCCTGGTGCTCGTAACCGATGTCTTTCACTAAGCCAGGATCAAATAGTTCATTCTTTTTTAAAACATCGATGCAACCTTGTCGTCTTTCTGTTAATGCATTCAGATTAATATCATAACAAACGACTGCAATCCTCTTATTTCCCTTTTTAATCATCAATTCAGTTGCTTCAGCAGATATTTTGTAATTATCCACGATAATGTAACTGACATTAATATTAGGATGATAACGGTCAATTTGCACCATAGGAAGATGTGTTTTCATTATTCTTTCAACAATTACCTCACCTTTGGCTACCGGAACAAATATAATACCGCTTACCTGTTGGTTCAATAATGTGGTAACTGCACTATTAAATTCATCTAAACTTTCGTTGGTGTTTGTTGTAATCACAGTATATCCATATTCCTTTGCACGTTCCTGTATATGAAATGTCAGCTTCCCAAAAAACTCATTAGATATATCGGTAACAATAACTCCAATTGACATGGTAATACCTGTACTAAGACTGCGGGCTATTTCATTTGGATAATAGTTCATTTCCTCAGCCATCTGTTTGACTTTCAAGGACGTTTTCTCACTAATGCGATTACCTTGAGCCTTGCCGCTTAACACAAGAGAAACCGTTCCTTTAGAAACACCCAGCTTGTCTGCTATGTCTTGTATAGATACCCTTTTCATATTTTGCATATGCAGGCGCTTTTGCTTAACCGGTTAACTAACTATTTACAAATGGTTGTGTAGTTTTATGCAGCGAATATAAATCAAATTATTTCGTCATGCAAAAATTGGTGAATATTTAATTTTTTTTAACTATAATTTAACTTAACTACGATTTAACGCTTAAAGGTTTTGGTTATTCTTTTTAATAGCTTTGGATAATTGACTGTTATTGTATTGGTTTTCATTGTTTTTTATTCTCGTTAGTCTGCTGTTTTATTTTGGTCAGTATCATAAAGAGTCGCACAGACAGTTTCGGTTGGCTAGTCATTCTGAATCCATGATTAACTCAGAACCACCACTACCGAGAACGAAATGGTTAAAAACTTTATGAGTAATTTCCTGCGTCCATTACAATGATCTAACCTAGTTTGGGTTTGTATAAACTAGTAATGCGAATTAAGGGTTGAAAACCTCATTTTTTATAAATGTTAAACTATTGAAAATCAGCAAAATAACATCAAAAAATTTGATTAAAAACTTGATAATCAGTATATTGGAAGATTATATTCACTAATTTTCCTAAGTATGATTAACAAGGCTAAAGCTAAAAAACTCGTCGCTATATATCTATATATCTGCGACCTACATGAATCGCAGTTGAAATATTCCTGTGACCGGTTTTCCATAATCAGAACCTGGAATTTACCGATCAAGAGGTAATGACCATTTATCTATTTACTATGGCATGTGAAAGCAAATTCAAGGTTAAGGAGATATACCAATTTGCAAAAGATTATTTGCCCTCTTGTTTTTAACGTCGTCCCAACCGCTACCACCTAACGGCAAAAAACGCTACCACCCACTCCCCTTGTTCTTTTCCTGTAGTTATCTTTCCCCCTCTTTTTTCAGAAGTCAATTGTCATAATTCCTAATCTCATCTCTTCCTTCTCTTTTACTCTTTTCGCTTCCTTCATTCAACTCTTTCCCGAGGCCTTTATTAATACCCTCTTCCAATAAATCCCAACTGTGCTCTTTGATTAAGACACTGAAATTCAGCTAAT